>JGI20166J26741_11781252_pt1 | contig 10295 bp, 7 predicted proteins | sample TergutCu122P5_FD_26741 | JGI IMG/M metagenome (IMG submission 26741) | reverse complement strand
AATGTCCCGTCATGATTCCTGAAAAACCCTTTTGAATGAAATGAACAAATGGAACCAATTCGACGTTTTCAAAATGTTCTCTCGAATTGTTTACTACCGGCAAAGTTTTATGCGAATCTTCCGAAGTATCGCCGTGTCCGGGAAAATGTTTACCGACGGCCATTACTTTGTAACTTTCCAAACCTTCGGAATAAGCGATGCCTTTTTCGGTTACCGATTGCGGATTTTCGCCGAAAGAACGGTTTCCAATCACCGGATTATCGGGGTTGCTGTTTATATCCAATACCGGCGCAAAGTTAATCTGTATGCCTAATTCATGGCATTCCCGTCCTACTTCCGCTCCGTAAAGTCGAATCAAATCGTTGTCGGCAATCGCTCCCAACATCATATTTTTGGGAAAACGGGGAGTATTTTTAATACGCATAGACAATCCCCATTCTCCGTCAAAAGAGATGAACAAAGGGATTCGCGAAGATTGTTGATACAAATCGGTACTATAAGCTTGGTCTTCCAAATCGCCTTTGGCAAAAAGGATTCCGCCGATTTTCTGTTCCTGGATGTATTTTAGTATGTTGGATTGATCGGAAGGACTTGGATCTGCAACAACCATGAATAACTGTCCGATTTTTTCGTCCAAAGTCATCGAATCGAAAACCGAATTCACCCATTGTTCCATTTTCAGGGAATCAGTTATCTGATACAGCGTCGGTTGTTTTTGCGCGTAGGTAAAGGAACTAATAACCGTAATAAAAAATAATTCCACCGTCATTGCGAGCCGTTTAGGGCGAAGCAATCTCTTCACTGGATTGCTTCGGGCTATCGCCCTCGCAATGACGGTGCTACCCTCGCTATTATTCATCTTACCCTTCTTCATTGATAAACTTTTCTACTTCTTTTACTTTCTTAAACAAATCTGAAGCGAAAACAAAATCGTTCAGTTCCTTATTGGTTGATGTCATAATATCATCTTTGGTTCCTTCCCAAGCTTTCCGTCCATCATTAATGAAAATGATTTTTTCGCCGATGTTCATTACGGAATTCATATCGTGCGTATTGATTACCGTTGTAATATTATACTCTTTCGTAATGTCGTGGATCAAATCATCAATGAGCAAAGCTGTTTTCGGATCTAATCCCGAATTGGGTTCGTCGCAGAACAAATAATCAGGATTCATTGCAATGGCGCGGGCAATAGCTACCCGTTTCATCATTCCGCCGCTGATTTCTCCCGGGTACATGTCGTCTGCATCCGTCAGGTTTACTCTCTCCAAACAAAATTTAGCTCTTTTTACCCGATCGTTCCAACTATCTTTAGTAAACATAGTTAGAGGAAACATCACATTTTCCAACACAGTCATCGAATCGAAAAGCGCCGAGCCCTGAAACATCATTCCCATTTCGCGGCGAAGCGTTTTCAGTTCTTTTTTTGTCATTGTTGTCAATTCTCTTTTGTCGTATAATATTTTTCCTGCTGTGGGACGCATAAGTCCTATCAGGTTTTTTATTAAGACCGTTTTCCCCGAACCGCTTCGACCGATAATCAAATTCGTTTTTCCTTTCTCGAAAATGGCTGAAATATCTTTCAACACTTCTTTTTCTTCGAAAGATTTGTATAAATTTCGAACTTCTATCATTTCGCAAGCAATAAATGAGTCATTACCAAGTCGAAAGTTAAAATTAATACGCTGCTCATCACTACTGAATCCGTGCTGGCTTTACCAACCTGCAAAGCGCCGCCTTTCACATGATATCCGAAAAAAGAAGCGACCGAAACAATAATAAAAGCGAATACCATCGATTTCACGATGGAATATCCAATATAATAAGGTACAAACCAATACTGCAAACCATATTCATATTTGGCAATCGTAATCATATTCGTTGCGAAAGCAATCAGATAGCCCCCGAGAATTCCAAAAAACATACTGATAATTACAAGAACGGGAATAAAAAGTATAAACGCAACTATCTTAGGAAAAATCAGATAATTAGCCGAATTTACACCCATAATTTCAAGAGCGTCTATTTGTTCGGTAACACGCATGGTTCCTAATTCGGAAGCGATATTCGAACCCACTTTTCCGGCTAAAATCAAACACATAATGGTAGACGAAAATTCGAGCAGGATTACTTCCCGGGCAATGTAGCCTACCGTAAAATCGGGTATAAGCGGAGATTGTATGTTAAGAGAAACTTGTATTGTGATAACGGCGCCGATAAAAATAGAAATGAAAATAACAATCCAAAGCGAATCTACCCCTAATTTATACATTTCTTTAAACATTTGACGGAAAAATACGCTCCAACGTTCAGGAATTGTAAGCGTTTTTAACATAAGAATAACGTACTCGCCAAATTTTTCTAAAGCTTTCATTGATGGAAGAAAATTTTACAACTGCAAAAGTAATCATTTTTTTTATTACATTTGCCACAAAATTAAAATGAATTCATGGAAAAAATGGTACTCCGCACCGAAAATTTAGTGAAACGATATAGAAATCGAACGGTCGTAAACCATGTTTCAATTGATGTGAAACAAGGTGAAATAGTTGGTTTATTGGGACCTAACGGCGCCGGAAAGACAACTACTTTCTACATGACGGTGGGATTAATTACGCCAAATGAAGGAAAAATTTTTTTAGACGAAAAAGAAATTACCAAATTTCCGGTTTACCAACGAGCAAGGAACGGAGTAGGATATTTAGCGCAGGAACCTTCGGTTTTTAGAAAACTGTCGGTTGAAGACAATATTCGCGCTGTTTTGGAGATGACCGGACAACCGGAAGTTTATCAAAAAGAAAAATTAGAGAGTTTGATTAATGAATTTGGATTGCAGAAAGTTCGTAAAAATTTGGGCGACCAGTTGTCGGGCGGGGAGCGACGGCGGGTGGAAATTGCCCGCTGTTTAGCCATCGACCCGAAATTTATTATGTTAGACGAACCGTTTGCCGGAATCGACCCGATTGCCGTACAAGACATTCAACAGATTGTCGGCAAGCTGAAACACAAAAATATCGGTATCCTGATTACCGACCATAATGTCCATGAGACTTTGAGCATTACCGACCGGGCTTATCTTCTTTTTGAAGGGAAAGTCCTGTATCAAGGAGTTGCGGAAGAATTAGCAGCAAATCCGGTTGTGCGGGAAAAGTATCTGGGGCGAGACTTTGAATTACGGCGCAAAGCGTTGTAAATAATTCAATTTTTATAAACATGACAGAAATATTTAACGTTTCCATTCCAAAAATAACTTTCCGAGATATCAACAAAAAGAGAATTGTATTGCTTATCTCCTTGTATGTATTTTTATTGATGTCGGTTCTGGCAAGTTTTTGGGCAAGTAATAGAGAGAATATAAACATAAGCTATTTGGTATGCTTTGTAGTCGTTTATACGGGAATTGCAGCAATATGTTCCTCCTCTATTTTTTATTTCGTTTCTTTTTTCGCAAATAAACAGTGGACGGTAACGAGGCATTTTGTAATCGCTTTTTTTGCCACATTGGCCGTGTGGGTATGTGATTCAATTTTTTATTATCTATGTCTGAATATAAATAATTTCTCATTTTATAGAACTTTAGAAGTGCATTTTATAGTAACCTTTCTGATAGGAACTGCTATAAGTAGCGCCGGTTTTTTTTGGATAAGAAACAAATATCTGCATCCTAATATACAAATAATAGAACAACAAGACGACAGTCAGATATCCGGGTTGCTAAAGGTAAATACCAAACAAAAAATGATTACGCTGTATTGCAATTCTCTCAAAAGTTCTCTTACTCTTTTCCCGCATGAATTGCTTTATATCGAATCGACAGGAAATTATGTGCAGATTTATTACACAATAGAAAATAAAATTTTGCATAAAAAACTTCGCGCCACCCTATCTAATATGGAAGATGCGTTATCCGGATATCAATTTATGGTACGTTGTCACCGTGCATTTATTGTTAATCTACTTCATATTAGAGAAATAAACCAATCTAAAATATGGCTCAATTCTCTGGAAAATGAAATCCCAATCTCAAAAACATACAAAGCCGGTTTCCTGAAAAAGTTAGATTCCATCGACCGTTTATCCCTAATTTAGGCGTTTTGTCACACTTTTTAAATCATTAAAAATATTTTATCCCTCCAATCAGGTATTTGTCCCATTTTGTTTTCTTTTCGACAGTATTGTCATAATTTTGGGACAAAATTAAAGTATTACATAACTCTAAAATTATATTTTACATGAAGAAAAAAATTGTTCCATTTTTATTTTTTATAATGCTTGCAGCATTTCCTGTCGTGGGTCAAGTAACAATGGGAGAGAAAAAGAAGCCGGAGAAATTTTCGGTTCTTGAACTGATAAGTAACAACAAAATGGGATTGCGCTTGCCGCAACTGACAACGCAGCAACGTATTGACTTGACAACTCAAGAGTTCAAGGCAAACGAGCTGGCAGAAGGACTTACTATTTTCAACACGGATACCAAATGTGTTGAAGTATGGAACGGTAAGGTGTGGATTAGTAAATGTGCACCGCTATCGAATTTATGTTTCGACTCCAGCACCAAAGGGACAGACTTTTGGGTAAGTTTCGGGAATAATTTCAATTCGGCGAATCCTTTATTAGCGCTGAAAATATCGGCTGAGGAAAGTACTGACGTTACGCTCAATTTCACGAAGGACGGCGCTACAACCACCTATACAGTAGGCAATAATTCGTTAATCACCATTGATTTGTCGTCTGTTAAAGATCTGGGAGATAAACATAATGCCGTATATCTTAGCAGTACTACTGCAGGCGTTTACGACAACAGTTTGCACATTACCTCAATAAAGCCTGTATCGGTGTATGCTTTCAACACTAATTCCGCTACATCGGACGCCACAGTCGTGCTGCCTGCAGATGCTTTGGGCAACGATTATTATCGGCTTTCTTATGCAGCATTCTCCGGTTTTTATGATTTTGAAATAATTATTGCTAGTCAGGATAACACCGACATATTTTTAGATTCAGGTTCAACGCCAATACAAACTCTCAGTAAAGGGCAGGCGTATGTAAACACTGTACTCACCGGCGATATGACAGGCAGGCATATTACTTCCAGTAAACCGGTTGCTTATTTTGTGCATAGTACGATTGCAAAAATTCCAACGGGAAGAGATAATGGTGACATTCTGTTTGAACAGATGATGCCTGTCAATCGTTGGGGAAAACAGTTTTTAGTGCCGAACGCTCCGGAAGGCCCTAATACTATGAATAACCATATTAGAATAATTGCCTCTGAAGACGGAACAACAGTTGCTTTTATCGGAGCAACGGTTGTAACTACTGACGCAAGTAACAATCCCATACCGAATGAAACGATTATTAATTCGGGAGAAAAACTCAATGCAGGACAATGGGTGGAATTAGAAATCAGAGGATCCAATAATGCAGCCTGTTATATTTCTTCCGATAAACCGGTCGGCGTTGCAGCATATATGGTAGGGTCAAATAGTACGAGTATTCCCAGCGGCGACCCTTCTATCGCTTGGATTCCGCCGCTTAATCAAAGCGTTCAATCAAGCATTATCGCACCGTTTATGTTCCCGTTTGGCGTTCCAAACATCCAAACCAATTTTGACGGCTTATACGGCATGTCGAATGATATACCGGGCGCTGTGTTCCATTATATGATTATTATTGCTCCCACCGATAAAAAAGACCAAACCTCGGTGAATGGGACGATAATCCCTTCGGCAGGGTGGATTGATAATACTGATTCGGGATATTCTTATTACTATTGGTTCTTTGATAATATTGCCGATTTAAACAATATTTTCAAAATTACAAATTCCGACGGAGTGATTGTACTGTGCGGAGGAGTTTCACAAGTCGAGTCCTATTACTATAATGCAGGTTCGGGAACATGTATTATCAACAATGATTAAATTAAATTACTATGAATAAAAAGTTTCTTTTAATGGGCATAATCGCCCTGACGATGAGCAGTGCAGCTCTGAACGCGCAGGTTACAATCGGAGAAGAAAAATTACCGGAACAGTTTTCTTCTTTGGAACTGATTTCAAACCAGACACGCGGGATGCGGCTGCCGCAACTGAAAACCGTCCAGCGAGACGCATTGACTACAGACGAATTTAAGGCAAATTCGCTTGCAGAAGGACTAACCATTTTCAATACTGATACCCAATGCGTTGAAGTATGGAACGGAAAGGTGTGGATTAGCCTTTGCGCTTTGACGCAACTCGACCCGGCATCCGCAGTGATAGATTGTCCAGTTCTCGCACCGTATACTATTTCGTTGGCGCCTGCCACCGGCAGTTTAGGTATTGTTGCTTATAAATGGCAGCAAAGTTCGGATAACGTAGTCTGGACTAATGCAGCCGGAGTCAATAACAGAGCCGATTACACTATTTTACCGAACGCAGTAACAGGTGATACTTATTACCGCCGGATGGCAATGGACGCCGCCAACGGAAACGCTGTTATTATTTCCGCTTCAGCGTTGATTTCGGCTCCTGTTATCAGAATGGATATTCCTGATGAAATACCCGCCACCGGACTCGTTTGGGCTACCCGCAACGTCGATGCGCCGGGCGCTTTTACTTTTCATGCCGCTTCGTATGGTATGCTTTATCAATGGAGCAGGAATACAGGATGGTCATCTTCCGACCCGATTGTAAATTCCAGCGGCGGCACAATTTGGGATTCATCCCTTCCTTCTGCAACATCTTGGAATACGGGTCCCTGCCCTGACGGTTGGCGCTTGCCTACCAGTACTGAATACCAGAATCTTATAAATTCCGGTTACGTGTTTGTAACAAATACAGAAGCAAGCGCTCTTAACTTGGGTTGCAACTCCGGAATTATATATAATACCGGCAGCGCCACCAAGGCAGATGTTCTTGCCAATTATAAGCCTGATACATACCTGTTTTTTCATGCAACTACTAACCGAAACAGCGCCGGCGCGCTCGGAAGCCCTAATGGTGGCTATTACTGGAGTAGTACGCAGAACGGCAATTTATTCTACCTGTACTTCAACAACTCAGGCGCCACGAGCGTGAACAGCGGCGCTTACTCTACCTTGGCGACGAATGGTTATTCTGTCCGTTGTGTGAAAAATTAAATTATTAAAATATATACAATTGAATTTATAATGAAGAAAAGTTTAATTTTTGCGGGCATAATCGCCTTGACAATGTGTAGCGCGGTTTTGAACGCGCAAGTAACAATCGGGTTGAACAAAGAGCCCGAAGCGTTTTCAGTTTTAGAAATTATCAGTAACGGCGATCACGGTTTGCGGCTGCCGCGAATGACAACCGAACAACGTGATGCAATGACCGAAACTGCAGAATTTCAGGCAAAAGTAAAAGCGGAAGCAGAAGGCCTTACCATTTTCAACACAGATACCAAATGTATGGAAACTTGGAACGGATCGAAGTGGATTAGCACGTGCCAGACAGGAACTGTCAACGCGCTTGAATGTTCATCCGTAAGCGCTAATGTGACGCAAGGCACGGCTGCCAACATAACTGCTACCTTACCTTACTCCGGCTTGGACGGCGAAAGCATCGCCCTGATTGACGGACAAGTATTGGGGGGGCCGGTAAGCGGTTTGTCGGTCGAGGTGGACGGTGATCAAACCCTCTATGACGTAAACGGAAATATTGCCATCAGGATAACCGGTACAGCCTCAACTTTTGGAATTATTAACATACCTGTCTATCTGGCTGTTGCAAGATGCGAAATCAATGTCAATGCTGCTCAGCAGAAAGGAATTATCGGTTCGCTCGGATGTACTTCGATAACCGATATTAATGTGACAGAAGGTACTGCAGCTAACGAAACTGCTTCATTGCCTTATTACGACTTGAAAGGTACAAGTATCATCCTGACCGACGGGCAAGTATTGGGCTCCGTAAGCGGTTTATCAGTACAGGTAGACGGCGCTCAAACCCTTTCGGCCGCTAATGGAAATGTTGCCGTCAAAATAACCGGAACAGCCGTTACGAATGGCGCTATTAATATTCCTGTCCGTATTGCCGGAGCGACTTGCAGCATCAGCGTCACAGTAGACCAGCAGGGAGGAGAAATCGGTTCGCTCGAATGTTCGTCAATAACAGGCGTTAATGTGGTTCAAGGATTCCCTGCCAACGTAAACGCCCCATTGCCTTTTTCCAGTATGACAGGAGCAAATATCAACCTTGCCGACGGAACAGTAATAGGATCGGTAAGCGGTTTGTCGGTAGTAGTCAACGGCCCGCAAACCCTTGTTGCTCCCAGCGGAAACATTGCCGTAAAAATAACCGGAACACCTACTGTTTCCGGGAAAATTAACATTCCAGTCAGTTTGGCTGGCGCAAGTTGCGGAATAACAGTTAATTCCGCAGTGAATCCGGCGAACTTATTGAATGGCATCGGCGCTTTTACAGGACGTACCTGTTTTGATGTGGTAGAGGAATATCAAGGACCTGAATGCGGAACGCTTGATGGACGCAAGCCCCAAAAAGCAGACTTCACCTTGCCATCTATCTATACACAACCTTATGTATTTACTCCCAGCGGAAATGTAAGCAATATTCGTTTTTATGTATTAGATCCCTTAGGACAAATCGTCCAATCCTATACGCCTGCCGGCTATCCGGGTACTACTAATAGCGGAGTTCCTAAAACAGTAACTGTATATTACTTCACCGACCTGAATCAGAAAGCAAAAGGGCTTTCACGCGACAATGCTTTAAAAGTTACGCTGTATGTGGTATATAATGACAAGGCTGACGGTACAGGCACTGACAGAAAATTGCAATTGCAGGTGTCAATTCAAGACTGTTCCTGCTGTCCGGGTTATTTAAGGACAAATGGAGAGTATGTTCAAAAAACTTCAGGTGGTTTAACTTTTGCCGCAGGATCAACTTTTGCTGAAATTTCGGGTTCTTTTACAGCCACTAATAAAGATGTTTGTTTCTTCATGAAAGACTTTCAAGGTAGAGCTGCTTATGCAACGGCAAATTCATATTGTATCACAGGCTCGGGTAATTTAGCTCCGTACGCGGCTATGGGTTGGCGTTTGCCTAATCTTGCTGAATTGGGTAATATCAGTGCTGTCGCTCTTAATCTGTCGAAACAACCGACGTCTATTCAAGGTACAACGGATATGTTAACGACTCCTTTTGGCGCCGGAACCGGTACTGCATATTATGTGAGCAGCACGCTAAGCGCCACCGGTGTCAGTTATGGATGGAGCTATGGACTTGCCAGAGCACAACTTGTTTCAGTTGAAGCAAATGTACGTTGTGTAAGAACTCAATAGAAAATAGTGAAAAAACTGTTTGTAACAATTATTGCCTGTCTGACAGGCATTAGCTACCTTCCGGCACAGGAGGTGAGGCTATCAGCCCCGCTCCTGTCCGGCAGGGAAGCTAAACTTTATTATTTTGCAGGGGCAAAAACAGATTCTCTTTCGGCTACAATAGATGCATCGGGAAAAGCTGTGTTCAGAATACCTGCCGGCAATTATCGGGGAATGTCGATAATAACCGTACCTGAAGCGGGAGGGATTGAATTTGTTTCCGCCGAACCATTGGTAGAAGTGGAATGCAATGGAGATACTTTTAGTTTTGAAAAATTGAACTTCACTCATTCTGTCGAAAACAGTTTTCTAAACTATATATTTACTTCTCAAAGCCGCTATTTGCAAAAACAGGCATGGTTACAAGCCGGCAATGCCTTTTTGGCTGAGGATTCGCCTCTCTTTTCTGCCGTCAAATCCGAATTAAAGAATGTGGAAGATTCAATGGCGATATTAAGCGCTGAAATTACTGTGTCTAAACTATACGCCTCCAAGCTTTTCCGTTTGTCGGAATATATGAATCGCCTGTTTGCCGCCGAACAAAAAGGAGATACAATCGGAGCTTTGCCTGTTCGTAAGGAGATGGAAGAGAGTCTGGATATCGCATCGCTGTACACTTCGGGACAATTATGGAACAGCGTGCTGAATTTCTATATCAGTTTATTCAGTCACACAGTAGGAGAAGACCGGCAGCAACAATACGCAACATCCATACTTCGTACTTCACAAAGGCTTCCGGCTCCATATTTTGAAGCTTATATTGCAGGCTGCATCACCGAAGCTGAACGGTTTGGATGGAAACAGGCGGAGGACAGTATTCTCTCAAAACTGCTGACTACTCATCCGGGTTTTACCTCCTCCTTAGATATTTTGCAACGCGCTATCGGAGCCTATCTTGCCCAAAATAAAAAGGCTATGCCGGCAATAATCGGATTAAACGGATCAGATAAAA
>JGI20166J26741_11781141_pt1 | contig 10296 bp, 12 predicted proteins | sample TergutCu122P5_FD_26741 | JGI IMG/M metagenome (IMG submission 26741) | reverse complement strand
AAATTTAACACGTGAATAAACAAACTGTGAACAGCAACTGTATTGGGCAATGTGTATTGTCTAATATGCTACATGTTTCGGCCTGTCTGCAATTCATTATCGAGCACAGGTTAAATGAGCGTTCATGCCCTCATATAAACCACACTTACTAATTTTAGTGACTGATATATTACTATCAGTCTGACAGATTTGCAGGGTTATATAAAGTGATTAAAACCGAAACTCTGTAATCATTACACAATTATATTAAAACAGAATACCAAATATGTAACAAAATGTAACAAGTGGCACTGCTGATAAAGCATTGGTTTCCGTTCCTACTTTATATGGACAATAAATGTGAGCTAATGGCAAGGCTCCGAGGAGGTTCAAATTTATTCCATGTTGTTATGAAAATTAATGCAGTTAAATAAAGTACACTAAAATTATGTGTCAGCAGATGTATATAAAATACAAATTTTAGTACTGTAGCCATTAGCTAGTAATGAACTCTGACGAATCGCGTTGCGATTAAACAGAATTCTCTGGGAAGTAGAAGTGACACGAAGTGTCCGTCCGTTCTGCAGCATCAAAATGAGACAAAATGTTCGTTAATGCTGCAGCATCAATTCAATGTGGCTGTCCGTATAAACCATGTGACTTCTAGGAATAAAGCACTACCTCGAAATCTAAGACATATATAATTGGTTAAAATTGTTCATCTCAAAACAATAATTTATAATTATAAAAAAACAGAATTCCATGTAATATTGTTGACCTGACTTCGAATTTCAAATTCTTTTTATTTGTAACTAAATTGAGATGCTTATATACTATGAGATAATTAAAATATCAATAATCGAGTTGTGGAAATAAAAAAGAAAAAATGAAATTTATTGAGAAAAGAGGAAAGAGGAAATATGGAGGAAAGTAAATGCAACCAATAAATACGTTTAAAGAGAACATATAGAGCTGATAAGAATGTGGTGAGATCAAAGAAAGCATCTAAGAGCTCCGTAGAAAGTCATATATGTCAATTGTTTCTGTATTAACTTGTTCTGTGCAGATTGCTGTGAAAACTGGCTCTTCGTTCAAAATCGTACCGACGAGAGATCAGCACCTTCTTGCAGTACGTAGAATACAAATCTATATAATGTCGGAAGGAAAAGGAAGTCGACATGTGTGTATTTGTTATGTGACTGTGTTACTCAGTACCAAATCACGTTACACAAATGAATATGAATCAGATTTCCACCAACCTGTCTTACGATACGTCCATTAACTCTTCCAAATCTTGTTCTTCAGACAGTTTTATTTAGTGCTTCTTCTTGCAGCTTCCTTTGTCTTCTCTTTTCCTGAAGGTCTTAAGTCTTCTTCCTCGTCTTCCCTTCACTTCTAACCCTAGGTCCTTCTTTCACACATGACGTGTTGCAGAAGGCATTTGTTACACCAGCTGTGACCAGTCTAGTTAGGCTACCTCAGATTTTTCGAATATTTTACTCTTTCTTTAATTTCTTTTTAAAAGTGAGCAATACATTTTTCCTATTGAACGTTTCGGCGTATTGTAAACGTCGTTTAATAATGAACAGAACAAGGTAAATATAAACATTGCTGTATGTTCAATAAACCGCACCGTTTTGTTTACCGTATTAAGAGGAACTGATTATCTCTTGGCCCAAAATTAACGGTGCAAAGAGAATTATATTTCCCTTTGATAGCTCTTGAAATACACAAAATATTACAAAAGTAAACCATCGGGCGATGTCAATCCAATCAACATTCCACAATACATATTGCATAAATTACATAACTAAATTTAAAACTGTTTTATAAACTAAAAACCCACTACATGTGGCGTTTAATGTCGAAATTTAATTGGAAGATTATAATAATCAAAGGTTAATATTTTGTATTGGGCACTGAAGTGTGTAAGTGCTGTATTGTATTCTAAAAATATATAATTAAGTACCTTATATATTCATAAGTAACAATTCACGTTCATTACTTTTATTTAAGTGTCAAAACAATAAACAAACACAGAGGAACAAAAATTGTCTGACATGACAGTTGAGATGTCCATTATAATTTGCTCTCTTTGCCTACAGACACGGCTGTTCCATTATCACGTGGAGAAGATGGTCTGATAAGAGGGGAAAAATGAACAGGACAACTGAACGTACAGAGAAACGTTGTGACTGCCGACGGCAAAGGAAGGTAATAACTGCGACAGACTGTACAATTTATACATTATTTATTCGTACTGAATATTTTCGTACAAACATAAAGCACCTTACACTTGACACGCAAATATGCCTCCGAGAACCATGATTGATCTTATTTTTACTGTTATTGCCGTAATTTCACCTACAGTTCACGGGTCCCTGCCAGTTACTGATCATGAATATCCCCTGATGCACTACACTAAACTCATAAGCGAGGAAACCTTCACTGCTGGACGTCCGCTAGTGTTAATGTTGCCAGTAGTTCCGCTAGGGGCAGCATTATCACTAGTGGACTCAAGTAATAAGGAAGTGGGATAATTTATAGAGGAAATGCATATATCAGGCTGCTGGCCTATACTGGTGTAAAATCTGAGCTTTAAGATAAACGGAAATATGTACACACCAGCACGGTAGTTACATTATACTGACATCAGGAACGTGTACGGTATGGGAATCACATATTGGAAGTTTCTCGCAGCTGGTGAATGAATTGTTGTTTGGTAACAACACGAAGCACTCATGGAGTCCAAGAGCGAAATTCGTTGTCTCTCTAATGTCAAATTGTACGCATTTTAAAACTAAACTCATTTCAAGAGCTATGCTGAAACACCTTTGTAATCTTGAAGTTAGTAACGCTGCCGTCTTCTTCCTGAAGTCAAATAAACAAGCACTAACGATCTGCAAACAAAACACAAATTATTCAACACAAGGCACGTACTTGGAACTGCACACTTGGTATCCTTATGAGAATTTAGACAGTCCAACTGAAAGAAATGTGCTGGTGAAAGTGTTCACTGTGCGAAATTTGAGCCACTTTAGGAGAAGCGAGATATTTAGAAGATATATTGATAAGAATTTTCACGGAAGCCCAATTAATGTGTACGTAAGGGAATTGCTTCTTGCAGTGTATTCGACTGGACATGTTTGGGTATGAGGACTCGAACCATCAGTATTTTTATGTTTATGAATGGGAAGTTGAATTGGTAAGAGTAATTGGAAAAGCACCTAATATGTCACTGCATATTGTGTATCTTGCAGAGGTCAAAGCAACGGAAGGCCTCTAAGTTATTCCATTTACATTTGTCGGAATGAGCACTCTAATAGGTTCTACCTTCCACTATATCCATGAATATACATGTAGTTATATCTCAATACGCATTGTCTGGGACACGACGTGTATAGTAAAATATCAAAGGTGGAGTCGTTTCTTCAACATATTCTCTGTAGACATGTGGGTATTTTTTGTTTTGTCACTGGTCTTGGCTGTCACTACAGTCAGCTGCATTTCAAACTACGGACACAAATCACACTTGCACAAATCCAAGTCTTACAGCAACATTTTCAGTGTCACAGCCAATATTATAGCCGTCTCACTGTCAGTGTCTGTAAACACACAGCCGCGCTCTGCACCGCTACGTCTGTTCTTCTTCTGTTGGGTGTGGTACAGTGTTGCGATCAGCACAGTGTTCCAGGCGTACCCCAACATATTCCTTGTCGAACCCGGATACGAAGAACCTACAAAAACAGTGGAGGAAGTGTTAAGATCCAAAACGAAATTCGGTTTCCTTCAAGGGTACGAATGTTTGTATCCCGATATTTCAGAATCTCTTGAATCAGAAATTCGCAGACACCTTATGATGCCCTAACGATGATACGTGTTACATATGGGCAGCTGTGAGTCACAATATTTCAAATCTTTTAGAGATCCTGGAAGTGGGATTCCTTTGTGATTGGGGTCATAGGACAGATGAAAATAAGAGGAGTTTATAATGTGAACTGGAAAATGTTGTCAGAACTTTCGATTTTGTTATTTTGGTTAGGAAAAGAAGTCCCGTTTTCAAATTTATAAATGACGTCACAGCTCGCATAATCGAGGGAGAAATTTTTATACGCATAAAGAAAAGGGGTTTTGGGAAAGCAAAAATAGAGAGAGATTTTAATTCTCCTACTTTCGTTGACACATACTCTGTTTTCGGTGTCAGACAGCTACAGACAGCGTTCTATTTCTTCATGCTGTGATATGTATTGGCACTTGCTTGTTTTGTGTCTGAAATCATGTGGTACCGTTTGAGGTAAAAGAAACGTTAACAAACTCGTACTTCTTCATGTCGCGGACAGACATAAATAGACAAAACTATAAGCCTGTCTGGATTCAATCTGCGTCTATACGTGAGGGTTTGTTACAAAACGATAGGAACGTGAAGAAATCAAACAATTTATTTTACCGCCTGAAACAGCGTCTATTAGGCAAAGCTTTGTAAAAAGAGTCGATTTTGTGTGTCAGCTTAACTTAATAAGTGTAATTGCGTTCCTGTAGACACAGTTGTGTTCTAAATTATGTAATTATTTGAGGATATGAAGGAAGATGTAATTGAAAATATGATATCTATATTTACAGATAATTATTGTTAGGATATCTGCAGATTGAACATCCAGCCACACCTAACAAATGGACAGCATAACAGCATAAGTAGGACATGTGCAAACACGTACCGCATTGTACTGAGATCATCCAACAAGCCTCAAGTTATCAGCTGTAAGTCGGATGATTTACTGCTGAAACACATTATTGAATGACAATTCTCTATTTTAACATTACTTAGAGTGAATAAATAATTTTGCTGCCTGAAATATAATTATCTGTTCAATCATCACTTAATTGTTTTACCCCATATAAATCTTAAAAATATTCTAGATAATAGAGTGCAGCACTTTCTGTAAAAAGCAGAGTTATATATTTGTTTCAACAATGAAAACACACATTATTTTTGGTAATTTGTTTTCATTGAAGGGGTAATATGAGGAAAGTTTTATGAATGGAACGAAAGCAAAAACCCTTTCCTTGGTTGAAAAGGTTTGTTTACATGTCATTAAATGAGAGAGAGAATCCATTGTATATCCCGCTTACAATCCGTCCACCCTTCACGATCTTATTATTGGCTAAGTCCCCTCCTCCATTACCCTCTTCCCATTCCATCATTTTTCCACTTCCAATTCCCTCCCCACAACTCCCACACTACCGCTACACTGACTGTTGTGTTTCTTTCTGCGGCTGTTCTCATTCTTAAGTACAGCAAGTCATCTCTGTAGAGTCCTGGAATGTTCCTGAGGTTTCCAGGAGGTTGAGGTTCTCAGATTTCATGACAATCGGCACATGAAGGTGGTCAGGTTTCGTCCCTAAGTAACGGCCGCCTTACCTCCCCAGGAAATATCGCTGGTACTCATTTCTGTTCTAAGATGTGTCGACCCTACAGCCATATTGCAGCCCGAAGGATTAATTCAATGTAAATTTTCATTACAACTTCGGGAATCGAACCCGCAACTTTCCAGCTCCCGGTCGATGAAGCTCGAGTTTTATTAAAATCTGACAAGAATATTTTTTTTCCTTTACATGAAAACCTAACTACATTTATGGTAATATTTCGATTAATTCTACTTACAATAAGTATTTTCACGGCATAACATATGGAGAAAACCAAAACCCATTTTGTATTCAATAACATGTTTCAGAACATCGTGCCCTTGCGAAACAAAAAGAAAGTATTAGTCCGAAGCAGAAACACAACCAATGGATACATAACACATCCCATGCGCTTTGTATGCTGGATACCTAACGCTACACGCTCACACACACACACACACACACAAAATATGTAATATTATACTTCTCCATGTCACCATGTTTACCCGAACGCACCTCAGTGTTTATCTGTACTTAAGTGCCCTGTTATGTTTCTCGCCCCCCCATTCCCGCTGCAACATAACGCTCACACAACCTCTCTGTGCCTTCCTCTCCCCCCCAAAACAAAGACCGCCCGCAAAACTCCAATAAACTCTTTCGTCTGCTTTGTTGCATTTTTCTTAGCCTCATTGACCCTGGAAGATGGACAGATAGGTTGCTCCAAATAGACTGTAAACAACAAACAACATACACTGCATAACATCCCAGAAGATCAAAGACCTTAACTGCACCGCAACGGAAGCCCTAAATCTGATACGGTCATTTAGAATTCGACGTATATATTCTGTTGTTGATAATTTATGAACTGTCTACAGTATATTTGTTATCTTATTGGCATATTTCAGGAGGTCAAGTGGTGCGGTTTTGTGCGGTCTGAAGTTTGGGGTTGGTGCCTCGTTATTTGAGGGTGAAATAATTAAAAGATATGTTACTTAAGTACTGATATTTTAAACTTCAAACCCTGTGACACGTACACAAATAGACAAGAATGTTAATTTGAAAAGTAGCTTAACACTTCAAACAATATAACAGGAACACCAGCAAGATTTTTATTGAGGATACCATCTGTGTAGGGAGATGTCAGGGATTTGGTGCCATAATATACAAATTAAACAAACCTCAAGTCTGTTTAAAGTTAACTTGTGCAGGCTGTGGTCAGCGGAAGTACAATTTCCCGCACACAAGATTTGTTTCCAGCAACGCCAGACAAAGAACTTACCTAGCGTATGGAGCGGTGCAGTTTGCATGAACAGCGATATGTTAATTGTGCCTTACAGCTAGCATTCAGCACTTCACTGCACACAAGATATCAGCTTTAGTCTTTTCAGTTACTGTCCTGGATGTAGCTTTGGCATAAACAGTACGAATGGAAAAAAAAAGCACTGAAAAGTTGGCATTCCTCAGTTATGCTAGTTCCACAAATATTTTTATTTGTGCACGCTTTAGAATCTTTGGTACAACTGTTCGAAGCACCAGACACCAGATACCTGGTTGCCTACTTACCTGGTACGTTTCTAACAAAGTTTTAAATTAATATTTCTTGTATGGTTTGCCGAAGTGCTTCATAATGCACTTCTGGCCGAACAAACAGTTTAGTTTCAACAAAAGCCTCTCCATTATCTACCTACAAAATCATAGGCAAAAGCAGTCAGTTCAAGCCATTTGTTTGAGTGCGAAATAATGGCTGTTCCAACAGTAATTTTAAAAAATATTCAAGCACTCTTTTATTTACAGTCGGTCTATACACTTCTTTCTTCATGTGCTACACTTCTACAGAAATGAGAACTAAAGACAAATATTAATTCCGAACATCTACAGTTTATTTTTTATGAAAAATAATAGTTCAATTCGCGTTCTTTAGAAAACCGAACATAACACTTATATTTGATTTATGCTATGGTAAATTTTGGGTATGAACCCGGGGCCTTTAATGTTGAACGTTCATTATTATGTAGTTTGTGCTGCCTGTATTAAAAGATTGCCTCCGATTTATGGGTACCTAAACTTATTTTCTGATACACTTGATTAAAGGAAGTTTCTTGCTTCCATTTTCCGCGAAGTTACATTCTTAATTATCCTACGTAATTTTACTGTGACGATAAACAGTGGCATTTAAATTGTACAGCTGAACTTTACGTTATCTTCGAAGTAACATTCGTCATCCTTTGACTCTAAAATCAAAATATTTACTTCGTGCTAGACCCGGTATGTTTAATGACATAAAGTAAAAAAGTAAAGGTCACCCGAAACAGGCCGAGGTGGCCCAAGGGGTTCCGGGTAGTTTAAGGTCCCGGATTTTCTTCACGTTTCAGCACTACAAGGGTGGTAGTTCATCAGCCTTACGCACCGGCCGCCATTACCCCAGGAGAAATCCCTGGTACTCATTTTCGTAGGCTGATCCGACCGCAGGGCACATGGTTCTGTCGGAGAAACCACGGAAAAAATACCCAGTGACACCACCAGGAATCGATCTCGTGACCGTCCGACTAGCAGCGCAGTGCCTTAACCAATACGCTACCCCAGGCCCCATTTAATTACAGCTATCATTGTTAATCTGGTGCAATATTAACCTTTAACAGCATCATTAAGTATGATAAATATTTGTTTGAATCACCTTGCACACAAAACCCACACAAATTCCCACCCTACAGCTCCGTCAATCCACTGTCGGTATCCAAAGAAACAACCCGGTTGTGAAGATGAGAATTTTCCTCCATAAGATGGGCGTTTGATTTCTGTAATGTTTCTTGTTGCAAGGTTGGTATTTGCTATTGGGAAAGAACTGAATGCCACTTACATAGTTGAGATTAATTTCGCTGTTCAAATTGACTGTGTTGTTAGGCAGCAGAGATGTTTAATGAAGGTTTAAATATTGAAAGACCTGGAACATGACTGTTTCAATCCTGGGGAAAAAGAAATAACCAAAAATTGTACAGAAGAAAAAGAACTAAAAACGGAGGAAAGGAAACTGCGACAAAGTACTTAACACAATTGCATATCAAGTGGATACATCAAAGAATTATAGAAACTGTCCAATCGAGCATGACCTTAATGGCAGTAGGGAGAGAAAAGTATAATTTATATAAAAGCCTTTCCATTTGCTGCCTACAAATAAAAGACAAAAGCACTCGAGTCAAGTCATTTGTCTGTAGAGCTGTTCTGACACGAAATACAATATTTCCTTTCTATATATTAAAGAGTCAAAGCATTGCCAAAATATAATAAATTCAAATGTAAACAAAATACAATTCCTGACGACAGTCAAATCCTACAAATTTCGGCACCGCACTGCCATCTACATGCAGTCTACCAAAACAAACGATCACCAGACCAACACTCCAATCCAGATTCTGATCGTCCTTACAGTCAGTATTAAAATAATACATTGCTAGGATACATATAATTTTCAAGCATATGCCCACATAACTACAAACAAAATCATTTTGCTATTAATCTTCTTCAAGTACAGTATCGCAGCTGTTTGTATTCTGTGTGCAGCAGGTATACAAATATCTGCCTCGCTCTATGTGATCCAAAGGTATCTGGTCCTGTAGAACTGTTGGCTTTAGATGACGGGTACAGCCTGTGCAGTATATCGCCACCGAACACCGTCAGACACTGATACTAAATCGTGTTGACTGTAAGCATTAGTGTCACAAAGGAAGATCTCTTTGCTTTGTCAGGTGACGAAGCAGGAAACGTCCCAATTTGCATCGACAAAATAAAGAAGACATTTTGTAGTGTGGCTGGACACAGAGATAATGTCCAAATTGCCTGTCATGTACTTTGTAACACATCACCTTACGAAGAACCGAACAAAAATACACAACAAACGTTAAAATCGGAAATCAATGTCGGTTTCGATACTGTATACAAATTACTGATTATTGATAATTCGGAACCTGTCGACTCAGCAATTGACAAAGACGGTTTATAATGCCCTAATGAGACTGCGTGTTTCAAGTGGGCAACTGTGTATCACAATATTCCAGCTATTTTAAGCGAATTGAATGTGGGAATTTAGAGTGCAAGAGGAGATTGGACAAATGAAAATAACACACTATTATAATGTGAAATGGAATATGGTTTTGTCAGAGAATTTGACTTTGCTACTTTGATTACGAACAGAAGCCCCCTTTTGAATATTTAAATGATGTCAAAAGTCACATAATATAGGGAGGAATTTTTATGTATATAAAAGATGGAGTTTTGAGAAAACAAAAATTGAGGCAAAGTTTGTTTCTCCTACGTTTGCTGACACGCACTCTGCTATCAATATCAGACGGCGTTCTATCACTTGGTGTTGGGATATGTATTGCAGTTGTTTGTTTTGTTACTGAAATTACATGGAAACGCTATAGATAAAAGAGGCGCGAACCTACAAATTCATCTCTCTGTGTCGGACGGGCAGAAATAGATATAGATGATAAGCTGACTTGATTTAAATCTGCAGCTACTGGAGCAAGTTTAATTGTACGAAGCTTGTAACATGAAAAAGTCAATGAGTTCAAATTGGTGCCTGAGACAGGAGCCAGGAAGCAAGAATTTGAATGTGTGATTCTGTTTTTGTGTCACTCAATATGTGTCACTGCAGTTGTGTAGAGAGATTGTTGTAAATGTTGTAATTGTGTGAGGATATGACGGTAGGTGTAATGCAAAGTGTGATTATTATTTACTGCAATTATTTATCAGAATTTGTGCAAATTGGACCCTCTGCCCCATCGTAGCAAGTGGACAGCAAAATAACAGGATTTAGATATGAAATTATTTTCTCTCGCAATTTACTGAAAATTCTGCGTTATAACATCACATAAATTTAAAGAAAACTCTTGCTGGTTGCTCGTGCAATGCCTG
>JGI20166J26741_11780918_pt1 | contig 10296 bp, 9 predicted proteins | sample TergutCu122P5_FD_26741 | JGI IMG/M metagenome (IMG submission 26741) | reverse complement strand
GTTCTGCTTGCTGAGCAGGCCGAGGGTGCCGCTTGCCAGGCTCACGGGATTGTACTTCGAGAACTGGGGGATCAGGTTGAGCAGGTTCATCGCGACGACGACGCCGCCGGTGACAAGCAGGCTGCCATAGAGGTTCTTGAACAGAACGCCACCCAGTATCAGCAGCGCGATCAGGAGCAGACCGAAGACCCAGGGGGCTGCGAAGGCCAGCGCCATGTGGGGGAGCGCTTTGCCCGGCCAGTAGTACGCAGTGTAGGCGTAGGCGACGCCCAGGCAGACCAGGTAGCTGACAGTCCAGATGTCGGCGGCGACGCTGAACTTGGCCAGGATGACCGTCGAGCGCCGCATGCCCTTGGTCAGCATGTTGATGAGCGTCCCGCGGCTCAGTTCATTCGCGACGATGCCACAAAAGACGATCACGACGACGAGCATGCCCATCTGTCCGACGTTCTTGAAGAACTGCGTCCAGGAGTCCAGCGCGGTGGGAGTGGGCAGATGGATGATGACGCCACCGCCCATGTCGGCGCCGTCCAGTAGTACCGGGAGCAGTTTGGCGGTCGCCGGGCTTAAGATGCCGAAGACGACGAAGGCGGCGAGCATGATGATCGCCCTCCAGGTCCGCCAGCTTTCCAGAAGTTCTTTCTTGCAGAAGGCGAGGTAAGCTTTCATGCGACCGCCTCCAGGAACAGGTTCTCGATGGACGGTTCCAGCAGCTCGAGGCGCAGGGGCAGGAGGTCGCTCTCGGTAAGTATCCGCAGGCAGGCCCGCTGCGCCGCGGCCAGGTCCTGCACATGCAGGGTGAGCTCTGTCGCGGTCCGCTCGCAACCCGCGAGCAGCGCCTCAGGCGCACGAGCGCAGAAGCGCTCCAGGTCAGCGGCAGAAGCGAACTCGATCTGCAGGCCGTCGGCTTGGTGGCGCTCCTTCAGCTCGGCGAGCGTACCCTCCAGCACGATCGTGCCGCCGTTCAGCACGGCTGCCCGGTCACAGATCCGTTCCACGTCGGAGAGCACGTGCGTGGAGAACACGACCGTGGTCTTGCTTGATATCTGGCGCAGGAGGTCGAGAGTCTCCTTGCGCCCGAGCGGATCGAGCGCCGAGGTCGGCTCGTCGCAGATCAGCAGGCGCGGCTCATTGATGAGCGCTTGCGCCACGCCAAGGCGCTGCTTCATGCCACGCGAGAAGCCGCCGATCTTCTTTGTGACGCCCTTCAGACCCACCAGCTCAAGCAGCTCGGTGCTGCGTGAAGCGATGGTCGCACTCTCAAGGCCGACGATCTGACCGCAGAGGCGCAGATACTCGCGCGGCCGCAGGTAGCTGTAGAACTCCGGCACGTCGGGCAGGTAGCCGACGTGGCGGTTGGTGGGCGTCATCCCGAAGCGCACCTGCTCGTCGCAGATGCTGACCTCGCCACGGTCGGCCTTCAGCAGCCCAAGGACGATCTTCATCGTGGTGGTCTTACCGGCGCCGTTGGCCCCGATGAAGCCGAAGACCGAACCCTCCGGGACGGCCAGCGAGACGTCGCGCAGCACCGGCGCCTCGCCGAAGCTCTTGGCGAGCTTATGGATACGGAGTACGTCCATCAGTCGTCATCTCCTCCCTCGTCGCTGCGCCCGAGCACGAAGTAGAGGATGGGGCCGATGAGGACCTGATAGCCTACGATCGCAACAAGCACCCAGACCCAGCGCTTGCCGACTCTGTAGTGCTTATGGGTGAAGATATGGATCAGCGCAGCGACCAGCAAACCGATCTGCAAGAGAAACAGCGGTATGATGAGTGGCAGCAGGGGGCCGATGTCAGTGTTGGGGTGCATAGGAGCCTTCTCTCTTTGTCATAGTAAGCATAGCACCAGGACAGGGGGTCTATGCCAGCAATACCGGATGATCTGCTGAAAAATGAAAGAAACGCGAGGTTCTTACGAAGCTCAAAGACAATCAAGAAATAGCAGATTTGCAAAGCCGCAGGTCAGCGCAGTGTCGTATCGCGAGCATTTTCTCAACCGGGAAGAATGCCTCGCGTTTCTTTCATTTTTCAGCAGCACAGACAGTTTTTCTGGCAAAGCATCTGATGCCGGGAGCTCCAGCCAGTTTGGCTGGGGTACCAGGATTCGAACCTGAACGCCTGACTTTTTTATCGTAAGCTAGACTCCCGGAGGCGTTTTCTCGAAGTAATAAGTATTCCCGTTGCTGACGAGCGTCAAGATACCCTTTTCAAGTTTTCCAGTTGTAGCGCCACTGTCTGTGTTGCCGCCCTTGAAGGTATAGGTGGCAGAATCAGAGGAGCTCCACGTGCCGGCAAGCGGCGCTGAGTCCATGCTCATGATCATCGTATGGGTTTTTGCGAACTTCAGGGTTGGCGTGGTGGTTATCGCTCCTGCTGATTTCAGTTGCTCGGTTGTTGCGGTCGTTCCATCAGGGGTGCTTGCTCGTGTCATCTCCCAGTCGCCCAAGATGGGATCGGAGTCAACAAGTTCGGGAGGAGTATCCGTGCTCAGGGTCGAAGTGCCCTCGGGAACGGCATCACTCAGAGTGAAGGAGAACTTCATTCCGGTCTTGTCAACAAGTGTCAACTCGGCATCACTGATCGTGCCCGTGTAGCTCTCCGCAGTGTCTACCGCAGAGACCTTGTTACCCCGCAGGTCATACGTACCACCGCCGCCATTGACCATCGGCGAGACGAAGGTGCCGTTGCCGAAGAACTGAACGTAGAAATATGAGTCGAAGTCAGGAGCGATATCCTTATACATCGTTTCCAGTTCACTCTTGTTGTGAAGTGTCCCACCTTCATCGAGGCTGGTTACCACATAGCATTTGTCACTGTAGCTTTTCTTAGGGGTGGAACTCTGGTTGTTGTTCTGCGAAGCAGGCTTCTGGGCGACAGTTCCACATCCAGCGAGTGCGCCCATGAGTACAAGAACGGCCAGAAACAGGGATAGCTGTTTTACGCGTCGCATCGTTTCTCCGATCTGTCGATGAACAGTATCCTTCTGTTCACTATTCTTGCATCAGGGGTGCCTGAATAGCAACACAGTTTGTGGGAGGTGACATTCCGTCAGGTTCTGGGTGCCAGTTGGCAAAGATCGACGGGAAGTTTTGCGCATTTGTAGTGTAGCATGATGTGCGAAGCATATCTATGAGACACTCACCTCTTTTGAAACGTGACAATGATACGGGGCAAAGACCTTGACAAGGGGACCGGGGGGACCAGGGGGACAGGCACCGTGGTCCCGGACCACGGTGCCTGTCCCCCTGGCTCCGGTGCCTGTCCCCCTGGCCCCCCGGTCCCCGTTACAGCTCTGGCAACGCCAGCAGCCAGGCCTCGGCCTCGACAAGCGTGCCGTGGCGAAGCCCCGCGAGGTCGACTCCGGCGCCATCTTCAAGGTAGTCGGTCACCAGGAAGGTCTCTGCTCCCAGCTCCCCGACACACATGTCCTCGGCCAGACTGTTGCCGACCATCAGACACTGCTCCGGCGCCTTGCCGAGCCTGGCGAAGATCTCGCGGTAATAGCCCAAGTTCGGCTTGCAATAGCTGCTGTTCTCGTAGTGCGTCACCAGATCGAAGTCCTGCGGCGTCAGTCCGATCCATGCCAGGCGTGTCTCGACCGCACACTCCGGGAACAGCGGGTTGGTCGCCAGGACCAGGGTATAGCCCTTCGCGGCTAAGGCGCGCACCAGGCGCTGCGGGATCTCGCTTGGCTCGGCCACCGACTTCACCACGTTGAAGCCGCTGCTATAGAACTCCTCGCAGGCAGCCTCGATCCTTGCCACCGCCGCAGCATCCAGCTCGAGGCGCACCGCGAAATCCGCCCAGAAGCGCTGCGCGTTGGACGCACTCCCGTCATTTGCCACCATGACCTCCGTGCTTGCCCACAGCGCCTTGACCGAGGCTTTCGCGTCCAGGCCCAGCCCGGCGAACACCCCGGCGAGCGCGCCCAGATAGGTCCCCAGGAAGGCCTCCTGCGTATAGCGGATCAGCGTTCCGTCGAGGTCAAGCAACAGCGTATCGATCACAAACCCTCCTCCCCACGAGCGCTACACGCGCTCGATCGTGAGGCTGCCGAAGCTCACGCTGCCTTCGATCTCGAGCGTCGGACCTTCCTGACCGGCATCCAGCGGGACGCCCTCCAGACCGCCGGTGAATGACACCGAAAGCCCGTTGTTCTTGATCCGCCAGTCAGCCGGCACATAGAGCTTCACTTCGCCGAAAGCCACGTTGACGATGATCTTCGCGCCCTCGGGCGCCAGCTTCGCCTGATCGAAGAAGACCTCCAGTTGACCGAACGAGAGCTCGAAGAGTCCGCTGCTCAGCGCGTTGCTGTGCAGATAGCGGCTGTTGCTCCCGAAGCGGACCTTACAGACCGGATGGTCATCGTCGCTGTTCGACTCCAGATGGATGCCACCGTTGCCCTCGCCCTTACGCCAATCACCGCGACGAGCCTTGTGGCAGCCGCCGTGTGTGTTGACCGCATCGATGACAACGCCCTCGACCTTGCCGGCGCCGCCCCAGTCCTCGAACTTCTTATGCCACTTATTGCGTCGCAGCGAGTGGGTTATCAGGTCGATACCTCCGCCCGCTACCACTGCCGCAAGCAACAGGATCCAGATGTTGATGACCGGCCAGCTGAAGAACCTCCCCCACAGAACATACAGCAAGGCCGCGGGCAGCGTCAACGATGTTCCAAAGCGCAGATGCACCAGACTCTCGCTTACCACCAGGACACAGGCGATCGTGCCCACTGCTGTCCAGAACCCGATATGCGCCCCATCGAAACGCATGAACTGACTCGCGATCAGGGCGACCGCGATCAGCACGAACACCAGGCCGATCATCACTTGTCGACTTCTTCTCATGATACCTACCTCTTTCCCTTAACTCCCGAGGCGCGCTTCCATGCGCGCTTTGCACGCGCCGTAGTAGCGACGCGACACGTAGACCGTCTTGTGGCTTCCCGTGAAGCGCACCTGACTTGAGGAGGCGAGGTTGCGTTCGATCGCATATATCTGGCGCGTGTTCACGATGCAGGACTTGGAGATACGCACGAAGTCTGCCGGGAGCTGGTCTTCCAGCTCGTAGAGCCGCTGTCGTACCTGGAAGTCGTCGTCGCGCGTGTGCGCGTAGATCGCATCGCCGGATGATTCGAAGAACAGCACCGCCGCAAGCGGGAAGTAATACTCGTCGTTTCCCTTGTGGAAAGCGAGCTTGACTCCTTCGGAGCTCACCTGTGACATCAGTCGCTGCAGCCGTCCGATGTCAGCGGTGATCTCCGCGCAGCGGATGAGCACTTCCGGCTCCACTGCCTCCGGATCGATCTCGATACGAACCTTCACCTACCTGCCTTTCCGTCGAGAACAGCCTAGCGCGTCGAGTGCGCCCATGAAAGGGCCTCACGCTAAGAGGTCAGCGAAACGCGCTAAGAGGTAGCAGAATGCGGGTAATCGATCAGCGTGGCGCCCGCCGCTTCCAACGCGCGGGCCTGCAGGATCAGCTTGCAGGAGTACTCCAGCACCGACACCCAGCGATACGCGTCTTCCAGCGTCTTGCCCGCCGCGAAGGGGCCGTGGCCCCGCAGGATCGCGACCGGCACGGTCGCCAGCGCCTTGCTCATCAGCTCGGCCACCAGCTCAGAGCCCACGGTACGGGGCGACTCCAGCACCGGGACCTCGCCCATCAGCAGGCGCGCCTCGCTGTCCAGCGGGCTGACCGTATCACCCAGCATCGCGCAGAGCACCGCCGACATCGAGTGGGCATGACAGACGCCGCCGACCTCCGGCAGTGCCTGGTAGATCGCGCGATGCACCACGAGTTCACTGGACGCACTCGCATCCGCCTCTGAGGGCCCGGCCAGGGGCGCCTCGACGACATCACCCGCGCGAAGCCGCCCTAACTGGGAGCCCGTGCGGGTGATGTAGATCGTCTTTCCTTCGCGCTCGCTGAGGTTGCCGCCGTGGCTGGTGATCTGGCCGGAAACGAAGAGGTCCCGGCCGATCTCTGCAAACCGCGTCAACCGATCAGGCGAAGCAGCGAACATCAGAAGCGGATCTCTGTGACCTCAAGAACGTACATCGGGCCGTCGATGGAAGGCTCGTTGCAGCTCAGGCAGAAATCCTTCTTGCCGACGAAGATATCATGCGCTTCCTCGGGGCTGGCGTCGGCAAGCGTGATGGCGCTGATGGCCTTGGTCAGGCGCACCGCCTCGTCCAGCGAGCGCTGGTGGATGTTGCGTCCCGTCGCGTTGCCACGCGCACCGCCGATGTGGATCTGATCCCAGAGCTGCTGCAGGAAGACGTCGGCCTCGACCGTCGAGCCACCGGCGCAGACAAGTCCCGTGCGCCCGGAAGCTGCGCTGGCCTCGATGAGCTTCTTGGCCGATGCCTGCGAGGCCGTCAGCGCGTCCGCGTCAAGCGACGCACCTTTAAGGCCGGTCTCCTCAGCGATAGCCGCTTCAAGCGCGCCCGTCGCGACCGGTTCGTCCTCGGCCTTGCCCTTGGGCGGATTGACCTTGACGAAGTCAGCGCCCAGGCAGAGCGCCGTGCCCGCCGCGCCCGCGATCAGGTGGGCGGACTTCTCGTTGGTAACAGCCTTGCCGCGCGGATACATCCAAAGCACGACGATCAGACCGGCGGCATGCGCCTGCGCGATCAGCTCGCCCGCCTCGGCCATCATCTGCGCCTCATACTCGCTGCCCAGATAGATGGTGTAGCCGATACCGACCACGTTGACGCCGTTGGCGATCATCTCGAGCACTGCCTCGAAGCTGTAGAGCTGCGGGCTGTAGGGATCCTCCTGGGATTCCTTGACCAGGTTGGTCTTCGAGTTCATCTTGACCAGATAGTTGATATCGGGATAGTCCGGCGCATACTGGGCGATCAGACCGCGCTGACCTGCCAGGATGCCGCACACCCCCTGCGAGCCGATCTCGAACAGATGCTCAGGACGCGCATCCGCGATATCGATGTCCTCCCCGAAGAAGTCGCCGTTGAGGTGCTCGATCTTCTGATCGCAGGCGAAGAGCATCAGGTGACCGGTCTCGCGGGTCGCCTTCAGGTAGTTGTCGATATAGGTCTCGCGCGCCTCGGCGCTGACATCTGCAGGGACTTTCACATCACTCCGTGTGATCTTAGGCATAGGTGCCTCCTTATTCCAGTGGTTTTTACTTGACTGTCACCTTCATTATACCCAGTCGCCCTGCTCCTGGGCCCACTTCACAGAACCGACAAGACCGACGGGGAGTGCGCCCATACAGAAAAAGGGCCACACCCCCCTTGATGCGGCCCATGAGCGTAACCTTGGTCGTCGCTAGTCGCGACTCTTCGCAGCCGGTCTGCGGACCAGGAACAGCAGCGCAAGACCGACGGCAAGCAGACCACCCGCAAGATAGAACATCGGCGCCGCGTCGCCCGTCTTGGGGATTCCGGTGTTGTTGTCCGCGCTGATCGCGACAGGCGCCTCGACCGGCGCCGTTGTCACCGCACTGCTACCAGGCGTCGTATCCGTGCTGGTACCCGTACCCGTACCCGTACCGGTACCCGTGCCACCGCCACCAAGGCCCTGACCTGCGTCCTCGACCGTGATGTATTTGTAGCCGGAGTTGGTCCCATCCGTATAGTCCAGTCTGATGGAGTCGCCCGCCTTCAGGGTCACGGGGGATGGGATCGACCACGTCGCGCCACCAGCGGCGGCTGAAGTGGTCGCGGTCGCGCCACCCGGGAAGGTCGCCTTCAGAGTAAGCGCCTGTACACTCGTACCCGTGATCTTGGTATCACCAGCCCGCACCAGGTTATAGGTGGGAGGAACGACCGGTAGCGCAGTGGCAAGCATCGGGATGCAAGCAAGTACGAACGCGATCGAGACGACGAGACCGACTTTCTTCATGACGATTCCCAGTCCTTCCAGACTCGACAGATATACCCACTGTCATCATACTCCCCCGCCCACCCCTTGTCCATATCACCGGCCCCTGTCGCATCGCACTCGCACACTAGCGGGAGGCGAGGGGGGTTGCTCGCGTACGCGAACGACCCCCCTCACCTTCAGACATGTATCACCCCACGCGACAACACCCCCGGCCCCCTGTCTCATCGCAGGTCAGTCGGCGAGGGGGCTCAGGCGACGGGTCGACTGACCCCCTCGCCTCCCACTCGTGCTTCAGGCGACAACACCCCCGACCCCCTGTCGCAGGCCCCCTGTCGCATCAAGCGGATGGCGAGGGGGGTTGCTCGCGCACGCGAACGACCCCCCTCGCCTTCAGACTTGCAAGACAAAACGGTCCTGTCACGCCACGAGAGCGCCCAATAACAAGGGGCCGTACCTTTCGGTACGGCCCCTTTCAGCTCTGAAGACTATCCCCGTGGCAGGGAAACCTCCTGCCTTACTTGTAGAGGAAGATGTAGTCTGATGGACTCGCGGTCATAGCACTGGGAACAAAGGTCCCGTTCGCGTCCATATAGGCCAGATGTGGACGAGCCGCAGGTCCGATGAACTTAGTGCCGCCGAGCGCCTGGACCGAAGCCCCGTCGATCGGAACGTGGCACTTCAGGCAGACACCGTCTTCGATAGTGCCGATGCCGCCTGGCGCATCATCACCGACCGCACCCTGGAGCACCAGGAAGGACTTGTCGACCCCCAGCTGCGCCGCAGCGTAGTAGGAAGCTGCGTCGTTCTTTCCGCTGTACTGCTGGATAGTCGAATCAACAGAGGCGACGTTGCTTGCATACATCCACAGGTTACCACCCGCAAGATCGAACGATGAACGAACACCGAGCTTGTCCCACTGATAGACCTTGATGCCGTTGTTCCCGTGAGGCCAGGCTGTCGAGTTCGTCGCAACGCCCACGGCGTCATGACACTGGTCGCAGCCGAACGAGCGCGCCGCATATTGCGCAGAGGCCGAATCGATCGTCTGCTCTGTCGTACGATAACCACCTGCAAGACCACCCGGATGGCAGGGGCCGCAGCTCGGCTGGAGCAGGCTTCCCTCAGCCAGAGCATGCTGACCGAGCGAACCACCCGTGGCATGCCCCGTATAGGAAACCGTGTTACCTGCTGGATCCAGCTGGTTCGCATCCGAGTAACCCCACGCGCTCACTGAGAACTGGCCGTTCTGGTGGCAGCCTACCTTCGAGCAGGTATAACCGGTTGCCACTGACTTCGCCGCAGCGAACTGAATGGAGTTCATCCCTCCGGGCAGCGCGCCGTTCGCGAGCGCAGGAGCCGTTCCGTTCAGGAACCAATCGGCCCCCGTCGTGCTTGCGCGGGTCAAGGAGACACTGTCCGGATTGACGTTACCGTTGTTGAGCGCCACCGTGATGGCTGGGTCTTTCTCTGAACCGAGCAACCAGGCGTTCATCGCATGATAAACGGAAGTACCGCTGCCATGGATGCCCGACGTATGACAACCGTCAACGCAGGTTGAGGTGAAGCCTTGCGTCGCATCGGTGTGCGGTCCTGCGGGATTGCCCGGGCTGGCCCACTCGACCTTGGAGTCAGCGCTTCCGCCACCCCAGGTCGTGTGACACAGGACGCAGGCGTCGTCACCTGCGGTGAGGAAGCGGTTATCGATCGAACCGACCGCTACGCCGCCGGTCGCGCGGTGCACCGAGTGGCAGACGGCGCATTTGGTCGTCGTCGTGATATAGCCACCATGCGCTGAGCCCTGCAGCTCAGCGGGGACGCCGTTCGCTGCCATCATCATGGTCGCGCCACCCCAGGACAGATAGCCCGGATAGTCGCTGTTTCCTCCGTTGAGGAACGCCCCGGCGTATTGTCCGGCGGAAGTGTCCGGAGTCCAGCTCGCCGTCAGCGTTATATTACCCGTCACCGGCGAAAGGAAGTTGAAGAGAGTCGCACCGTTGAACCAACCGCTGAATACCTGCCCGGCAAGAGCAGGAGCTGCCGGAGCGGTGATCTTTCCGCCCAGAACGACCGTTGCGGGCGCCGGAGCAGGAGCTCCGCCAGCCGCATCATAGGTCACCGTGCAAAGCCAGCGGGCATACAGGACCGTGTTCTGCACGATCGGCGTCGCGAAGTCGAACTTCAAGGTCTTATCTACGTTGCTGCACCAACCATCGAAGGTCAGAGAGCCGTTGGTCGGATCCGCCGGCTGCGTGACCAGACCGCCCTTTGCAACCTGCACCGTTGTGCTCACACCGTCAGCCTCAACGAAGACGACCGAATACATGGTGACCGTCGCCGGAGCGAGATCATGGGCGATCGTCACCGAATAGAGCGCCGCCCATCCATCATAGGCAGTCACATTGGACGGAACATGCACGGTGATCGTATTGGGCGTCGTGCCCGTAA
>JGI20166J26741_11780807_pt1 | contig 10296 bp, 2 predicted proteins | sample TergutCu122P5_FD_26741 | JGI IMG/M metagenome (IMG submission 26741) | reverse complement strand
TGTGGGGGGGGGGGGGGGGAGCTATCCTGTAACATACCGAGCAGGCACAAAGAGGAGGTAGAAGTACAGCTCTACCCATACTCAACCTCGACGCTAGAAGTGGTTGGATGGGGAACGCCACGCCCCAGCCGCTTTGCCGCCGGGAAAAAGACCCGGTGTACCTTGTGCAGGTGGCAGAGTGTGCTTCGGGGCCGGTGTGGATGGGTCCGCAAAAATTTCGAACCCAGGGCGTCCAACCCGTAGGTGGTAGCTAAACCGACTACGATTTTACGGCCCCTGTAACAACTGACGTCAGCTGACATCTCAATGGCTGCCAAAGTTTGCGCACGTATCAGCAACAATAGCATGTTGATGATGATGATAATCATGATGATACTGATGACAATTCAGTTACTCCTTCTTTGCTTAGGACTACCACGTGCCAATAGCCCACCAGCGCTGATCTACGCGCACACAAGAGCAATGACTATTGTTATGTTCCTTATCATTATCTAATGAAAAGGCATGTAAACTTCCCACCTTTTAAGCCAATATGTAAACTTCAATCAGAGCAGTGTCGCTGACGAACTTAAGAACGAACTACGCCACATGTAACACCAGTAATTCACAAAACCTTCCGCATCCTCATTTCCAGTCAGAGAGCTCTGGAGCAAATGTGTAACCAAGCGGCAGATCCGGAATATTAAAACAAGTTCAACAGTGAAAGCATAATGTAACAAGTGGTGACACATTCGTTCCGTTATGCCTGTAGGTATCAAATTTCTTCAATGCAAACTTTTTTATGCCCTCTCTTGTAATGACTTCCAGGAGTACAGGAATAGTCTTCAAATGTTGGTATTTAAACATGCGTTCTCCCTTTGTACACAAGAAGCATATTATAATTTAAATCACGCTAATTATAAACACATTATTAACACTATGATACACCCTTAACAGTACAAAACGGAACATTACACTGCTGCGTTAACTATTCGATGCTCAAGGTCTGCCTACACGTCCACAATGTCGAGAAGTCAAAACTAACAGGTGTATAGAATCAGCCTTCAAACTTCAGTCGAAGACTGAAAGACTAAAGTTGGCTGAAGATTGCTATTACACACACACGCGCGCGCGCGCGCGCGCGCGCAGACGCACGCACGCACACATGCACAATTAAAAAAAAGCTGAGATGTACAATATTTCATATATTCGTCAATGGCGTGTTGTAATCGGGCAATACATGAGAGAATCAAACGAAACTATTTTCGACGCAGTCTATACGTACTCATGAATTTGTGTTACCCTCCCCTCTCTCCTATTGGAGTATGGTTGCCTTCGGAAAGACTGCTGAGTTATTCGTCTGATGGGTAGAGTACCTACAGCTTCTCTTAAACTCACGTTTAAGATTTTCAAGACCGTAAGGCTTAAAGAAAACATGTTTTGGATGAAAAATGCGTTTCGGTCTTCTCTACAATTTACATTTAAAACAGTTTAACTTCTGATAATTACTTAACTAGTATGTTCTAGTTCTCCTGTCCCATGTTAGCAATAACGGGAATGACTCGACAAGTTGTAGCAAATTTCTCCAATATTAAAATTCGTACAAATCCGCTCAGAAGTTCTGGAACTGTTACAGGCGTACAGATGGACTAACCTACACAGTAATTTTAACAGGCGCTTCGCAGGAATATGAACGCGTCTATGGCAATGTGAGTGCAAGAGGAGAATTTGAAAATTCTCATAAATAATAATTCCATTATTACCCAGGATGTGACATAGTCGGTATAGTGACTAGATTAAGGTCTGGGTGGTCTGGGGTTCGAATCCCGGTACAGACAAGAGAATTTCTCTCCTTTCAAAAGGTCCATAACGGCCCTGGGGCCCACTCAGCCTCCTATTCAAGGGACACCGTGGTTATTTTTTCCGGGGTAAAGAGGCGGTAGCATAAAGTTAACTACTCAGCTTCATGTGGTTCTGGGGTCAAAAATAAGTATAGCCACACCTCTACCTCCCCCCTCCCCCTCTACGTCGTCAAGGTGTGGACAGGCAAAATTTTACCTCTTTTATCTTTTACCATTCCACTGATTCATGCCAGGGTCTATCATCATACGCCTAGTTTGAAGTTACGATTCCATGAATAAGGTAGGTATTATCTTTGAACGATATTAGAAAGACGCCTTGACAGAATCAGCAGCGCTGAAATGATATATTCTTCAAATTTCGACTCTGCAATACTGACTAAATTATACGTACATCATTTTTGTTTATAGCCTCTACCGCCTGGTATTTAGAATGACATCCCAATAAAGATCGTCCTGCTCAGAATCATGTTCTCACACAGACAAGCCGTCTGTCTTACTCCCCTAAATTTCATGACATGTAACAATGTATCCGAAATACGCCCCACTTCCAATTATAAACATGATGCAGGCTGTGATTTGTTTGCAACACGCGCATGTACACGCCTCCTGTGTACGAAGTAGCAGTATTAACCACATTCCAGAGAGTTCTTAACTTTCACATGTGGCAACTGAACCAGACGCCTAGCCTAAGCTCGTGAATCACTCGTCTAAACAACAACAGAACGTCGGGTTAAATTTAACTTCCGGATTCCTGATTCCACTCATGGACGAAGCCGTGCCCCCGGCATCACAACCACGTCAGTGTAGTCGTGAGGCGCTTCCCCTCACCTTACTTCCTCGCGTACTGTTAATGCTCCCTTTTCCTCCAAATCTTGGAACACGGAACATGATTTAGTAAAGCTATCCCTGTGTGTGATTTGTTTAGCGCTGTGCCATGCTGACGTATGGGGAATGGAATATACTCGTACATCTACGCATTCGTTAGAGCTGCAATAGGTACAGGTGAGGAGCCGTTTCACAAATTTCAACCCTCGACAAGAAGCCCCCGTTTCCAATTTGATACGAAGTTGCATGGACCCAGAGCTAGTCCAGACGCTGTGGAAAAGGGAATAGCCTCCGATCCTACCGGAAACTGAACAGCGATTCCTCTGTGGTCCGGCCCATAGCCTAGTCACTTAATGAGCTACCCGGAATCCCACTGTCAGTTGCACAAAATATAAGAGTAACGAAGTGCTTTCGCTGACACTAGGAATACAGCATATGAGAGTGACATACAGCCAAGCCATATATTAACGGAGGCAAGATGCAGGATCAGGTGAAACAGACAAGGGGCCGAAATGCTTCCGGGAAGTATTGCAAACCGTCTCGTTATCCCTATTTGGTTGAGGCTCGAAGCAGTTTACGTGCCCTCATTTCCAGCTTCTAAAATGTCACGTACAACGATATATTAAACAGCAAGTACATAGAGAAGTAACAATCAAAGAGTGGCAAATCGCATAATCTAAGCAACGTCTTGCTGCTTCAGAGTAGCTCTAAGTACGGCACACAACACCTTCAGTGTCTAAGAGTGTCACATTTTCGTAAATCTGATGCATAACTGAATGGATTAAAAGAACACAACGACACGTACTTAGAATCTGTGTGAGTAGAATCCTACGTATCCCTCCGGTAACAGCGCGAAACACATTAGACGGTATTCTGTCTCGGCCTACAATTTGTTGTGGTTTCTACAGTTGGCGTAATTCTCTGTTTCAATACACCAACACGGTCTAAAAAACTGCAAACTTTCTGTGTCCCTCTAAAATAAAAGTCAGGAAGCTTTAAATTCGAAGAAAATAAAACAGATTCTCACTTCTCCCCATGGTGTAACATGAAAACTAGCTGTAAATTTGCTAAATGCGGGCTGTTGCAAAATTTTGTTGTAAAACTTCCGCTTCTTCTTCTACCGGTTTTAGGAAATGAAATTTTCCGGCTACCCATTAAATGTCCCCCGCTATGGCAGTCTCAGAGGGAAGGAAGGCAGAATGTTGTAATAGGTTAAAAAGTGAAAATTTAGTGACGCAAATTGCAAGCGTGTGCCACAATTTCAGTTTCTAGCCTACTCGCTTTTAAAGGGGAAAAACATAAATTTTGAGATGGCCATGCTCTCTGCGATTGTGTGTGCGGGTTTTACCGACATCAGTTTGAAAATATTCGACCTATTTTGAGGAAACTTAGTACGAACGTAACTCCACTGACCAACATCCCAACTTCTTACCCTTTTAATTCCCTACAATCGGTAATAATAACATGACGGAAGCATCAAATCGCAGGGTAAACGTGAAAATTTTTTCCAAGTACTTTCAGATCGTAAATCAGCAGGGTAACAGAACGTGCAAAAATATGCAACTTTTGTTAAGGAGTATGTTTTAATCTTTAAATAATATGGCTGCAAACATGTGAACGTTTCTTCAGTTTTCGTTCTCGTGGCAGTAACTAATCAACACTGGAGCTACGTAAATATTGTATACACACTATAAACGAAAAATTCCTCATGAGTCAATGATCACAACATGGCGACTAAGCGAAGCTGTGAATAGCCAGCAAATTTAAAGCAGGGACCTCCACATTCAGTTCTTCACAAAAATAAAATAAAATAAAATAAAATAAAATAAAAATAAAAACCAATAACAACAGGCCTACAAATAGATGTGAAGATTTGATTTTATGCAACATAAAGGTAAGCTTTATGAGTTCTGTTGGGAATTCCTTGTTGTTTCATAAAACTAAACTCAGTATACGATCGTGTCTTGTCAAAAGAATGCAGCAGACACACACAAACACACCATATAAACAGAGGTAACAAATCCTTTGAAAATGGTAGAGGTAAAGCAGTCCAATTACACACCTGTACAGGTCCTTAGGGCTCCAGCAGTTTGAGGCTCTTACAGTTTCTAGACAGTCGACACATAAAGGTGGTAAGGTTGTCAGCCCTACGCGCCGGCCGCCTTTACCCTCCAGGGGGATTTTAGAATGGGTATTTACAAATATTTGTAACGATACTAACCAATCAAAAATTAAATTTATGAAGAATGTATGAGTAGATGAAATTCAGTAATGCCTATTACCACTCGTTCCGGAGGTTTTTGTCTTTAATTTGCAATCTGAAAATGTTGTTTGTTGTTTGATATGGGTGCGAAACTTGGTCTCTCATATTACGGGAAAACAAGAGAATGTGGCTATTCTAGAACAAAGTGCTGAGGACGGTGTATGTGCCCAAGAGTGAGGGATACAAGGAAGCTGGTAGAGAATCCGCAACACGCAGCTGCATGATTCGCACCTCTTACCAATATTACGCATTTGATCAAGTCAAGGAGGGTGAGATGGACATGATAACTATAACTATAGGAGCAGTCTTAATGAATAGGACTTGTAAACAATACTTTTTTTTAAATATTTAATTCAAAACAAAGCTGGTTCCAGCGACCGCGCGGTCTAAGACGTAGTTATGCGGTCGCTCACCTACTGAGATTGTAGGACTGAATCCCACCAGGGGCATGGATGTCTGTTGTGAGTGTTGTGTGTTGTCCGGTAGAGGTGTCTGCGATTAGCTAATCATTCGTCCATAGGATTCCTTCCGACTGTGTTGCGTTGTTGTGTGTGATCTAGAAACCTCGTGAATAAGGAGGCCCTGGCCAACTGGGGAGGGGGCGGCTGTTGCACCAAACAAAATGCAAAATAGAATGTTTTTGTTTATTATCTCAACAAGGTTCACTAAAATTCTTGCGCTGATTTTAATGTCTCTATTTTACAGTTTTTATTAGGAAACCAAAATTAACATATGTAAATACGAGGACGAAATGTAATAAAAATAAGGGAAATTAATAAATATTTTAATTTATTACACACTTATTACAGTAAAAAGTAATTAATTCTGTGATTCGCGAAATAGTAGTTACGAATTCCATTCAAATTTTTTAAATATCCTCATTAAAATAAATCGGCAAACTTACTTGTTGTGTAAACAAGCTTTTTAAGAATTATTTCCAGCATTTCGTTTTCTCCATAATACTTTTACAGCCACGGGCATAATAATTACAGTATTTTGTTAACTTATTCTGTTAGTTTTTGAAACAGTTAGTAGTAACAACTTCAGATGTTTCCACATTTTCCTCCCTACCGCATTGCCCAAGCATCCTCTTATTAGGATATATAATATAAACCTATATTAACAATTACAATATCATGTACTAATAATTATAATACATAAATAAAAACAGTAATTAATAACGGTTATGTTACACACCATGACCTTATTTTCTGTTCAAAATTCGCAAGGGTAGGCGAAAGATTTTCTCGAAAACTTGTCGAAAATTTGGATACGCGTCCTCAAAAGACTTCGCCAGAGATCAATCCCGTTCCATAAAATTTACGCAAGAAAGTGTAAAGGTAATCGTGCCAGTCAGCCACCAGTAATACATCTTATGCGCTACAAACGTAACCCCAATATCAATTTAAACAACATGGCAGAAGTAACTTTACCCTGGAATTCTGTCATCTAATCCGGACACTTCGGTGTCACCCTTCAATATCTGTGAAGGTTTCAAAAATAATATTTGTTTATTTATTTACGGTTTAACAAAGCTGCCAGTAGCACAGGATATGGCGGCGAGTAATGGGATAATTACTATAGAGTGAAATGGAACAGATGTGAAAGGAAGTAGTCGCGGCCTAATTTAAGGTGCTGTCCCACGATGTTTGCCTGGAGGTAATTAGGAAAGCGAGGAAAAGTCTCAGATCAGCGAACGTTCAGGTCTGGATTCGAACCGGACACTTCCCCAATAACCAGCAGGAGTTCTTACTAATGGTAAACGATAGAGTTTCGTTAGTTCAGTTTCATGGGTAGTTTGCTGCAACGCTAAAAACAAGCTACCACTAAGAAGAATAAGGTATTACCAAAATTTAGAAAATAATTAATTTAATTTTATACTACATCATTTAAGTGTTTCGATAATTTAGTTATATTTCACTAGTGAAAGGGAGCTGAAAGGTTCACAGTATGCAAAGCATTAAGATTGGGAAAACGCAAAAGACGTTAAAAAACGACGACGACGACGACTATGATGATGATGATGATGATGATGATGATGATGATGATGATGATGATGATGATGATGAATATAACCAATAGTAAATTGCTGAACTTTTCCGCTTTCACAAATTAGAGTGGCCTGTTGCGATTCAGAGATAATTCTGGACTGAGATATTGGATGGGACTCCTTATGTACGAGGTCCGCCCTTTACGGATATCCATCCACCAAGCGGTCAAACATCATACGTGCAGTGGGTTGCGCAGCCACCGCTATCAGCTTTGCGTTGTCAAAATTAATGTTTATGTACCTTAATCGGTGTAAGCAATAAGCGATCCGTTCATAGCGTCTGCACACATTTCTCAGTGCGTTTGCTTCCCTGTGGAGAGCCTATTAGAGCTGGTACTTCGTCTCCCTCTACATCAGCAAGCGTGAAAAAACTCGAGAACAGTGGAAAGGATTTTCATGGAATTTTACATTATAAAAGCTCACTAAAATTCGTTCCTATATTTACATTTTAGTTAAAATCGGACTGAAGTTGGGGACACATTATATGAGGACGTAAGTTAATTTGCGTGAGCACCGACAGTGTCAATTTCAATAATCGGAGCGAAAAATATTTTTTCCAGATGTTGTAGATACAGTTAACACGTACCTTATCCTACTGATTTTCATATGATGAAACAAATATGACCGAATGACCCAGATCTGTTGTTCTGTGTTGGAGTACAAACAACAATCAACGTTAGGCTTCGAAATACACGTGAATATAATCGATATCTCTTGTCGCCATTAATAATTAAATGAAGCTCCCCCCACACCAAATTATACATCAACTAGTCGACTTGCCTGTTGAAATTCAGTGAGTCATATTTTCTTTCGCATCTTCGTCCTTCATCTGTTTTCTTCAAATCTTCATTTCTTTCACACCTTTACCACGTTCCCTAGATTCTCCCTGAAATTAGTCAGCTAAGTTACATCTTTATCGCCAGATTTAAAAGTTCTGAACAAAGATGTCAACTTCGTGAAAAATAGTACTGGCCAGAAAACATGATATCGCCAAAACGACGCCTTCCCAAAAAGATACACATCGAATTTTGAATATTTTATTTTTGGTTTTCCAGTCGCTGAATTTATATGCATTTCCCATACTTCAAAATGGTTTTAAAAAGCTTTCAGAAAGCAATTAAAATAAGTTTCAACTCGAACAAACACCTTTACATGTCCCACGTTTTGCCCTTGCAGTCCTTCACGGCAAACACTATCCTGTTCTGGTGTGCTTTATTGTATTCGTAGAGTAACGCCTTGCGATTAAGAAAGCTGTTTTGCGTAGATCAAATTTTAAATCATTATTACGTCGGATGGAGAACTATGGTCCGACCTAGTACCCTATGGTAAGTATGATCATATATGGCACAGTATACTCTACAATGATCGTAAAACTGCTATGAAGATTCCAAGCTCCTACCTTTAATTTCTGGTAAATTATGGCTGCCACAGGCATGGACAAACACATACATACAAACAACAGCCTACATTACACGGATATGTATAAAAATATAAGCTTATATTTAATTAAAATATACTTCCACGTGCTGCTAGAATCCTCGTTTTATTCAAATTTAAAGTTTGCATATTTTTAGACAATTAAAAGCAGGATTAGGCAACATAATATTACAATTGCAACTCGTTCACTGCTCTGTTAACTTGTACGTTTACGTTTGGCTGGACAAATTTACAGTTCAAAAGTCTTGTAAAATAAATTAAGAGCTTAAGCAGTTACCCTGAATTGGAAGAGGCAAACAGAAAAAGAAGACAGAATCTTTCATATTCGAGAAACCAGAGACTCTTCCGCAGCTGTACATGGGCTACTAATCTGTTTCCGTCTTAACTGCGTGGTACGTAAAAACTACAGGAACGGACAGCTGGGGAAGGCACGAACCTGCAGTAGTCTAAGAGAAGCGATTTCAATAGTCAAAGTTGCCCTCCTTATTCTGCCGATTCTGTTTATGTGTGCAACTGCAAGAAGAAGTCAGAACGCTGCTGGGCTTGTAGCAACAAAATCTTGCTCTCAAGAAACGGAAAACGGGCAACGCGAAAGTTTAATAAACTAATAGACACTGTAGAGCACGGCTCAGATTGCCACGAAGGTGAAGGTTCGTGATGTCTTCTTGAACATTAGCACGCCTTGTGGGCTCAAATCTTGTCCGGGAAACCGCCTATTCCAACCGAGGTGTACCGTGATTTTCCTCCGTTCCTCCAGAAAATTCCAGGATAGTCCCTCCAGTTAGGTCATAACTGCTTCTTTCCACATCCTTTGCAATTCATTATTCACTAATCATAATCTCATTCAGCCCTACATAATGCGAGCTGCTGACAGCAAGTTAAATTGACCACAAACATAATGAAATCTGATAGGAAGTTAGTCCTACAACCATTTCGGAGAAACAAATGCCTCAATGCTCAGTGCAAATGGAGGAGTTATGTTCCTTAAACGGCTACGTCAGTACCTACCAGATTATATGTAACGTATGTATTTACTGTTTATTTAAAGACACAGTCCGTACCGTATCTTAGACTATGTAGAATCGAACGCTAGGACATTTATTGAACAATGAACTGAAGAATGTAGAAGCACGCAGTGGAGGTACAATTTAAGATGAACGCAAGCCATTACTGAGAAGTTAATATTTGCTCATTGCGCTATTCAAAAGAGCCACCGATCCCTGTTGCCAGCCACATAAAGCAACTCCACGTACCCTTTCAGGTCCTCCTTAACATCATAACATTGCCCTTCCATCTAGGTCTAGGTCTCCTACGTAGTCTATTCCTTCTAGTTTTAGGACCAACATTATTTTGTCATCCCGTCTCTAATTATGCTAAAGCGTGCAGACGATTCCAAAAATTAAGTCATTGTTCAAAAAGAAAATAAACAATCTTCTCTGAATTCTAAATCATGCATTTTGCAGAAAACACGTTTCAAATGAATCGTAAGTATTCATGAAATTTGCAAACTACTAGTCCAAGAGCTCCATGGATTGTCCAGTACAAATACGACACTCCATTCAAACGGTATTTGGATTTGAAACTGTTTCCGATAAATGTAAAATGCTCTGTAGCTTAATTATTAAATAACTTAAACGTCAGTTTAAGATTCTGTATTCTAACAAATAATTGTACCCGGACATGTATCATATGCAGAATCTTCATTAACATTTACATATATGTATACGTACTTTGAGCAGGATATGGCTACTATTATACGAGTATTTACAAATCCGGAAGATCCTGCGACCGGCCACCTCGACCCAGGTTTTCTTGGTTTTCCTGGGTCCTAGACGCAAATGCTGGGATGGTTCCCATTTCTCTTCCAAGTTGCCACTGCA
>JGI20166J26741_11780696_pt1 | contig 10296 bp, 5 predicted proteins | sample TergutCu122P5_FD_26741 | JGI IMG/M metagenome (IMG submission 26741) | reverse complement strand
CCCCCCTCCCTTCATCTTCTCTGTGCCAACACTCTAAAATTCTTAAAGTTTGAACCTCGTGGTATATGCAGTAGATTAAATAAATAAGGAAAGCCACGGTCCCTTTCAGAATTATAGCATCCGTCATTTTACTTCCGTCTTTTCCATCTTTAAATTCTTTTGCCGGAGTATCTTCAAATGATTGGTTATTGGACGAATGAATTTGTGGTATAACCGTAGAGTCGGACAACATGCATTCTCGTTGAATGAGATCGGATGATACACGTTTGGTCGCAACAATGCCTAACTACAATTACGCAGTTTCAGTATGTGATGTGGTATATTAAGTACAGAGTTCGAAGTAAAGTGTGTGTCACAAACTGTAGACATTAAGACGTTGAACCTTGGGTCTGACTATTCACAAAAGGATATTCCATGTCTTAACTCTAGCAATGGTACTGACGACAGTGAACCTTTCCGTAGAACACGTTATCAACTCCTACTACATAATTCATGAAAACGATGGTTATTCATTGAACTAAGTGGGTCGGTTAATGAACTTGTGTAGGCTTGTATGTGAAGCATTTTATTTTGGAATTTTTAATTCCAGATGAATTATTAACACTTTCGATTGTCTTTAGAAATGATTTTTGAATTGAGATTTCATGTTACCTCGGCGATAGATAAATAAATTATGATCATACGGGCTGTAACACCGCTCAGATTGTATCTGCCTCCTCCGTCTTCAGGGTAGGCGTCTCCCCCGAAACATTGATACCCACCTTCCATCCAGCACTGCAGTCTGAGTAATAATATTGGCAATAAGCATTGTCATGTTAAACGTGGAGTGTATCTTGATATACTGCAGTCCGCAGGGCTTTAGAGTTAAAGCCTTGCGACTTTTATTAACCCAAAAGTATCTTATACCGATAAATGGTTAAGGCGGACTGCATTGCAGTCGCAGATAGCATTTATGAATTCATTAATTAATGCTTCCTCAGCGTACGAAGTCTTGTCTGTTACATAGAATTACTAAATCAGTAAAAATATTTCAGTAAATCACAATCATTCAACTCTGAACTAGAATATGAAGACTTTTGTCAAGTTACCAACTTAATGCACAATTTCTTTATTCTATAACAATATATATGTTACATTATAATCCTTGAAATGTTTCGAGCAGTACCTTGCTCATCTTCAGGAGGACAAATTGTATTATTGCAGCCTCTGGTATCGTCACTCTATGTAAAAGGCCGTACAGTATGCCGGTTGCAAACGGACTCCGCAGAGTCCGCTTGCAACCGGCATACCGTACGGCCATTTACATAGAGTGACGATACCAGAGGCTGTAATAACACAATTTGTCCTCCTGAAGATGAGCAAGGAACTGCTCGAAACATTTGGAGGATTATAATGTAACATATGTATTGTTACGGAATAAAGGAATTGCGCATTAAGTTGGTAACTTGAAAAAAAGTCTATACTATGATGCACGGTCAGAAAAACATCAAATTAGAATATGAAGTTTATATTGCAAGTCATTTTTGATGCAATGTCAGTCTATTTAACTACACAGCAGTGTGCGGTGCATCTGATAATGTTTGTGAAGGCAATAGGATATCCTCATGTGAGGATTAACGGAAAAAATTTTAGTGCATTAAAATTAAATATTCGCATTATATTCTTTCCTTTTCGCAGACGAAATGTGACATGATGCAATATCAACTCCCTGACTGTGTCTGACTTAGCATACTGCACCGAATGATCAGTAACAATTTTTCATAACTTGGTCCAAAATTAGACAGAAGTTGTTCCCCGTTACTAGCCTAGACGTGAGTGGGTTGCCTTAGGGAAAGAAACTTTTTTCGTTTTACACCCAGATGGGAAAAACGAGTATCGAATTGACGAAGAGTAAAGAAGTTCATACGAGCGAAAAACTGAACACTGGTTTGAGTAATTAGCTAACTGCACGCACTTTGAAAACGGATATAACAAAGTGTGGCCCAGTTAACGAGCGCTGTTTGATTATAGAATGGAACTTAATTAGTAATGGAACAGTCGTCTAATCTTATTCCTGGTTTTTAGGCGCGTTCGAAAAATTTCTAACAGTGACTATTAGCTTCGTCATGTCTGTCTGTCTGGTTGTCCGTCCGTCCGTCCGTCCGTATGGGGCCAACTCTTCTCCCACTGAAAATATTTGTATGAAATTTGATATTTGAGAATTTTTCGAAAATCTGTGGAGAAAATTAAGCTTTCGTATAAATATAACAATTAACGGGCACCCTACTTGAAGACCTATGTACATTTATCATATTTTGCTGATTTCATCTTAGAATGAGAAACGTTTCAGAAAAAAAGTTGTAGAGAAAATCAAAACCTATATTTAACCAGTAACTTTTTCAAAAATCGTGCTGTTTATGAGATAATGTGGAAAAATATGATGGAGCCAGAGAGGCAGCAGATGACAAACAATTTGGCGCAGTAAAAATATGATTTGCCGGCAGGATTACTAAGGCAAGAATATAGACACACACTCGTAATATTGAATACCTGTTGCTTTTACAAGGCAAGAGTGGTTACGCGAACACGCCTGAGTGTCATGTTGTACGTACGTGCATTGCCTGTCTTGTTTGAATTATGCTTCACCACGCTGTGGATTTGTTCACAGAGCACTTAATGAGAAATACATGTACTCTCTAGAGTCGAACACTTTGTGGAACGAACTGTGCTTGGTTAAATGTTCTCCTATTCTCTGACTGACAAATATCACTCTGTAGCTTTTGGCATTCCTTTTTTTTCACCCCCACGGGAGGTGGTAGACTCGAATGGTCGCCAGACGAACAGTTATGTCAAATGAGGATTTGTCTTCATTGCCTCCAGAAAAATTCGAGGACATAACATCAATACATGGCACACGTCTTCCTTATTATCCCTAATTGTTTATTCTTGATTTATTTCGATTTTTTGACATATAGAGTATAAAAGTAAGACGCCCTTCTAAAATCCAAGGATTTATCGGTCAATTGCTGAATTAATTCTCTAAATGTTCTGAAAGAAATTACTAGGTGTACCGTTTACAGATACATGAACATTTCAGCAAAATACCAAAATCAAACCATTCAGTACCACAAATTTATTCCGATAATTTTAAAGTTAGTCATCCTGTTGTATTTTCGTGTAATTAGTTAACGTTTTTTACTTATTAACTAATTATATTCTTATACACTTTCCATTGACTCAGTAAATTATTTACACAATTTTTCTCAAAGTAAACAGAAGCCAGTGAACTAAGTGGAGTTTTTTCATGCTGCCATTTGTTTCTTGAAAGTTTCCAGAGCATCTTTCCTTTAAACAACATTTTGGCCTGAATAGAAAGTTCTATGTATCTAATAGTACTTCGGAAGGGAGTGGTTGCGAGCTTATCATTTTGCTTACAGCGTTCCTATAGTAACACATGTAATCAGGTTTAAAAGCAATTTGCAGATACTGTGACAACAGCTGATCTTGTTATGTCCGGTTGTTGGTATAAAAACGCGATCAACTGTATTTCCACCCTAGAGGATTTAAGACAGCTATACGGAGTACTGCTATGCCTCTTGTCTTGACTCATGTAAAAAGTTTCCACGAAGTTCATTCAAAATGGTAATTTGCTTTCATTATTTATTATTTGTTCATCAGCTACAGCGTTTCCACTCTCTTTACAAGAATTAATTTGTTTCTTGGTAACTTGTACTCTTTCGATAAATTACTTGAACATACGTTGTACAAGAAACGTAATTTAGCTTACAAAAGAGCGCTCGATTACCTTGAATGAGAATGTCTGTTTTTTAAGTCCCTCCAGAACAAACTTATGTTACAGCCTTAATAATATGTGACTGCTACCCCCTTCCACAACATTAATGTATAATTCATTAATATATCGCCATATAAATTTCACAATTTTTTCTCGCACTTTTTAGGTGGATTTGCTTTTCTGTTGTTCATATGTGAATTGAGTTGGGTTTAGCAAAAACCTTACACATTACCCTTCTGAAAATCTACAGCTACAGCCTTTCTCAGAACGTTGGTTTGTCGCTTATCTCTCTCAGATATCCCAGTTTTACACTTCTGTGTTTACAGAATCCTACAATTTTACCACGTCTTGAACCAGTCCATTCCCTGACGCCCATCTGACTGAGTGTCGTGGAACCACAAAGAAATGTTTACTGACATCGTTTTAAGTTTCTTAATATTCTTTCGAGGATTGATGTAGTAAATTTGGAAACAAAATTCATGGGGTACATCTGGAAGTGAGACAGGAGGAGCTTAGGGAATGGGTTGTGATCTCAGTGAAATATTTTCGAGCAAGTTGGAGCATGACTACACACTGCTGATACTGTTTTGAGCATTATAAACACACATCTGCTTGTAGGAGTACTTGATTTATAAACTTCCTTCAGAGTCTTCTATTAAATAAACAAGACAAATTGTTGGAAACTCGATCTTTTCCTATCCTTACTCGAAAGGGTAGGGAGACATTACTGAGTTACGTAAGACAGAAAGAGCTATATTCATTCTGGGCCAAAGCGAGACTTCAAGGTAGTTTGACAAGATCTCTGTTCACCATCAAAATGAAGTGATGTTACGATAGAGAGGCTCATTGTAACGTATAAGAGGAAAATACAGTGTAAATAAAATTATTATACTACAAAAAAATTGGTGTGCTGGACTGTTTTTTTTTTATAGATTTTATCAAATTGAACTTTGTTGCACGGCAAGAAAAGGAGCTCTTTTAAAATATTTCCCGTCAGTTGTTCTATTACGAATATTCGAGAGAGCGGACACGTAAGGAGGCCCAGTTCTTGTTGCAATATAACTTTGACGTCACCGTTAAGAATTAACGGTGTCCATGGCCGAACAGTTTCTAACTTCTACAGGGGTTGACTGGATGTAGGTTATTCTTTACTTTATGTTCTCCTGATATTCATTCTTGATATTATTTTTGGGCTTTCTTAAGGATTATGTTTATAGCAATTGTCCTCAAAATACCGCCTACATGGATGGTAAATTGGGTGCATGCAGTCACAAAAATGATGGTACGGATATACTGGGAACGACAGTGCAAATTTACGTGTACAGTGAGGTCGTGTTGGTGCGGTGGACTGTTGGCATATTTAGCGCGTTTTAAAACTATGTTAAAGAGTCAAGTTTGGGTATGTCAACATCTACACCACGACAAATAGCCTTCGTGGAAGTGATTATAATTGTGTTTATGTAACGTCAAATTTATGTCAAATATAAAAGAATTTTCTCGTGAATATCCTGTACATAACGCACACAAGAGAATGGAAGATGGAAGCGGAAAATTTCCAATTAAGTCAAGAAACAAGAGGAATAACGAAGGGAAATCAGGATAGATTTCTGAACTATTTTATAGTCTCATGTTTTCGTGGAATACAGTAGAGAACGAAAGGTCCACTTGTCCGTTTTACTTGTGTAAGTGTAGATTTGGAGACCGATATGGTTAAATATTAACGGTTTATAGCTTGGGAAAATACGGCATGAAGCCGTACGGACAGCGGTGAAAGAATGTATGTTGTGGGAGCTTCTCAACCGGTGACCCGCAGGCCATTTCCGGTTCACAGATTCCACCTAAAGTAGTATGTGGTGAAATTCAGGGTAGCTAGAAAGATTAAAATAACTGACCATTTTTTCCTTTTGTCTTTTCCATTTAACGACTAATCAGTTTTGTGGTCATTATTGTTTCCTTGCTTTCTCTTTTCGGTATTCTTTTGTGTGACGAACCGAATGCTGAGCTGAGGACAAGGAATTTTTGTGCTTGCTCGTTGCTTCCACTAGGCGTGGGGATACGTGGAGTTGTAATTCCGTGGTCATTGGGAATATGGATAAGATGGGGCACATTGTTTGATATTGCTTGGTGCTTTGTTTAAAACGACATCTTTGTGTGAGCGATATGAAATACCTTTGACTTTAAGTCACGTGAGTTACGTATCTTGCAGTTAAACATGCTAGTAGTAAAATAGTATTTATTCCGTGCATTATTAAATAAACTATCTTATACTAAGCAACCGAATGCAAAATTTTTTTATGTAAGTTTATATTTAAAGTTTAAAACATAATAACATTTACAGCATGTTTCGACTGTTCATGTTTTGATACATATCTAATTGACGTATATGTTCTCTCTGATGATGACTCATACAGAGTCGAAACATGTTTTAAATTCTAAACATAAACTTACATTGATATATTTTGCATTTAATTGGTGATTAACCCTTTACAGACGAAGCGCAGACTACTTTATTTGAAGACCCAGTCCGTACCGCGCAGTAAACACTTTTCATCTCGGATATAAAAACCAATCAGTTTGTGATGTTAGTGGCACAAGTCGCTCTTTGTTCTCAGATAAATACAAAACACATAAATACAGTGTGGGCAGAGCGTACAGTTGTTGAATGTTCAACTTGTTGATGCATCACCTAACCAGTAGGCTTTAACAGGTAAAAAGATAGTTTATGCTGGTAATAGGAAGAAATGTAATGATGCTGGAGATCTGAACCATGGTGTGTTCTAAGATATTCTCCGGGAATTTACTCATATGGATTAAACATTTAAACCTCGCAGTAGACTCGACAGAGCTATTTAATTGATATTTCATCAATAAACATAAATTATCAACTACATCTGATGCGTATCTTGTGCACAGAATGTACGCCATGTTTGTCATCTGCAAAAGGCCAAAAGTAGATTCAGATGCTGTATACTAGTTTCTGTTTAATGCAGTAAAATCGACATATTTTCCATGTCGAGATTAACACAATCGATTCTATTCAGAGCAAAAGTGTAAAGAACACTTCATACCTGTTCTGTTGCATCTGTAATCTGTATTAATCCGGGAAACTAAACATTTTCGACAAGCTTCAACAAGTGACAGTGTTACCTATACCTCTCTCTTGGTAAAAGCTAGAAGGAAACTAAGTAACAAACTACACGTAGCTACAGCAAGGCCATCGGACTTTACCCTAACAGAGTTTCATTTAATTTCATCATAATTTTCCTAACGTCAGATTTAATTAATACACTTCTTTTCTTTTTCACTGCAGGCAACTTTTTACCTTGTCGCCAAATTCCCATTATAATAATTCTAATGATAGTAGGTGGTAAGTATGCCTATACAGGGTGCTTAAAATGATTATGTAAAGTTTTACATACCCGTACTCATTGAAATCTTTACGTCCCTAAAAGGAATAATACAACATTCCGTGCTTGTCAGCGCGCACGTTACTGCATTTTGAACGTGCGAGCGCGCGCGCTCGCACGCACACACAATGATATTTATATACACACACACATACGTAGTACACACATACATACATACGCACATACCTACACATATACATACATACATATATACATACATACATACACATACATACATACATACATACATACATACATACATACATACATACATACATACATACATACCCGCATATTTGCATAACCTAAGATGTCCTTGTGCGCGCCAAGAAGATATAAGCAAAAGTGCTGGTATAACTCCACTCATTCTTAATCGCAGCACTGGATGGGATTGGTTACTGTCACACTCCGACCGCTTTACTCCCGCGAAGGAACCCTCGGCATCTATTTAGTGGCTGGATGTACACGCTCCAGAACGAGTCACGACTATAGAAAAGAGAAAAATCTTTTGTCCGCGATAGGAATAGAACTGTTCGTCTGCTGTACAGCCCGTAGCCTGTTAGCTGTACCTACTCCACTACCCCCGCTTCCAGGCGGGTCAAGAAACCCAGCATATGTGACAACTGAAAAGAGCCAACGACTTAATAGATCACGGGTGCAGTCCCTCGGAATTTCGCCAGCAAATGGATAGTCTACGCCGAAGCTTATAACTCGACAATAATTTTACTAAAACACACAGAATAGTAAAATATCATAAACATAACGTCAGATACCAAAGAATCCATTGACGTTGTTCCTAGGACAGCACGTGACCACGCTTTCATGACTAAATGCTGGAATTTTAATTGCTGCTCAATTTTACGGTACTCTGTGATTGTTTTCGAGGTCGTAATGAAAATTGTAAGAGTACGGTCGCGTGAAAATGGGTATAGATCCCTGTTATTGATTCATTAGCGCCTGTGTATAGAAGTGGGGGGAGGGAAGCAATTGCGTGCTGACTGCAATCCCTATTCCTATCGTATTGGCATACTTGCACGAGAATGGAATCGATCGGGTCCTGGAGCAGTGCTACAGGTATGCCGACTTCAGTGTTAACAGTCGCCTTCTTGTACTGCGTGTGGAAGGGAATGTCCACATACGTGTAGCTGGGTGCGTCAATGCAGCGGTGGACTAAACTCATGCGAACTTTCTGAATTAATTACCAACTGATCATTCTTCATAACCGAGTAATTTGGCTCAAGCGGTAATATTTCTGGTTTGTATTCTGGGGGGATGGGAGTGGTTCGTAGCTAGAATTTCGACAAGGTTATAGGCTCTTCAGTTGATGTAATTCTTGTATTTCCTCAGTCCCTTCGGGTATATCCGAGATATCACCCTCCGCACTTTTTGGCGCTTTCGGAAAATTGCGAAAAGTGACCATTAGCTTCGTCATGTCTGTCTGTCTGTTCGTCTGCATGGAAATACTTGGCTCCCATTCAACGAATTTTCATGAAATTTGATGTTTCGCTATTTTTTTTCGAAAACTGATAAAAAATTCAAGTTTCATTAAAATTGTACAGGAATAACGTATACTTGACATGAGGACCGACATACATTTGTGATCATATCTCGCTCATATCTTCTTAGAATGAGAAATGTTTGAGTCAACAGTTGTAGAGAACATTAAAACCCGCATTTTATGTTCAGTAACTTTTTTTCAGAAATCGTGCCTTTTGTGAGATAATGTGAAAAAATATAGTAGAACCGGGCAGGCCACGTATGACAATATGGCGCATGCACATTTCACGCTGGGTACCTAAGGCTACAAACACACACTTTTGGAATATATAATAATTATTGCTTTTCCACTGCAACATAGTTGCACGATCGCACCTCAATGTTACGTTAAACGTACATTGCTTAGCTTGTTTCGAATTCATTGTTCAGGAATCACATATTTTACACTGTAATGTCTGACCCAGTCACATCGTCGTTAAATAAAATGACTGAATGAATGAGTGAATAATCACAAGAAGCCTTAAGTATGACGATTTAATTGAATGAGCGTACCTAAACAGCCATTAGACTCATAGTAATTCAACCTGACCATATTACTCGTACTTTCACGTTTAATTCTGAATAATTACTTCATGTCATGTACTTGACATCACAGTACATCCGTTATTGAACATAAGAGGACTGACCAAAGTTGTAACTTCTAACTATCAACAAATTTGTACCAACTCTGAAATAGACAGGAAATACCACGTTTAAAATATTTCAACTGAACTTTGATAGCAACAACACACTTTATATTATTAAATTTTCCCTGCAATAGGTATATGTTAGAATATGCTTATTTCCAACTGTTTGCACATCTGTTGGTTAACATGTGAAGTATTGCTTCTCCGTCACGTTTCGGCTAATAATAATAATAATAATAATAATAATAATAATAACCATCCTCAGGGATATTGTTGACACAAAGGAGCATTTGATGCTAGGACATATCGCCGTCAATTATACTTGGTAAGTGTTACATTATAAAATTAAACGATTAACAAAATATCAGTATTTTATATTAAACAATTACCAAACTAGCCTAAATAATGCAATATTGGTATTAATTTCTATTTGTAGTTCTTTGCATCCAAACATCTGAAGGGAAATATTTTTCTTCAGTCCTAACTGGGTTATAAACGCAGTGTGCAGGGTTTATGAGCCAACTAAGATCGAGTAGAACTATTTGCCTTTAGATGTCTAAATGCAAAGAACTACAAATACACACTAATACAGATATTATACAATTTCAACCTAGTTTTAGTATTTATTTCATATCAAATATTGATATTTCATTAAACATTTAATTTTGTAATGTAGCTCTTACTAAGTACAACTGACATGTTTTAGCATCAAATGCACCTTTGTGTCAACAATATCCCAGAGGATTTCTATTATTATTAGCCAAAACATGTCGGAGAAGGAATACTTTAAATGTTAACCAACAGATGTGCAATCGAAGGTGCAGGGGTAGTGCCGTCGAACACAACTAATATAATATGGTGTAGTAGTTTATTGATAAGACTACATGTTTCGGCCCTATCACTGGGCCATCATCAGGTCTCGGATAGTAATTGG
>JGI20166J26741_11780585_pt1 | contig 10296 bp, 13 predicted proteins | sample TergutCu122P5_FD_26741 | JGI IMG/M metagenome (IMG submission 26741) | reverse complement strand
ACGGGGTGCTGGAGTTCCACCGGCTGCCGGACAGCCCTCACCGCCGGATCAGGCTCAGCGACGTGCTGGAGGTGGCCGCCGAACGGGAGCGCCGGCGAGCCGGGCACGCCGCGATCACGGCTGCCTTCGAGGACATGGGCTTGACCGAAAACGCCTGAAACACACCGGCCACAGCATGTCCAAGCCTGATCCCGTCGACCAAGTATTCATCGACACGACCGAGTTGTTCCCGTACTCGATCATGGACGTCCTGCTCACCTTCGCCGAAGAACTCGTGTTCTCAGGCTCTGGCCCGAGGAACTGCTGGTCGAACGGCAAGAAGTCAGCGGTTGGTCCCCAACCAGTCTGGCATCACGGGCCGCCACACTGGTACGCCGTGGGTAGTTGTTTCCGTCCATCTGCACACCCCGAGGTAGGCTGGACCCGTGGCAACGAGTGATAGACAGGCCGTCATCATCCCGCCGGCGTCGGTGCGGCTGAACCCGTCGTGGGATTCCGACTGGGCGCGATCGGTCTTGACGTTCGTGGAACAAGCGACGAGCCAGGGCAAGACGGTCACGGTCGTGGCCGACGAGCGGTTGTACTCGCCCCAGGAGGCCGCCGAGGCGGCACACGTGTCGCGGATGACGATCCAGCGACGGATCGACGACGGGACCATCAAGGCCTTTCGCAAGGGCTCTCATTGGCGCATCAAGGAGTCCGATCTCGACCGCTACCGTGACCAGATGTGGGCACAGACCGCGGCGGTCCTGGCCAACGACTTCTGAGCTTCCCGGGTGTGCCCCCCGTGATGTCCGACCCTGGCCGACCCATGGCTGCCGTGGGCGCTTTCGTTGACGCCGACGTGCTGTCCGCACCGATGACGCGCACGTTACTCCTCGTCGCCGCCGCCCAGCGCGGGTCGAGGTTTCACGTCCACTGGAGCCCGGCTGCCGAGGCCGAGGCCGACCGCGCCCTGCGCCCGGGGCAGACCCGCGTGGCCGAGTTGCGCCAGCGGTTCGACTGGGGCACGGCCGTGCTCGTGCCGGACGCGACCCCGGAAGCCATGGCGGCCCTCACCGACACCTCGTCGACCGACCGCCACATCCTGGCGTCCGCCGTGGCGGCCGGTCTCCCGGTGGTGGTGACGCGGAACGTCCACGACTTCGGGCGCAACGATCTGGCCCACGCGGGCGTCTCGGCGGTCCATCCGGATCGGTTCTTGTCGCAGATGGTGAGCGAAGCGGAGTATCGCCGGTCGCTTGAGGCCATGGCGGTCGGCAGGGCCTGGCCACCCAACACGCCGGAAACGCTGCACGCCGCCTTCGGAGCCGGCCATCCCCTCCTGTTCGAGGCGATGCGAACGGTCTATCCCGGTGTCGACCCGAAGCCCTCGACGGACGCCCCGCCAGCCGAGGTCTTCCGAGGGAACCACTGCTTCGCCTGCGGGAAGCGACTGAGTGATCCCGAGTCACTGGCTCTTGGCGTTGGGCCGGGGTGCCGCCGGCGGCGGTAGGCGCGGGTGTGCGGTCAGTCCGTGGTGGTCAATCCGGGCGGCGGGCCGGCGGCTGGGCGGGGCGAGGCGCTGGTGCGCCCCGCCCGATTATCAGAGGCCAGATTCCAGATTGAGGCGGAAAGCCGGACGGACGCCCAGCACAGGAGTGTTGACATGGATGTTGCCGTCAGCGCCCACCGACCCGGCGGGCGAGACCGCGCAAGCATCGCGCAGGTAGACACCGGGCGAGCGCAGCCACCACCAGGCCCAGGGGTTTCGACTTGGTCTTCTCGGCTCGTCCGAAGATCTGACCCGCGCTGGTCGTCGATGTGGCCGCTCAAGAAGGTTTCCGTTGGATCTCCTGGATCTCCTCGGCTTGTTCGAAGAGCTGTCCGGTTGCCGCTCGTGCGGGTCCGGCAGATACTCCTCGACCTCCTCACGGCTCAACAGATAGAGCCAATCGCGCACATCGGGACCGCCCAGCGTGCCGTACATCGGATTGTCCGGTGTGTGAACGACCGTCTCCGCGATCAACGCCCGCTGCTCAGCCAGCGACAGCAGACTGGCCAAGAACTCGCCGTTCAACCACTCCCGCAGCGAGCACTCCGCCCAGGACACCACACGCCAGTCCTTGTCGAACGACCGGAAATCCACCGGGTACTCGGCCAGCACCAGGCCCTTCTCGGCGTCGAGCAACCGCCAGACGTAGCCGCCCAACGCCACCCGGTCCCCAACCACGATCTCGCCGGCCCGGATCTTCGCCACCACCTCCTGCGGCGTCCCCCGGTCGAACCGGCGCAGTTCCTGGGACGACCGGACCAGGCCAACGGTCGCCGGCCAACCCTCATCGCGCGCCACCCGTCGGTAGTAGACAATGACTCTGTCCACCGCCTCGTTCGTCCCCGTGAACCACCACGACATCCGCTCGACCAGGACCGGATCCTCGCCCTGCAACTCCGCCAACGACTGCCCGAGAAACGCCAGGGTCTCGCGACCGGGTATCGCCAGCTCCCCGCGTGAACCAGAACCGCCGCCCTCGACCGGGATCTGACCCCGGTCGGAGCCGAGCTGCCCGCGTGACGATGCGCCCTCCACTGGCCCCGTCGCCGAGGGTCGCCGCGCCACCCGCTCCCAGCGTGACGGATCATCCTCCTTCAGCGCCTGCATCAGATACTCCGACAGGAAGAACTCTTGCAGCGACGTGTGGGCGAAGCGGAAAGCGCCCTCGTTAGCGGACAGATCCTCCCGGACCAGGAACGTCGAATTCCGCAGATCTTCTTCCAGTTTCTCCCGCCACGCCCTCGGACCCGCCGCGATCTCGTCCGTGTAGATATCCCAGTCCGACTGGGTCGGCCCCCAGCGGTGCAGCCAGGTCTCCAATTCCGTCACGGGCATCGCCGGACGGCCGCTGCGCCACAATTCGACGGCCAATTCCTGGACCAGGGCGCGCTTGTGGTGGAGCTTGAGCAGGTGCTTGAGGTCGTCGCGCTCGAGCCACCGGTTGGTGAATTCCCGGTACAGCGTCGAGGCGTAAACGGGCTGCCCGGCCTCGCGCCAGGCCTCGATCCTCGGGACCGCGTCCGCCACCAGGCGCAGCGAATAAGGCCTCTGAGTCAGATCGGTCAGGTCATGGACCTCAGCGATCATCGCCATCACCTGGTCGATATCACGCTCCGGCCAAGCCGCCGCCAGATAGTCCCGCACCTGCTCGGGCGTCAGCGGCAACAGCAGCCGGGCCTCGTACGAATCCTTGCCCGCGTTGCGCCGCTCGGAACCCGTGAAACGGTTGCGCTCCTCCCGCAGCGAGCGGAAGAACTCCGTCCGGCTGGAAATCAGCACCTTCGGCCGGCGCCGCCCCGGCCCCTCCGCCGGGCCGACCCGGTCGACCACCGACAGCAGCCGGTCCGTGAACTCCTGCCCCGACCGCTCGTCCAACTTGACCAGAACCTCGTCCAGCCCGTCGAAGATGGCGATCGCCCCCTGCCCCAACCAGCGCCACAGATCCGCCGCCGTCACGTCGGCGCTGTTCAACCAGCCGTTCCGGGCGCACTCCACCATCACCTCGTCCACCGTCGGCATCCGACCAGGGGCGCCGACCGATGATCGGCTCGGCGACCCGTCCGGCGCCCGGGCCACGCCGGCGCTCGACGACGACTCGCCACCGGCCGGAGCGACGGAGGATATCGGCTGGCCCGCCTCCCGGGATTCCACCTCTTTCGGCACCGGCCTGTCGTGACGAATTTGGACCATTCGGAGATCGAAATAGAGCGGCCAGCGCGTCGCCTGCCTGGCCTCGCGCAGCTGGCGCTGCTGGAGCGTGAATGCCTGACACGTGACCGTTTTCCCCGTGCCGTATTCGCCCAGCACGGCCATGAACGTTTTCCGCTCGTCGTCCTCGGCCCAAGCCAGCAGATCGGACAGGATATTGACCTGGCCGACTTGATCGGGCCGTCGGGTGGCGGCGACAGCGTGGGGCTCGGCGGCCTCGTCCATATCCTCGTCGGCGGCGGCCAAGGAAAGGCTCCCGCCGGGCTGTTCTTTCACCCGCCGCAAATCGAGAACTTTGGGCTCGGGCGGCGGCGTCGAAAACAGATCCAGCACGGCCGCCGCCCGGTCCTCGATCACGTGGGTGCCGCCGAGCGCCGGCGTCATCGACGGATTGGGCGCGTCCTCGACCGACCGGAACTGCAACCAGCGCGTCGGCTCTTGGTAGGTCTTGCGCGTCAACACGGCAGTCACCCCGCGCCCGGCCGACTCGGCCGCCTCGTTAAAGGCGTCGATCCGACGGTCCAAGTTCTTGACCGCGCTGGCCACGTCGATGCCCTCGAACAACTCGGCCACCAGCGTGTCGAGGCTGACGCGGCCGTCCGGACCCAGGAGCAGGGCCAGTTCAGCCATCTGCCCGCGCCGGATAGCGGTCAGGTCAAGCCGGTCTAGAACCGCCTCCACCTCGTCACGCTTCAGAACCTTCCAGACTCCGGACTCCTGAGCTTCACCTGCCACGGTTGATCACCTTCAGTTCTGTGGGGTTGGGGCGACGAGATCCTGGGCCCCCGTGGCCGCGCCAGTCGTGCCCTGGCGAATCGTCTTGGGCGCCTTGGAGAGAGGTGCCCGCGCTCGTTGGCCGCGAAGCCAGCGGGGCAGGCGCCGGCGATGTCCTAATGCCTTCAACAACGCGGCGCCGGCTTGTCCGAACTCCCGGACGAGATGCCCACCGGCTTCGACGCCGTCCTTGTCGATGGCCTTTCGGATCACGTTCAGCGTCCTGTTGAGCAGGACGAAGGCCGCCACGATCAGGACCAACGCCACGACGGCGACCAGGACCCACACCAGAGGAGTCGCGCCTCCCAGCACGCCGGCGACCCACCGAACCCCGCTGTCCCCGTTCATCGCCCCACCTCCCTCCAGATTGTGTCTGTTATGTCCCGACACATTGGTCAGCCTACTCCTCGTCTTTCGAGAAGCGCAACCGCCACCATCCCGCGTGAGTAACGTTCGAGAGCGGAAACCACGCCCCGCAGCCGTCCTGCCACCCCAATCTGGGACCATAACCTCTGACCAGCGCCCTGGTGAACCGCAACCAGGGTTCGAAGGTTGACTGGTGACTGACAGGAGCGCCCATGTCCACCCTGGAGCAGTGCCCCACCACCGAGGCGTCGGCTCTGCGGCAGCGTGTCCTGAGCGCGCGTGACGAGATCCTGGCGGCGGCCACCCTGCGGGGCGTGACCAACGTCCGTCTTTTCGGCAGCGTGCCGCGTGGCGACGACCGGCGTGACTCCGACGTGGACCTCTTGGTCGACCCGGCGGCCACGACCGGGCTCTTGGAGTTGATCGGCTTGCAGCACGACGTGGAAGACCTCCTCGGCGCGCCGGTCGACATCGTCCCCGCCGACGGGCTCAAGTCCTATCTCCGACCAGAGGTGCTTCAGGGGGCGCCGCCCCTCCACGTCATGCGCCGCGCCGACACTATGGCCGACGCCATCACGAGCGCCGTCGCCCAACTCAACGCCAGCGGGTATCACGCGGTCGGCCTGGACGGCGACGACCGCGTGACGCTGACCGCCATCGGGCTAAGGACCTGGCCAACCCGCGAGTCTGGCGTGTGGCAGGGGGACGGTCCCCCTGTCATGCTCGGCGCGACAAGAGGACCCGCCCCGTGTCACACGCTGACGATGCCCACCCGACCCCCGACCAAGCGCCACCAATCTCCGGCATCGGAGGTGTAGACGACGGTGTGACCGGGCAGACGCAGGGCGAGGGCAGCCAGACAGGCGTCGATGGCGTACGCCTGGCCAGACAGACCGCCCCCTTGCCGGAGGAGATCGAGAGCGGTGAAGCCGTCGGCCGGCGTGACCTCGTCGATTCTGCGGAAGCGTGACAACACCCAGTCGAGTCGTCGTCGGTCGCCCCTGCCCTGCGCGGTCTCCACCACAGTCAAGACGGACACGTGCAGCGGTATCCGACGCTGGGCGGCCCGAGCCGTGACCGCCAGGATTCGGGGGTCGTCACGCAGTAAAAGCCGCAAGGCCTGCGAGTCGAACAGGACCGATCCAACTGGAGTCACGCCGCCGTGGCCTCAGCGTCGACCGGTCGGAACGCGAACGAGTCCTCCCATTCCCGATCCACTCGGGTCATGTCCTGCTCGGTCAACCGGCGGCCTGTCCGGGCCACGTAGTCGGCCACGATCTGCTCCAGACCGTCGTTGGCCATCTTGTCCTCAACGGCCCGGGCAACGTAAGAGGACACGGTGCCCGAGCCGACGGCCTCCTTCAGAGCGTCGTACAAGGAGTTGGGCAAAGACACCGAGAACGAGGTCGTGGCAGCCCGGCGGGCCGTCGATCCCTCCGTCCGGGTCACGCTGTGGTTGGCCATGGCCCGAGTGTAACGCGGCGAGTACGACACCGGCGGTCCGTGATTGCGGGACAGTCCCGCTGTCACACCGCCGGCGGGAACACCACCGTCAGAGACATCTTGAACGGCGTGATCGCGCGCACCGCGTGAGGGGTCAGGGCCGGCATCACGAGGGACTCGCCGGCGCGCACTGTGTGGGTCACGCCGGCCAGCGTCACCTCGCCCGTCCCGTCGAGGACGGTGACGAGCGCGTCGCCGCCGGCCTCGTGGGTGCTGATGGCCTCGCCGGCGTCGAAGGCGAACAGGGTCAGGCCGACCGCCGCATTCTGCACCAGCGTCTTGCTCACGACCTGCCCGGCCAGATAGTCGACCTGGTCCGCCAGGCGGATCACCGCCGCCGGCGCCAGGTGTCGGATGATGGCGTCCATCTCAGCTCCTTATTTCAGTTCACGTGGGTGACCGCTGGCGACGAGTCTGTCACGCCCGTCACGGGGTCGAGTCGGGCGGGTCCGTTGACGCGTCCCCCACTGTCGAGACCCGTTGCCCCCTGGGCCGTTGTAGCGAAATGTGCTACACAGCGGCGCGTGACACGAGTCATCGCACAACGGGAATTGCGGAACGACAATGCTCGGGTTCTCAGCGCTGTGCGCGCGGGTGAGACTTTCCTGATCAGCCATCGTGGCGAAGAAGTGGCCGAACTGCGCCCGGTCAAGCCTGGGCGCTCGGCGGTGGTCACCAAAGAGAATCTGCTGGCGGCGATCAACCCGGCGATCCGTCTCGACGCGGCGCAATTCCGGGCCGATCTCGACGCCGCGTTCGACTGAGCCCCGATGACCACACGTGACGAATCCGACTCCCCTGCCCCGGGGCTGCTCGACACCTCGGTCATCCTCGACCTCGACGACCCCGACGTCGGTGACCGCTTGCCGGAATCCACCATGATCTCTGCAGTGACCCTGGCTGAGCTATCAGCGGGGCCCCACCTGGCCAACGACGCATCGGAGCGGGCCCGGCGCCTGACCCGCCTCCAGGAGGTCGAGGCCACCTACGTCCCGCTGGCCGTGGACAGCGCTGTGGCGAGAAGTTTCGGATTGGTCACGGCCGCCGTCACCGCCGGCGGGCGAAGCCACCGGCGGCGGTTCGCCGACCTTCTCATCGCCGCCACCGCCCACGCCCACGGCTTGCCGCTCTACACCCGCCACCGCGACGACTTCACGAACCTCGAAGGACTCGTCGCCGTCCACGACATCTGATCTGTCGGCGAGGCCGAGCCGGATGAGGTCGAGGCGCGAGGCCCGGTGCGTCGTGAAGCCGGACGTGAGCCCGCAGGGCCTCGCGGCTGTCACACGTGAGTCCGGGAATGCTCAAGACAATACCACAAGTGGTATTGTCTTGAGCATAACTATTCGCAGCGACCTTTGGGAGGTGGCTCTCGATCAGTACGGCTACGTCACCTCATCGGACGCGGCCAGACTGGGGCTGCCGAAGGTCGAACTGACGAAGTTAGCCCATCGCGGCAAGCTTCGGCGCATTTTTCAGGGCGTCTACCGGTTTAGGCGCGACAGACCACTAGTCCCTCGGGGGGTCTCATGAAAAACACAGTGACGGCGATCACGCAGTTGTTGGGGCAGCCGGAGACCGCCGGCCTAGGCCGAGAGCTGGAGGCGGAACACCAGCGGCTACGGTGGTGGACGATCTTGTTGGGGGGCGTGGTGCTGCCCGGGGGACTGCTCGCGGTCGCCTTTGTGGCGGGGGTTATCTATTTCGCGCGGCACGGTGGGACCATTTCTGATGGCATCAACCACATGTTGGTGATGACGCTGCTCCTGCTGCCAGCTAATCTGGTGGCCTTCCACGTGCTTCCCGGCGCGGCCGTCGTGGTCGGCACCATTGTCACGTTCTTCCAGGTTCGGCGTCTGTACGTTCGTTACCGGTTGTGCAAGTTCCTGGACGCCCGGGCCGATCTGAGCCCTTACGTGGCGACCGCGCGCCAGACCATCACGGTGACGCCCACGGAAGTTCTGTTCCTCAGCTTGGTCATCGTCGTGCCGGTGGGGCTCGTCGTGAGCGGCCTCGCCTGGGCAGCACTTATCTGGCTGATGACTGGTGGCTCACTGGCTGCCTTTGCCCCCGACCCCAACCCCTCGTCGAAGTCCCTGTGACGGTGACCGCCGGGGCATAATCGGCCAAGCCGAATGCCCCCGTGATGCGGCGACCCGGCGTCAGGCCAGGACGGCGAAGCCGAGCGCTGCGACGACGGGGACGCTGAGGTTGTCGGAGCCGCGGGGGCAGAGCGCCTCGGCCGCCGCGCTGGCCGCCGCCACGGCCAACGCCTGCGGCCAGGGCACGGCGAACGACGCCAGCACGCCGGCCGTCACGAGGAACGCCAGGCTGCCGGCCAGCGTCTTCGTCCCGACCAGCGACGGCGACTGGAAGCGCCGGCCGATCAGCGCGGCCGCCGTGTCTGCCAGGCCGAGAATCAGCATGGCGACGATGAACGCCCGCTGACCAGGGGCGATGAGCGCCGTCAGGGCGGTGCCGGCGGGGAAGAAGATTTCGCCCCGCGACTCGCGCCGGAAAGACGCCAGTGTGGCCAGCGGGAGGAACCGCGTCGCCGCCATCAACCCCGTGAAGACCAGGCCCGTGACCACGAACGCCCGGTAATCGGCCACGACGGCGCCGAGCACGGCCGACAGGCAGGCGACCACGTGAAGCGCCTTGCGCGCCGCCAACTCGGCCAGTCCCAACCGCCGGGCCACCAGCTCGACGCCGACGAGCGACACCGCCACGACGGCCGCGGTGACGGCGACGTCACGCATCGCCGGGGTCTGCGTGGGTCAGGATGGCCGCCGCGAAGGCGGCCAGATTGGCGGCCACCGTCCCCGACGCGTCGACGATCACGTCCGCCGCCTCGCGCCCGCGGCTGGTCTCGCGCGCCAGGTCCTCCGGGTCGGCCCGGTCGACCTCGCCCCGCTCGTGGAGACGCCGCACGAGCAGGTCCAGCGGCGCCTCCACCTGGACCACGCGGGCGCCCGGGCACAGGGCCGCGAACCGGTCGAGGACGAAGACCCTCAGGGGGATGATGGGGGTTTGCGCGGTCGTCAGGGGCGGCAGCCCGTAGCGGGCGCCGAAGACATCGACCGTGCCGAGGAAAGTCGTCGCGGCGAACGTCGCCTCGTCGACGAAGACGTGGGTGTTCTCGCCGGCGAAGCGGCGGGGTCGCGTGGTGTGCGTCCGAACAAGTTCATAGGCGGGGTGGGCGGCGACGAAGGCCGACGCCAAGGTCGACTTGCCCGACCCCGACGGCCCGATCACCACCCATGGCGTTGCCACGGGCCTCATTCTTCCACAGGGTGGGACTACGTCAGCCTGGAACAGTCCCCGGGGCCGCCGTGATCCGCGTCGGAAATCTGTGGGACCACGTCAGCCTGGATCGGAAATCTGTGGGACCACGTCAGCCTGGAGCGGTCCCCGGGGCCGCCTCGACCAGGCCGATCTTCTCGCCCAGCCAACGCAGGGCGCTGGTGGTGTGGACGGGGATGGTCAGGGAGACCGGCAGGCCGGCGGGCAGGCGGCCGCCGTAGCCGCCCCGGCGGGAGCCCGGCTCGACCGTCAGCCGCACGGAGTAATAGGGCAATCCGTCGGGCCCGGTGTCGAAGTTGGCGGGCACGTGGTCGACGTGGCAGACGACGTCGACGGGTTGGCCGGACGGGTCGTCGGGGACCGAGCAGGGGATCGACCCGCCGGGCGAGACCGCCGCCACGGCGTTGGCCGGCACCGCCGCCTCCACCAGCCGGCCGCTGGGCGGGACGACGCGGAAGACCTGTTGGCCGGCCTGCACCTGGTCGCCCGCCCGCCAGCCGGCCGGCGCGTCGCCTCCGGCGCGGCCAGCCGCAGGTTCTCCTCGATCGAGCCGGAGAAAAACGCCGTGTCTTGGGCGACGTAGGCGATCCGGTCGCGCAACGACTCGG
>JGI20166J26741_11780363_pt1 | contig 10296 bp, 4 predicted proteins | sample TergutCu122P5_FD_26741 | JGI IMG/M metagenome (IMG submission 26741) | reverse complement strand
TTCTAAGTTTAAGTAATAAAAATATTCTGCAATAATTTTTATTAAATGACTTCAGTTAGTTGTCGTGTGTGGCCTTCATGACAACACAAATGTGACCCATGTGGCCCTCGGGGGACCCTCAGTTTGACATGCCTGGTGTATGGTGTGACATCCCAGGGAATCTTTATCTACATAGTCACTGCCATGAGAACTTCAAATCTCACAAAAGACTTTTTGTCTCCTATTGAAACATTCTGCCTGTTACAATTTTTTTTTAATTTCTTCTCCTTTAAATGTACCATAAGAACCATTTATACCTCAGCCACTGTCTTTTTGAGTTGTTGGAACTTTTAAAATTCTGCTTAATTTTAATACAATATCAGTACAACAAATGTGCTACAGCATATTGATGTAGTTTAATTACAGAGTATCCTCTGACATGTTTTGGCCATTAATGTGGCCACCTCTAGGGAGGTATAAATAAGAATACAATTACAATTACAAAAGTATCAGAACCATTCCACCATTGAAAATAGTCATATAATCAGAGTATAAATTCAGTAGTTAAGAGGTAATTATGAGAGTAAGGTTAAAATGAAAAGATAAATGTTGCTGTGAAGTAGATGATGTTTTAATGGAAGTTGTGCATAGAAGGTGCTTAAAATATTTTTCACATTTACTTTCCAATTTAGGACAAAGTAGGTTAGCATGTTGGTAACAATCTGACACACACATTCATTAGGTTCCCATGTTTGAACTAGATGTTCTTCACATTTCATGTAATCTCGAGTTTGGTGTGTTTGTTGTAGAATTCATATACAAACAAAGATACCCAGTGTTTCATTGAGCTGTTTACAGCAATGTGTAACATATAAGCATACTGGTCTGGAGATTGATTTGCTTACACATTTAGAGGCGCCTGTGTTTTTGAGTTGAACACTGAGTGTCTTGTATGTTATAATATGAATGCAAATCCCTATCTCTCAGGAAGTGATGGATGTGGAGTCGTTTGTTTCAACACATGCTTATTTTGTATTATGGACTAGGAAGTGAAATGGAATCCAGTTTGTATGTTTGATTTTTACATCATTAGATGTCTCGAGGTTGCTATCCCCTGTTTACTGCTGTTGTCACAACAGCTTGAATACTGAAGGTGTGAAAGTATGACTTTTGAGATTAATGACTGTTCTAACCTTTAGAAGTTAAGTAATTGACATGTATATGAGCAGAGGAGGAGAGGGGTATAATTTCCATATATTTCTGTTTGTTCTTACTATGTTGGAACAGTGTCACTGTTTTACATCTTTTCGTGACTTTCAATGACACATCGCCATGCAGAAAGAGTTCCCAAGTACAGGTAAACTTGTCCCTGTGCACACCATGAAAGTGTATATGGGAATAGAGGTACAGGTTCATTAAATCTTAACTTTAGCAATAGACAGGAATGAGTGATGACCTCTATGCCCAGAAGAGCTCCTAATAAGGCACATAAGTGAAACATACATTAAAATATACATGATCTGCAAGTTTCAGTAAACACACAGTGAATCAGTTTTATGTGATTTTCAAACAGGCAATAAGAGTCTGATTTGATACCTCCTTAAGCAGAATGTAAATTACATTTACTCACCTATAACAATCATATAATTAATATTTGTGGCTGTATAACAAAAAATGAATTTACATTTCAAAAATATTTATTACATATTTACTGTGTAAAATGATCTGCGCTGACTGGGAGCAGAAAGTGTTATATTGACACCAAAATTAACGAAATGTAGAAGCATTTGGTATAAAAGGCTAAACTGACCTATTTCATGGAGTTGTTTCACTGAAGTAATTATTGTAGGATACAGCATCTAGTCATGTATTTATTGTTTTTATACATTTTATCATAGATGTTGTGGGATCACATTATAAACAGTTGTGATTTAGGAATAAGTTACAGGAACATAACAGTTGTTGCATGTCAATAGAAGAAGGAAAATAAAATTGGGAAGAACTTTCTCTTAATCTGACATATAATTAAAAGTCTCCCTCCTCCCCCCTCCTTTGTCACCATGTATGGTATATTAGAAACAGTAATTTGTGTTCAGAACAATGTAAATGCTATTGTGATGTCATTCACAGTGGCCGCAGGAGCTGATATATGCCGAAATGACAAAATCTTGCTATTGAACATCCACCTGTCTAATGCTTTATAACTATAACTTACTGAACAAATGAAATACTACACTAATAATTTCGTCCAGTAGGCCATAATTTTAGGCTTCAGCTTCACAAAATAGTATTTGACATTCTAGTTCAGGATAAAATGGCACTGGAGCAAATTGTCTCCTAGTATTTCAGGTTCCCCTGAGAATTGTTCTGCTATTCAAATATCACCACTCAAAATTTTCACTTCAGTCTGATTTGGGACATACCATGTCTCCCAGTAATTGGCCAGGCCCAAACTAAGGCTGTTTACAGTGACTGAAAGTAGTTAATAGTGCTGTCTATACAGATGTATTAATTAACAACTTCCAGTCACTGGAACCTATAAACACAATGGGATGCACAGCATCAAAGTTCAGGAAGTTTAATTTTTGTTTTTGATATATTCACATGTATGTTTCTGATAAAGCAAATGTTGTTAAATATCAAGAATAAAATATCTATTGCCATATTTTGATGTTGCTCTAAACGTTATGTTTGCGTGCATGCGTGCTTGTATGTGTGTGTTTATGTGGACGTGCACACACATGGGTGCATCCCTATAAACCTTAGAAGTAACCACAGATCAGTAACTGGTCAGTTGTGATAATGATTTTTACAAACATCATGCCACTGGAGGTGAACCCATATAACATACATTTAGTAAGAAAACGATCATCTGCATAAAATATCACAGTGTAAATGGAATTAAATCACAGTTCCTCAGGAAAAAAGTACTGTAAATTTATTTACTATCATAATTGTACTCCTCTACACATTATTAATAAGTGATTACACATACATACACACACACACACACATTTAATAGATCCAGTATCCACCACTGACAGTTGAATACGAAACAGGTTAATGTAATATCGTTTGCAATTGCACAACTTCATCATAGGATACCAATTAAATAATACAGGTGTCACAAGATACAAACACAAACTAACAACATAAATACAATGTGTACCCTATTAAATATGAAATATATTATTAAATACATTTATAGAGGAGTAACACCTTTTTTGAGTGGAAAAATATTTAATTGAAGTGTATGTAATTGATTTTTAAGCCTCACGTACATATAATGTATTGAGGAGTTAGCCTGAAAGTTATTCGATTGTTAGCAACAAACATCAATGAAAAATACACAAACTTGGAACTATTAATAAGTCAGTTTTCTTAAACCAATTTCTAAATTAACTCCTTGGACCAATTTCCAGCATGATTCTTATTGTTGGGCCAACAGTGGCCAACACAGGGTCGCAACCAGTCATTAACTGTGTACTGTACAGAACAGAAGCTAATTTAACGGCTATTGGTATCATCTGTACGAGGACAGCAATAGTAGTGACCAATGTTGCCCATCACCCTGTCAACGTCTGATACGTGTATATTAGCCAATACTACATCGACGTCTAATATAAGTAGTTCCTCAATTCTTGTACATTTGGAGCCGTGATGACGTCCGTCACGGATTAACAGGGACCGCGCTCAGAGTACTTGTAATCCGTGGTGTAACCTCTGATTTGTCTACTAGTACATCCGTGATCACGTATGAGAACTGCCGGGAAGAGGTATGCATCATGTATGACGATACTCTTGTGAATTCGAAGGTATTGCTTGTTACATTTGTATGTTCAATTATGCATTATGCTTTTGCTTGTAACCTTTAATGTCTGTCACGTGAATAATACTATACTATAATAACTTAAAGATAAGTTTAACTCTAACTAGTGAATTATAGCAATAGACATCACTCAACATGTAAAGGTTGCTTACGATGCAAAAAAAAATGATAGGTTGGTTAAAAGTGTAAAATATTCAACAAAGGTGATGTGGCAGTTAATTAACAAAAAGGGGAAAATTGCATATATCAAATCAGGATATTGATTTAAAAACTGATTTAGGAAAAATCATAAACCCATAAAATATTGCTGATACACTGAATTCCTTTTATGTTGATTGTATAGAAAAGACTTTCTGGTACAAAATAAGGGCTATATAAATAGTCAAACTTTTCAAATGAAAATTAAATATAATTCAAATACTTTGTTTGTTTACCCAATAACAACACAGATTAAATCAGGTAGTAAGTAAATTAAAAGGTAAATCCTCAACTGGATGTGATCAAATTCCAGAATCTTTAGTTAAACAATGTATTCAGTACATAAAAAAAGTCAGTCTTTATTTTTAATGTTTCAGTAAATAAAGACATTTTCCCTGACTCAATGAGAATAGCAAAAATAAGGCCCATTAAAAAAAGGTGATAGATATGACAGTAGTAATTACAGACCTATATCCATTCTATCAGTTTTCTTAAAAATTTTAGAAAAACTAATTTAAAATAGATTAATGCTTTTTATAAATAAACATAATGTATTGACAGATGCTCAGCACAGTTTTACAGATATTAAGTCAACAGAAACAGCCAGTCAGATTTTTATTGAAAACATCCAGGAATCCATGGTCAAACAAAAAAGGTGATAGATATGACAGTAGTAATTACAGACCTATATCCATTCTATCAGTTTTCTTAAAAATTTTAGAAAAACTAATTTAAAATAGATTAATACTTTTTATAAATAAACATAATGTATTGACATGCTCAGCACAGTTTTGGAGATATTAAGTCAACAGAAACAGCCAGTCAGATTTTTATTGAAAACATCCAGGAATCCATGGTCAAACAACTATATCTGAATTTTATGTGTCAATGTGTCAGAAAGCTCTGTTCCATCCTAATAGGTGGTGTAAGCAGAAAGAATAAATAGGACGAGATTGCTAGGGTATTTGTACAGGTAAACGTTTGGTGTCTCTGTGTACCAAGGTTCTGATTGCGGATTCATTTGAACTCCTCAGTCACCACTTTGAAGATGATGTCCTGGCATTGTTCAAACACATACTAACATCTACATATTTTTGTTTCGAGGGACAGTTCTACGAACAAACTGACGGGGTAGCAATGGACTCACCACTTTCTTCAGTAATCGCTAATTTCTTTATGGAAGATTTTGAGAAGAAAGTACTAGAATAAGTGACATAGAAACCTTTATGCTGGTCCCGATATGTAGATGACACTTCCATCATCTGGCCTCATGGCAGAGTAGAACTGACAGAATTTCTGAACCACCTCAGTGGATTTTACACAAACATTTAGTTCACAATGGAAAAAGAAGAAGAAGAGCACCTTCCATTCCTGGACATTGACATCTACAGGAAAACGGATGGTTCACTAGGTCACAGAGTCTATGAGAAGCCCACCCACACCAATCTATATCTACATTGGAATTCACATCACCATCCCGCAAACAAAACAATCAGTCCTGGCTTCCCTGATTACAGAGCCAAAGCTCTCTCTGACAAGGATTCCCTTATTCAAGAACTGAAATTTCTCACCACCATTTTCAAGGATAATGGATACAACCCTGAGCAAATACAAGCCCTTAAACCTGCAACACAGAGCACCAAGACCAACAAAAGACCCCTCCTTGGTTGCATTCATACCTTACACCCAGACATCTTATGGCAAACTCAGCAGAATACTGGCTAAACACAACATCAAAAGTGTCTCTACCACCAAGGAAAATCTACAGCTCCCTTCCACCTGTCTAGGGTGCTTTAGGATTAAGAATGCTGGGTGTGTACACCATCCCATGTGAATATAGCCAGGTTTCTATTGGACAAAGCGGTCAGTCTATTCAAGTCAGAATCAAAGAACACAATAGACACATACCACTAGCACAAACATAAATCAGCATTAGCAGAACACACCATCAACCAGGACCATATTATTAAACCAAAGGATACAAAACTTCTTTCTGCAAAAACCAGCTACATGGACCAATTCATCAGGGAAGTCATTGAACTGGAAATGCACCCACACAACATGAATAGAGACGATGGACTGATCTTAAGCAGATCTTGGAAAAACAATATTTTGATCACTACCATCCCATTGCTCCCATTCTGTGCTCTGACAAGGGGCCATTTCTCCTCACATACTTACTACAGGCCTCCAGTTGGGGTCTTTGCCCTCCACAGCCTGTTCCTCTACTTGGACACGATGCCCCCTTCCCATCCCCCCTCCTTCCAATTGGCTGAGGCAGTTTTGATCCAAGTCTTTACCCTTATAATTAACAGCAGTCTCATCCCAGTTATTCTTCCTGCTTACACCATCTATCAAGATGGGACAGACAGTGTGTTCCATATTGCCTGCACATAAAATTCAGATGCAGGAGAATCACACAAAAGGAAGAATACAACATTCAGAACATAGCGTAAGTTTGAAATCAAGAAAAACAGCTGTATGTTTTAGGTTTATTTTTTTAACTCACTAGGACTTATGATGTAATAAATCATGAAATATTACTTACCAAGTTAGAGTATTATGGAATAAGAGGGACAATGTAAAAATTATTATTATGTAATTAGATTAGATTATTTGGATAATTAATCACACTTGTGTAGTTGAACGATGATTCTTATAGGTTTGTTGATTGAACTTATGTAATTCTTGTAAAATATTTGTGAATGTTTATTTCTTTCCTGTCTTATGCTTTGTTTGACTTATCCAAGTGCTGTGCATGTAGTGAATGGATGATAAATGAATAAATAAAAAATACTGTGTTCTTATGTTTGACGCTGTGCGCTGTGGAACTGGCTTCATTTTCAGAGTAGAAGAGGAAGCCAGAGAGTAAGGTTGGGGTAAGTTATATGGAAAGGAGGAAAAGGACATGTCTTATGAAGTAAACCAATGGGAGACAATGGAATCAAGAGAAGGGTAGGTTGAAACAACTAGGAATGAAGGTGAGAAAAATTAGGAAGGCTATTTTTCTCACCTTTATTTATGTTGGTCCCATCACATCCCATTGGTTTGCTTGCAGAGCCATATCCATTCCTCCAGTCCATATATTTTACTTCATTTTTCCATATTCTGTACCTTGATTATGGGGCATTAGGTTCCTTTGAAATGCCATATAATTCCTACTGTACTACACAGCATCATTACCAAGGAGACTGCATTCTCCACAGTCACCAATGTGAGAACATCAAAAGTCACATACAGTTTTATCCTGTATATTCTTCTTCTTCCTATAGTGCTACGGCCCTTTCAGTTTGGCCTTGGCTTCCCTTTTATCCTGTATATGGGAGAACATAATTTTGTGTCGGAGTTAACAGTTAGGAACCATTCATTTGTGATTAGAGCTTTTGCACTGACATAATTGTGTGTGGATGTTAGAAATAATTCCCATGCAAAATACCTGCTGAATTCCAGAAAGTCCACTGCACAACCTGAAAGTTTGTCACCACTACCACCACCACAAAATGCTGAAATTGGATGTTCTTGAACAATTTTATTTGTTTCATTGGTTTTTACCCTTTGCTGTCCAGCACTTTTTATTAAGAATGGCCTTTTGGGGATGATTTCTGAGTTAAGCTGATGGTTGTGTACATATTGCTGGCAGTACTGCTGACTGCTGCAGGAAAACCTTGCACTGTATAGAGTAAATAAGTGAACTAGACATAATTGTTAACATTCAAAATACATATGTATGAATGTAGCTGTGTCCTTCATTTCAGATTGAATGCTTGTGTGGATTACTGTCAGACTGGTAAAGCAAACTGCTTGTAATATTTATTTTTTAGGACTGTTTGAGGGAACTGGTTGGTACGCAGTTTTTTAAGCAGGAACCATTTAGTTCACATGATGAGAATGATAAAAAACCACTTCAGATCTCAAGACTTGAAGGGGCACGTTCCCCATTCAGTGAGCAAGCACATGATACTGACATAAAATCTGAAGTACCTCTAGAAGACTGCAAGCCTGTACTAAAGGAACTAGTTGCAGTAGCCCCAGATACTCTGCAGGAGGGTAGGGCTTTGCCAGAAGTAAGTTGCAGCTCATTTCATAATATTGGTGCTTATAGAACATTTTAATCTTTTCAGCCCATTGCGCTTAAATCAAGTTTTCACATTTTCTGTTACTTCACATTTTATGTAATATGTATTTTATATTCCAACCATCAGTCCACCACTTATTGTACTCATCTGAATACAGGAGGAGAATTTTTCCCTAATTAATCATCTGAAGAATGGGGGAATGTGGAGGAATGTTCCTTATAATTGTGAATAAAGTTAAATAAGTATAAATATTTTTCTGCAAACTGAATATTGTCAAGGGAGGTTGTCTTAACATGCTGGGTCATCTTATGTTCCAGTAGAGGCAGTATTTGTAACTCACGAAGTGTGTCCATTTTGTAACATCCAGAGATTATACAGAGAATGTTTCATTCATCACTTAGCTTTGTAATTTTTGTCACATTCAGGTAAAGACTGAACCTGATTGTCACTTTAATGACATTGACGCAAGCCACGAATCAACTTCACTGCAGCCACAGTATGAAAATGACATTAAAGAGAGAGACAGTTTCAGTGACATGTAAGTGGTACTGTATTAGTTTATGTTCTTAGCAATTCTAGACATTTTGATAATATTTATTGTAAGACTAGTTGTTTGTCCATTTTGGTATAATCTTTCTTCCTCTTCCTCCAGTATATCCCAATCAACCGGAAGTAAGTAAAACAGGGTAAACAATATGTGGTGTAATTTTATGTGTGCATACGTGCATAATTTCACACATGCACACACAATGCACATGCTGGGTGGCAAAACATGTGACACATTTTTGCATGTACTGAGGTATGTCCTGCAAATTTATATGAATTTTGTTTAGATCTGTCAAGCTGTTCTTTCTTAGTATTAAATAGAATTCATTTTGTGCCACCCATTACACACACGTGTGTACAGTCATTTCTCCAAGTTTCCAGGCTATTGAAGGGGGCAAGATGTATGAATGATTGCACATAACAAATAATCAGAGACACATAGTTTTCTGTCCTTACATGTTAGCAATGGATCATCTAAATTTTATACTAAACTGATTTGCATGAAACTTAATGAGAATGTTATGTCACCAGAGCTCACTGCAAAGCCATGAATTTTAATTTCCTTTAATAAGTACTAACAATATGGCAGGTCTGCAAATTTGTGGGAATAGTTAATGCAAACTCTATGCATTCAGGGAAAGCCCAAACAAGTTCCATTATTAGGATGTGGAGAGCAGTAGCCTAGACAGTTTTTATCCTTCTTGAAGTAAACACAAACTGTTGAGAAGTTCAAGTCTTCTGGGATAGTGATGTGTTGTAGGCTGGTATATTTACTGATATTTTGGACAAAGGACAGGTAGCTGCGCAGAAAAAAATATTATATAGGGAACAATAGGGTAGGTGATGAGAGAAGCAAGCAGGTGATTGTGGTGGTGCTGAGTAGTAGGCAGGTTCAGGACCAATGTTCAGCTCTGAGCACATCCAAGCAGGAGTGAAATCACTCAGGATTACCTTTACTGGCTCATGATACAACAATCATAAAATTACACATATAAAAAAATAAATTATTTTACATAAACATTTGAACATGAAGAGTTTTCTGTAATTGTGTTGTAACTAAGGAGATCAAACAGTGAACAGTTAAGTGGAAGCATTTTCTTTGTTGACAGAATTCAGTTGTATACAATGCAAGGTATACATACAGGGAATGGACAAAATAATGGAAACACTAGACAATATAGAAATAAAATGATTTCTATCAATTTTACGGAAGCCATCCCGTTGTGTGACAATATAAGTGTATATATATATATTCATGTCAGACACAACAATAATAAAATACACAATTGTAAGTGCTAATAAATTAAAATGGGATCCTATATTGTACACACATTGAAGGTACTTGATCTGTGTAAGTTGGCCTGAAGATGGCTGCAATGCGGCCAAAACATGTAGCCACGAATTTTTAATTTATTAGCACTTACAATTGTGTATTTTATTGTTGTTGTGTCTGATGTGAATATTTACAGGGTGTCCCAGGAGGAATGGACAAAACTTCGGGAGAGTGTTCCTTACGTTGAACTATACCAATATAACTCAAAACACCTATATCCAAAGTTGAATGGTTGCGGAGATAATGGCCATCGAAAAGTGTGGGCTTCTGGGGTGTCCACGTACTGTACGCCGTCCGTGACACCATACTTGTCCACTGCGCATGCCCGGCAACGA
>JGI20166J26741_11780252_pt1 | contig 10297 bp, 7 predicted proteins | sample TergutCu122P5_FD_26741 | JGI IMG/M metagenome (IMG submission 26741) | reverse complement strand
AAAGAGACTGTTTCAGCGTTGCCAAACGTAGGTCCATATATATACGACGTTAGCATTTGTGGCTTTACTAGGAGCTCCATATATATATGACATTAGTAGCATAAGGGTTAAAAAAGTTGGGCGAAGGACAGAGTCCAAAAGAAGACGATTGTACAACTAAGTGACATTGTTTAGAGGAAAGCTGATTTTGTGGAATTCTGAAGGGAGATGAGCTGAAATATTTTGATTTAATTCTTTCCATTTCTCTAATATTTGAGCTGCGTTTGGAGTGTTGAGAATTGCTTCAACATTTACTTCCAAGTGTTGAAGTAAATATACGCAATATATTTTGTCCTGTAAAGCCTTGAAACTTGGTTGCAGCTATCATTTTAAAAACCAAAATTCATTTGCCCCGTTTGCTGAATTCAAAGATGAAAATTTCCACCATAAAGCGAAAGTGTTAATGTAAGGGCGGAAAATTTATTGCAACAAAGCAAGAGAGGAAGGAACGCCTGTTTAAAAAAATGCAGGTTATACCACGAGTCTCTTTGTAATGAAAATATTACGGGTTCGCAGACAAAAGAAAGAGAACAAGATTTACGAATCGCGAGTCTTTGTTTCTATCTTTTTGACCTCTCTAGACACACCACGCGAATCAGGTAAATTAGTTAATACAAATTTCAACAATTCACCTGATAAATCTCTACACGGACATCAAGTATCCACTAAGATCGAATGTATGTGTTATTTTACATTAAAAAATCTATTTTATTTTACATGGAAATATACCACCAACACCCAATTACAAGTACACACACGCATACACACACACACATGTATACTCGTATACATACATATATATATGTATATATATTTATTTATCATACATTTAGAATAGTATACAAAGATATACACTTAGTAATGTTACTTCTCTGCATAGAATCCACTTGTAATATAGAGATATGATTTCTTATAAAAAATTAAGGATTGCATTCTAGAAATTCCCCACTCGCTTGGAACGCGTTTTTCTGGATAATGTTAGAAACGTATAATAGAACATTTGATATTTGTGTTTAAAATTTTCAAACTCTTTTTTCTCCTTCGGAACCTTAATAGAGATTTTGGTCTAAGAAACTATTACTTATTTCATTCGCAGGTGGTCAGATGGTGCCTGTATTCAGCGCCATGCTTAATCGTTCCATTTCAGTCTCTATCTGATTAATAGACAATGCCAATAAAAGAACACATCCCAGGCAATAGGCAGACGAAAGTATGTTTTCCCCAAACCGTCATCTGGAACGCAGTTCCCCTGGAGAAATTATACGAAGAGGTGGATTCTTATTAGATAATTAATAATGTCATTTACTATACCTCAAAATATTTGAATCATTATATTATTGCTAGCACTAATGAATATCGAAATATATGCCTGTATGAGGACAGAAGGTACTTGCAAGGGATTGCATATATCCGTGCGGTAACAAGATACACACTGGTACTTTGTAATTTGCACTTCTGCCTACACAATACCGATGCATGTGAACAGACAGAAAACAGTTCCTTAGTGGAACTTCAGAGAGAGACTCGCTCTGCACGCCACGCAGCACACACACCAAGCTGAAATACATGCTGCCACAATACTGCGCTAATTACGAGTATAACGACGTATTTTTACTGATTATATCTACAAAAAGTAACTTTGGCCAGGCTCAGTATAGACTCCCTGATGATGGTCTGCACAGACCGAAACATGTAGAAATGACTGTAAAGTAGTGTTTTAATGTAAATTTTAATATTATATATGTTAAATAAAAAGTGCATTTGTTGGTAAAGAAATCTAAACATTATAAAAAATGTACGGTACAAAGATAAAAAAATTATCTATATTTTAAATTTGCAGAAAAGTCACGCGAGCTGCCTGCCGCTGTGGTCACCTCTGACTCCGCTCAATAACTAGGCTATGAGCTGGAAACCTAGGAATGTTTTAGTCGATTCTCTGTAAGTTCTGGGAATTTTACATTCTACCAAACCTCCACAACGGCTGTGGAACTTATCCAGTCTGTCTGACTATCTGTGTCTCTTTGTTTGACTGCCTGTCTTGTGTGTCCACCTGCCTCTGTCCCTCTAGTTGGAAGTTCCTTGTTTCCAATTGCTTCTCCAGCGCAGTACTTATAGAAATAATTCGCATGTGAAGCGGCGGAACCATGAAGCAGATCATTACCTACTTCTGCTTCCGAAAGTTGATAATAAATGACAGGAAAGATTTGAAATGTGTTGCTGTAGAATTAAAGAGGAGATCAGTTGGACCAATCGCGTGACAAATGAAGAAGCTTAACGTAAGAGTCGAGTAGGACAGGAGTATCGTACATACAATAAAAATAAGAAAGGCTAACCGGATTGGTCACATGTTGGGTAGGAACTACTTTCTATACCACGTAATTGAAGAAAAGACAGAAGGAAGGAGAGAAGTGACGGGAAAACCAGGAGGAGGACTTACGCAGCTGTTGGATGACCTTAAAGAAGAGAGAGGGTACTGAAAAGTTAAAGACGAAACACTAGATTGCACTCCGTTTAGAACTCCATTTGGAAGAGACTGCCGAAAGAAATACCTGAAGATAGTGAAAATAAGTGGCCTTATGCATCCATCTATCCATTCTCCCATGTCTTTCTGGCTTGCAGAAGGAGGACAAAAAATGCCACTTCTTCTTCTACCAAAACACACAGTACGTTTCCACTGCCTATAGTACAGACAAATCTCCATACGTTTTCTGTGTTTGGACTTAGAAATGTTTCAAAATGTGTTCATACCAACTCGTTTAAAGGTATATAGTCTATTCCCGTACCGTCTTCAGAGCGAAGTGAAGACATATGTAGCCTCTGATAAATTTCAGGCACAAAAAACATGCATTTTGTCCTCATTCATTCCTCTCTTCATTAATTTTTGGGCCGTGTAATACCGTGTTTTTGGGCGGTGTAATAGCGTGTCTTTGGGCGGTGTAATACCATGTCTTTGGGCGGTGTAATACCGTGTCTTTGGGCGGTGTAATACCGTGTCTTTGGGCGGTGTAATACCGTGTCTTTGGGCGGTGTAATACCGTGTCTTTGGGTGGTGTAATACCGTGTCTTTGACTAAGACACTCAACACACGTCTACATAGGCCTACATTATTACCTTTCGGTTCGTTCATACGCATTTAGAACGATATAAATCAGAAGAAGAAAGAGAGGGAATATCCACTCCTTCCTATTCTTATCTAAATCCTAAATAACTTAAATACGCATGTCAAACAATGAATTATGTTTTGGAAAATGTATGTTTCCATTTATGTACACTCCTAAAACATCCGTGTGACAAAATATATGCTGAACATGTCTATGACTGAATGTATTTATTTGTTGTATTGTTTTTATAAGCCACCCTGTTGATGGTCACATGACTGACTGAAACATGCTGGTGAAGATTAATAATATGTGATGGAACATATTTACAAATGCGCATTTGTTGGTTTGTCATATAAGTATAAAATATAGTTAGAGTTAGTATAGTTAATGTTATTTCAAACAAATGTAACTTGATTGATTGTCTAGTGAGCTATCCTTCCTAAATTGAAAGTTTCTTTTCCTTGTGTGATGAACATGTGCCTATTTTCATGTGCAATTTGAACATATTTAAAATGTGTATACCCTAACTATATGAGTACCGGTAGGAGTGCTGAAGGCACAAGTGTCATGCCTGTCACGGTACAGGTCACTTCCGCTTCGCTTAACATCCCATTCATCTGAAGTGCAGGGGCACCACATAAGTTCCTTTGTCGGTCCATTTTCATCTATACGTAGTGCGGTCCGGAAGCGGACTGTTCTATAATGTAGAGTTTCACTCTCATTTCTATGTAAATTAAGAGATCCAGAGTGTAGAACGGAAAAGCCAGCGTTGCAGGGCGTATGTCATTCCCTTTGGCACTGGAAGTACATTGTTACATTTTTGATTGTTCAGTCTATCTTATAGCAAAGCCGTGCCATTCAACATGCGACCAGTTGTCGACTTCTTAACGAGGAGGACCTGGTTCGTTGTCAGGGCTTCCTGTGTGATATTTCTTGTGGAAAAACAATCTCGTTTGCACGTCTTCCTTTGAACATTGAGGTTTTTTTCCCCGTTGGTTAATTATCGTTCCACTATGGCTGTACATTCATTTATCTATTAACCAGATGATGGAAAAGGGGTTGAAATCCAAGTAATACAGTCTCACTTCAACACACGATGATGATTATGGTGATCTTTACGGTAATTTATGGTAATAAGATTACATCACGGCAGTCTTTGATGGTAACGATATGTGGTTGATAAGCTAGGGAAAGTGTCAATTATCTCTTGCGACAATGTCTTTTTCTGTCATTCTCTTTTTCACTCATTCATTACGAAGTTTAAGGGGCCGGGTAGCGTAGTCGGTATAGCGACTGCCTACGGGCTGGACGGTTAGGGGATCGAATCCCGGTGGGGGCGAGATTTTCCGCACCTGTCCAGACCGACCCTGATGCTCATCAAGCCGTCTGTACAATGGGTACCGGGTCTTTGCAGGGGGTAAGGTGCGGACGAGGCGTGACGCTGACTCCTCACCCCATTCTAGTGATGAGGTCAAAAAATAGAGTAGAGCTGTACCTCTACTCTCCCTAAGGGCCTTCTTGGCCTATGAAAGTTAAACCTACCTAACATTACGACGTTTAGATACTTTTAACATTACAAGAGTAATTATAGGGCAAGAAAAGAAATTCAATTGAAATTATGTATGTTAATGAGAGTGAGAGTGAGAATTCAAATAAGAATAACAAAAGCGCCAGAAAATTTGGAACAACAGAAAAAAATTGGCAAGTATCGACAAAAGCGGTAGAATACGGGATCACATTGAGAATTGTTGTAATCAAGTAGAATTAACTATATGTTGCAGTCAACACGAAGTCATGATTATACAGGAATATAGACAGAGGATATGGAGAGCGGACGACGCCAACACAAAGCCTGATTTTAGGCCAATATACGTACATATCAGACAGATTAGAAATAGGGGTACAGCATTTGAAAGACCATTATGAGTTCGTAATGGGCGTGAAGCTAAGTCATGAACTGCTTCTAAGTTGCAGAGCCATTCCTAAGAAGCTAGTAGTTCCTCAGCTAGTCCAGAAACTCGAAACATTTTACGGAACCCGAAGGTTTATTACTTCGCTTATAAGAGCCCACACGTTTTTCTAATTCCGGTCCACATGAATCTCGTCCACCTCATCTCACATTATTTAAGATTCGTTTTAATATTGCATTACCACCTATAACTGGGTTTCTCAAGTTTCCTCTTTCCTGCAAGTTTCCCAACCAAAACATTGAATGCATTTCTACACCCCCCCACCCCCACACCCTATCTCTCCGTTCATCCTTGGTTTTATGACAGTAGAATTATTTGACTAGAAGCAGTACCAATCATGACGCTCCTCACTATGCGGTTTTCTCTAGCATATTGTCACTGCGTGTACCTTAGAGCCGTACATCTGTCTTAGAATCATATTTTCGAATAACTAAGTCTATGTTTTTCCCTTAATGGAGAATATCAAGTATCACATCTGTCAAAAGTAACTAGCGAACGGTGCTCCATATAACATCTTGAAGCAGGTAAGTTCTTTACGGTCAGGTGTTGCTTCCCCCTCGCCAACCTCCCAAATTGGAGAACCATTTATTGAAAATGAAAACGGTGACTACCTTTTCTTAATCAGTGTAAGCGACACGCATAAAGATGTACGTTAAATTGGAGATATAGCTGCCCTCATTTGTAATGTCAATATTTCCAGAAGGTGACTGAGCCATCTTGAAACGATGATCTCGTTATCCCGCACCCCCTCCCCGGGAAGGGCCCATACTTACATTGAATAAGAAGCTAGTTTGGGTCAAAAGGCGGTAGGGGTGGTGTTTCAGACAATTCGGAAGAACGACGCAGGCAAAGATCATTATGAAATTATTTGTTTGTATCGGCTTCAAGTTTTCTGTTGTTAGTTTGTTTTTAGGCGTGTTCACAAAATTGCGAAAAGTGACTATTGGCTTCGTCATTTCCGTCTGCCTGTCTATCCGTCTGTCCACATGGAACATCTCGGCTCCCAATGGACAGAAATTTAAGACACTTGGTATTCGAGTATTTTTTCCAAAATCCATCGAGAAAATTCTACTTTCAAGTGATTTTGAAAAGAATAAAGGGGACTTTACATGAAGACCTATGTACGTTTTTGAAAATATCTCTCTCAGGTCTTGTTAGAACGAGAAATGTCTAAGACAAAAGTTGTAGCGAAAAACGAAACAAATTTTACCGTCAGTAACGGACTACAGCCACTAAGTCGCCGACGGCTGTGCAGTGTAGTGTCACATAGGTTACATAAATATTATTTAATTAAATACAGTGAAGTGCAATACTAGTGAATATTATACACCAACGGACATCAACAAAAAGTTCAGTCGTAAATAAGTTATTTTAAAATAGATGAAAATATCTGCCCGTCATTTGTGAAACAAAACATTAGAAGTGGCTCATAGTGACGTGCAGGATTATGCTACTGTAATAGGTAAAGGTACCCCAAGTATTTCTATAGTAACTAACAATGATAATGACAGTCACGGCCCAGCCCAGATAAAGGGCATATTAGTCGATGTTTTAAGTAATCTGAAGAGTATTCACAGTCAAAACGCAAAAGCAAATGAAGAATTAGGTGCTAAGCTAATGGCAGAAAATCGGAAATTAGTGGATAGACTGACAGAACAATTACAACACGAAATAACTAAAGTAACAGAGGTTATCTTTCAGTTGACTGCAGAAACAAGACAAGAAATACAATGAATTAGGGACGATTTTAGTGAACTGTCAGCTAGTGTCGATGAGAGAGTATCAAGACAAATTAACAGCACCAAAGAGCAACACCTCAGCTTGCGTAAGGAAATGAATACTGAGCTAAATGTGGCAAAGCAAGAAATAAGTACATTCATGCAAGATGTAAGCAAAAATATCCAGGAAGTGCGCGACAATTTCTGTCGGTCAGAGCTAGCTAATACACAGAAGTTTGCCGAACTAGACAGAGATGTAGCAGATTTGAGGGAGCAGATATCTAGAGCAGAAAATACAAAAAGTGTACAACATAACCATTGTACTTTATCTGATACAAGTCAGGTACAGCCGGGTCAATTCGGCAACAATGCAGTCAGTGAAATTGAACATCCAAATCAACGTGTATGATTGAAAGTGTAGAGACTGGATGTTCGCATGGAATTAATGGTAATGTCTTGAACGGTAATGTTTGTTCAGTGACACCTATAAATGTGTCAGTACCAACTACTGGAGGGAACATTTTGCCGGAATTATCTCTTCCTACTTTCAATAGTTCAGAACAAAGCGCTGTACGCTCCTTTAAAGACCTTGCTGAATACCTCAAGCTAAAATCAGTTGTTGAACGTTTGATGTTGACTGTGTTGTCCAAATCTCTTACAGTGGAATTTGCCAGAAACTGGTTTATGACAACCAAAGAACATGTCAACAGTTATGAGGAGTTTGAAATAAAATTTTTGGATTAATTTTGGAGAAAGGAATCGCAGTCACATACAGGGGCACAGATTTATTTATGTAGGTATGATAAGTCCACAGAAGGCAGTATGGTTTCACATCTTTTGAAATATGCTGTGTAAGGTTTATCACTACAAATACCCAATGTCAGAACCAGAAGTAATTGAGGCTGTAACTAGTTCATACACTCCGTGGGTCAGAAATTGTTTGTTACATCAAATATAAAGACAATACACGATGCATGAGTGTACTAAATAAAATGGAAGCCATCGAGGTTCAGCCCTATAATTCACAGTGATGGTCCAATCGGAACAGGCTACATGCACGTAGCAATTACGATAGAGAAGACCAGAGGGATGAAAGGACGCACGCAGTGAGACAAACCTATGTAAGCGGTGAACAAAGACGCACGAGAAATTCTAGGTACCCTGAACAGGAAGGTTATGACATACAAGAGACATACAGGAGGTCGGGAAGTAACAGAAGGAATTATTCTCCCGTCGTAATATGACAAATACGACTGCTTTAAATGCAGAAGCTACACCGTACGATCAGGCCAGAAATTCGCAGGAAAACGAGACGAATAACAGAACGGGAAACTTCAGAGGAACATAGGGGAGGACCATTCGACGTTAACATCCGAGAGACAAGGAGTTCCGGCAAGTTCAGTTCAGGCACTTATTGAAAATAATACTGAAATGGAAATTTGAGAGATTACAAAGAAACTTTATTGGCTAATAAAGGCGAAGTGACGACGACTTCATTAATGATGGAAACATGAAAAATTTTCGACGTGTTGATATTAAAATTGGTAATGGAAATGTGAAAGGAGTTAATAATACAGGATCTGAAATTAGTCTGGTAACGGAAGAACTATATGCGCATTACTGTCGCAAGGATTAGAGATGTTGAGGTTAAAATTACGAAGCACGGTGCTTGTAAAAGCATTTGGCAATAACAGCCGGAGAATAAAGAAATAAGTGTACATACCATTTTTCATGGGTGACGATTGTTTTGAACATGTTTTTCTCGTTTCTGGTCAACTGATAGAGTAGTGGTTAATTGGTGCTGATTTCATACTGGAATACGGATTGGTAATACATTTCAAAACTAACTGCCTAATGTATGAAATAGGACACATGACAGATTGCAAGTTTACAAATAAAGTAGAGACAGAGCTGGAGCCACCAGAGAGTATAGGTCACGGTTTCCAAGAAAAAGCTGGTCATGACGTCACGCAGACCATAAATGATGAGTCAGTCTGGATTATGAGAAAGTACGTCGCATTTGTTAACAGGAATTGGGAATTTTGCGTTGAGATGATGGAAGAAGAAATAAACTCCTTGGATATAAGTGTGGAAAAGGATGGGAAGGGAAATACCCGATGCATGAGCAAAGTATTAAAAGAAAATAGGGATTATGTGGTACAGGAACCGATACAACTCCAAAAATAGGCCATTCCAGACTTGTGCCACACTCAGCCAGAGCAGATGTTAGTAAGCAGATTGAACAAATGATGGAGGATGGGATATTGGAGTTGTCTGACTCATCATTCATAAGCCCATTGACGATAGTGTACTGGGAGAACAAAGAACCGCGCATTTGTTTTGATGCAAAGAGTGTGAACAATGTCACATTACCTGATTGGGCAAGAGCGCCACCGATATATGAGATGCTCTAACAGTTTTACGGAGTTAAATATATGATGAGTCTTGATCTAACGTCAGCGATTTTACAGATTCCTTTGGAGGCAGGTTCAAGGAAAGGACATGGTGAGTCATAATCTACACCTGCATACTACGAGACGGTGTTTAAGGACCATTTTCCAACAGTAATATTTGATTGTAGCTTTGTAATTACATTTGTTATCTCATAAGTTGTTTTGTACATTGTATTAGTTATGATATGATTAAGTGTAGACTGAAAGGAGAAGGGAGGGTGTTTTGACGAGGGTTAGAGTAAACAGAGTTATTTAATAAGTGATAGAGTTACGGGCAATTCCTGACAGAACTAAGTGACAACACTTCACTTTGTTTTTAATGTTTGTAATCCCGATGTGTTTGTCTAATATATATATATATATATATATATATATATGAATACAAAATATCAGTCAAAACACAACCATTTATTATATAATTGCTACCTCTGGGTTATATGTTTCAACTCTCTCGAGTCAGCTTCAGGCCCTACAAAGAACAGATCCAAGGTATCTAGGTGTATCGTGCACTCTGGGGTCCCAAACGATTACAAAATATGGTGTAATTGTTAAAACAGTATATATCAGTGGTTAAAATATCAGTAGTTAAAATACACGTATCTTGAATTATGATTAAAACATGATTAAAAATTAAAATATTGAAACATTGACTGATCAGGGTTTTCAAAATCCCTGATCAGTCAATGTTTCAATATTTTAATTTTTAATCATGTTTTAATTATAATTCAATATACATGTATTTTAACTACTGATATTTTAACCACTGATATACAGGGTGTCACAGGAGGAACGGACCAAACTTCGGGAGAGTGTTCCTTATGTTAAACTATATCGATATAACCCAAACACCTATATCCAAAGTTGAACGGTTACGGAGATAATGGCCAGAGAAAAGTGTGGACATCTTGCATTTCCTCCTACTGTACGTCTACAGCTGTGTAGCGCATTGACCGTGAGACTGTGACGGCACAAGCTCCGCCCAACGCGATAAGATAGCATTTCATTACTGCCGATAT
>JGI20166J26741_11780141_pt1 | contig 10299 bp, 7 predicted proteins | sample TergutCu122P5_FD_26741 | JGI IMG/M metagenome (IMG submission 26741) | reverse complement strand
GGGGGGGGGGGGGACATTCACATATATAACAAGCATTCCCATTAAAAATAATAATATATTAATTAACCAGCAGATGTGAAACTTCAAATACCCTTGCCATTATACAACAACTGGTTGCTGGTATGTGAACCAGCTAATTCAGCAGTGTGCAGCATAAATGTATGATTTTGATAAAACACCTATTTGTCTGGCTTCGCAACACTGAACAATCACATCATAATGCACTCTGACAACATATCCTGTCATAGCATGGTCCCATAATTCTACAAAACAGTCTATTCTGCTCATAAAGGTACACAGATAAACTACAATTGTGTATAACACAAGACATTCATTGGTCCACACTAAGTTATGTTTAAGGCCAGTTTTATTGTAGAATAACAAGAAAATGTGAAATTAAGAGCCCACAAATGTAATTACATATTTTCCTCACATTTCTTACAGGAACTTCTCCTAAGCTACCTTAATACAGATAGATATTCACAATGTTAAATTTTTGTACTTCTTGTTGGTACATATGCCTTTCTGTTAAAAAGTGGCCCGTGTATGGCTGGAAGCATTGGTTAGCATAGTAAGCATGTGAATAATGGGAGACATGGCAGACGATACAAATGTTTTTCCAGGTTATACCTCATAATTGATATGAGGCTATTGGCATATTCATTATATTTCATGTTCAATTAATGTTACTGCTGCTGCTTTTACACCTTGTAAAATTTAATTCTTTAACCCTTATTTGAAGACTATAAATATTTACATATTAAAAAATGACAAGACATCTCTGCTATCATATATTACATTGAACGGTGGTGTTTAATATGCTGGAATGATTCATTTTCGGTTTAATGAATTACTAACCGTTTTAAGATTGGAATTCATAACCATTACTAAATGTCAGCCTGGCTGCCAGTACACTCGTTCTTCCACATCACTAATAAAAGCGTGAATAATTATACACCAAACCCAAGTTGCATACATCTTTTACAGTTGACTCTCGATGAAAGCCGTGCACGAGCGAACACACTGTTGATAACACTTCTCAAAACCAGCGTCATTGTTATCGTAATATGGGTCTCGGATTATACGCTCTCCTTGTGGATCGTAAGACCCAAGTAAAATCAACTTTGACTTTGAACCGGGTGATTTCTGGTCGTTCAGATCTCGCATATTGTTTTCATCCATTCCAAATATGAAGTCAAAATGTTTAAAGTCGTCTTCTGTGATCTGGCGTACTCTATGGGGAAAATCAATGCCATGGTTTCTTAATATTTTAGTAGCACGTCTGTCAGGTCTTCCACCAACATGCCAGGAACCAAGAGCTGCACTGTCCACTTCCCATTCATGGAGTAGTCCTTTTTCTTCAAGTATGTGCCGAAACACTGCTTCTGCTATTGGGGACCGGCAAATATTACCTAAGCAAATAAAGAGTACCGACTTTTTTGTCTTCGACATATTGCTATTTTCCACAAATTCTCCAAATACAGTGTACGCTAAATACAATCTAGCACTTTCAGATGCAGTACGCACAAAACTTTCACACTGCAGGCACGGTAACAATTACCACCACGGATCAACAATTTCAACGTCACTACTGAGCATAAATGCGTGTATACTAGATGATCTTGTGTATGAGTGTTTTATACAGCACATTCACGTTCGTACAACCACATCCTACGTCCTCAATTGTTTCGTGCAAAGAGGAGTTTTTATGCATGATGTTGGTCATACGATCCATTTGCGCAGGGAGACCTAGTCATTGCATCATTATTTACAATTTTATTTTGTGGCTATTGTTTTATTATTTAAGTATAATATCTCTCGTCCATTACAATCAGAATTTAAAGAGTAAAATGCAATTTGATTTTGGCTCAATGCGCAATTTGAGGGACTTTTGTTTCGAAACGCGGTAATTTCTGAGTGTAGGTACATGAAGCCCATTGGTGAATGGACAAATTTGTGTGCAATATGGCGGAAAGGAATAATAATCAGTTGTGTAAAGGAACCCAGAAGAACATACAAATATTGTATGAAAAATTCGTCATTTTAAATAAGGATTTACTGAACTTTGGTGTCAGTATAGAAGAATTAAAAGAAATATGTTTCAGTCGCAAAAAGACAGTGTGTACGATTCAAGGTTCACAACAACATGCACGGCATGCAGGTTTGATTGTGGCAGTTACACTTGGCGCTGTTTTAGGCAGTATTTTACTGAAAATAGTATTTGATTCTGTAATCAGGAGCACTCTCGGTACTCGATGTTTGCTACCGAACAATTACTTTATATGGGAAGCAACGAGACCAGAAACCGACTGCAGTATGTGTAAGGATGTCAGAAGTGTTCTGACGTTTGAAAACATTACTCGGGATGAATTTAGAAATTATGCGTATTCCTCACGACCGATGTTAGTGAAGGGTGCAGCATTACATTGGCCAGCAATGCAAACATTTACATATCACTTTTTAAAGGAAATGTATGAGACTGTTGAAGGAGCTTATGAAAGTATCGAAGAAGAATGTCAAATTTTAACATTTAAAACGGAGTTCAAGTCACTAGAAGATGTATTTGCTATGCCAGAATCAAGAGTTCTGCTGAAAGAAGGTGAAAAGCCGTGGTACGTTGGATGGTAAGTATTGATGTTAAAAAGAGCGTGCTGTGGATCATACAGTTGTCAGTTGCATGCTGTGTTTGTAATTGCAAACTTTGTAACTTTTGTGAGGAGCATGTTCAAAATTATGGATACATAGTGTACATTTGTTTTATTTTCAGGAGCAATTGTCATCCAGAAATCCTGGCTATAATGCGAGAGCATTACAGTATACCACACTTCCTGCCAGAAGATGCAGAACATGCTCATATGGATTACATCTTCATTGGGTACCACCAGGGGGCAGTGATGCATGTTAGTAAAATTCTTAGACTGATGTATGAAAGAAATGACACTTATTCAATCTTTCCTTGGCGTGTTATCACATGTGAAAGTTCAGGGTAAAGACACTGTGTGGTCTGTAAGATGGTTGTCAGAGTTTCAGAGGACCATACAGCCTCCTTTTTCTGGGTGATGGAGGCATTACATTCCCCCAGAACTCAGATGGCCAATTATGACAAATGATTTTGTCTAAAGCATTGATGATAAATTCCTTTAAAAAAAAAAAGTTACATCCATTATTGCATGCTGCTGCATTATCCATCACTTTAGTTGTGCTACCAGAACATTTCCAGAATTTCTGTTCGTAGATGGTATATCCCAGGGAAGTTTGGGTTCAGTGCAGTGCCGTGTTTGTTATAACCTGATGTTTCTCTTGGTCTATGATACCTGCTGTACATTGTCCTTACATGCCTTAGAAGATTGCAGTACAATATAGTGTGTCACATGTTTCTGCAATAAAAGTGTATTTCAAGCACAAATTCAAGCGAGTCTTCACCAAGAAAGTCAAGTAAATAGATCAAAAAATATAAATTTGTAAGTATACTCCTAAATAAATATATCATTTTATTCATTCTACCATGTGACATGCAGCATATTTGTGTGTGTGTATCACGTTTATTCTGCTGCCACTTCATCAATTTAGCAGAACTCTTGTTTAACTGTCTGTCCTTTCCCAGCCTATAGAGCCATATAGAAGATAACTGAACTTTCCATGACTGCACAGTGTTATAACCCAGAAGATTACAGTGTGATTCATTCCGATTCAATCAAATTATTTTGAACAGAGAAGATATAGTAGTTTTCCAAGGGGTTAATGCTTTATGGGCAAATCATGCCTGTATGTTTCTAAACATGTAATATTTGTTTTAATTAATTTTGATGTATCTAAACCTGTATAGAAACTTATAATAATATATGATCTTGGGTTACTGTGGCAAAAGAAAAGTTGCCAATTTTTATTTGTGTATGTATTTTGCACATTAATTCATGTTTTATTTACCTTTTCTTTTATAAAAAATATGTTGTGTTTGCAGATTGATTATATTAGTCGGCTTATGTGGCAAGCACAGCTGAGAGGGCACAAGACATGGAGGCTTGTACCTCCGCCAGACTGTGACCACATTTGCACAGGACTCAGTTTCAGGGTTGAACCTGGTGATATTGGTAAGTTACTGCTGAATAGAGAAGTGATGACATTTCAGTTTCTTTGTTTTCAGTTGTCAAATGAGCAATGTGTGTTACGTGTTTCAGGAGCATTGTTTTATTTACATGCATCACTGTTCTCTGTCACTGTTTTGTGTTGACAGCAGGCAGTGGAGTGCTTGCCGCTATTCTAATTTGCGATGAGTCAAGGTCCATGTTTGTTTGTTTAATGTACTGCAGTTAATATCAGGGTCTTACCATATTTGAAGGAGATGCTGCAACAGTCTCTAAATGATGTATAAAATTGTTTGGGGTGTTTGCTTATCCACTGTCTTCCTGAAAGAAAAATGTATAAGTTCTGTCATAATTGGAAAGGTGTTTAAGATATGTATCAGAATGTGTGTAAATGTTGATATGGACTTAGGGTCTCAGAAAAGAAAATGGTCCCAATAATTGTAGTTGCATCAGGGCACACGACACATGGACTTTAACATCATATGATGGCACTTTGTGGAATAGTGTAAATTCTGCAAAATGATACACGTGATTCTGGTAGTTCATGTATCCACTGAGATGAAACCAAGCTCGACTGTGAAGCAGAAAGAATATGAGGTATGTTTTTCCAGCAGAAACCCCATGAAAGCATCAGTTCACAACATTCAGTCTTGGTCCATAATTTGTGTAGTTGAGTTTGTAAATCACAGTTTTCTTATATGGATGCATATGCAGCAGTTTTGCTAGATTTTATGCCATATTGTAGATATGCCCAGTTGCTGCACATGTTGGGTCACCATTTTCTTGGAGATTTCTCCATTCTAGCACCACTTTCGTATAATTTTTCCTCATTTAGTTTGTGTCTTCTGTATTGTCTCATACTGTCTAGCATGGAAATTGCTGCTCAAATATTTTCACATATTTGGAAATGTGTGTAACGTTTGAAACAGGCACATCAGGAAAATTTTGTCTGAATTTACAGTGACACTTCTTACAGGAACGGTTTTTAACATGTGTATCCTACAATAACATGCATTGCTCTAATGGAATTTGCATAGTGACTGCAGGTGATGCAAAGAACTGACAACCTTTGTGATATGCAGTGTAGAAACAATGCAGTGAGTAAGCTGGGCTTTATATGATAAGTGAGCCCATGGAAGTGACTACAGTGGTTACCAGATAAGATAATGTCTCTGCCAAACATAATGTAAATTAAGTTGTATGACAGCAAGGGGTAGTGAAGTGCATTCAGTAACTTCTCCTACCCAAACCCCATCCTCACCTGCCCGTGGCCGCCCTAATTAATGAGGCTTGTGGGGCCGCGTCACAGCGGTATAAGTGTTCCATTGTCCGCAGAGGAAATGCTGCAAATGCCAGTCCAGAGGCCAGAAGGTGGCACCCCCACCACTGAACTGCCTTTTGGTAGCCTAGTAACCCACCCTAGGGAATTAAACATACTCTCATCCTCAACAGAAAGACAACAGGATGGAAAACTTGACAATGAACTGTGGCAAGAAAATGGTTTATTGAAAATGGAAGATGCAGCAGCAACAAGATGCCAAAAGTAATGCTGAATTATGGATCAGTTGGACAAATACAATTAGGAGGGCCTTTGAAGAGAGTGTTCGATGCTGAAACAGGTCAATTATGGCCTAACTCATGACAAATGATGATGATGATGTTGACAGCATCAGGATACAGTGAATTTAATTATTGTGGCACAGGACCTTCCATTGGGTGCTGACAAATTAGGTCAAGAATGGAATGGTATGTGACACGATTGGTAGGGAGATTAAATGTCTTGACAGCAAAATCCAAGAGATAGCTGCTTTTTTTTTTCCAGGTTGTGGAGTGTGAGTTCCTCTAAATTCTGCAGCTGCATGTATGTTCAGTAGTTGACTGAAGTATTTTACCGCCTGTCTGCATTACTCTTACAATCTGCAAGCACATCACTATTCTTGTTCTTTATAAAATGTTCTGTAGGCCAGTATCCCTTCCTAAATTTTTTTATTCCTGTACACAAATCCCTGATATTTTTGGATTGTGGTTTTTGAGTTTTGGTGCCATGTAGTCTGGTAGGAACTTGCTGTCTCCACTCCGGGATAGAAGTGGATCCAGTAGAGAGATGTGTAGGTTGTGTCAGAAAAGTGGAGGACAAGGTCATTGAAAGCCAGTTGCTAGTTCTATTGTGCTCTGTTGCTCATTCCCACAAGCTTCATGTGTAACCTGTCCATTTTACAACCTTGCTGACTTCTACTTTGCAGAAAGAGGCAAACATTCCCTGTGATACATTACCACTTAACCTGCTTAGGTGGTACCTTAACCTAAAAGACAACAGTCCCATCTGTTATGGCTATGTAAGCATAAGATCTCTTATATTTATCCATTTATATCTGTGCTTATTCTTCCTCCCCTCCTTCCTCCAGCTCTGTAACTTTTTTAAAATGTTTCTTATTTTTATACCTTAGAGTATAACTAGTGTTTTTTTTCTACACTGACATGAGCATCCATATTTGTTTGTTTAAAGAGAGAAATTAAACTTCCTTCAGAGAAGAATCCTGTATATTATTGAAATTAGTGAAATAACACAGTACTCATTGAGGGTTTGGTTGAGAATATTGTGATTGGTCACAAGAAACCAATCGAATCATACGAAATGACTAATATATTGTAAAAGTTTAACATACCAGTTTGTAAAATAAGTGTAACTTATATTAGTTTGTATGAATGTCATTAGGTACTTATCTTCCATCGTATTACATGCCTGTTGCAGTTCTGGTAGACACTCGGCAGTGGTACCATGACACTCACATAGATGCTGGCGAGATGAGTCTGACGATAAGCTCGGAGTATGGTTAACATTAACTTGGCATCACAGTTTGCTCATTACTCATCCCAAACAATCAAAACAGTGACTTAAAATTTTGCACCTGCATGATAAGTTTTCTAATTGCCTTAAAAGTGATTTTGTACCACTTGTTCAAGAATTCATCTAGACTTCCATAACATATGCTTTAAACTTCAGTCTCTGAACATACCTGTATCCCTTCATAATCCTGGAAATGCATTTGGGAATTTTATAAAATTCAAATTATGTTATTTGTATGAAACTTGTTTTAATTTTACTGTCACTTGAAAAATATGTTGAAGACTGATTAGACATGTATTTTAGGACTAGTCTTAAGTATGAAATTTTCATACACAAATGACAGTCTAAATATGTTTTCAGAGAGATGTTTGCTCTGTTTAGCGCTTGCACAGTTACAAAATCATTCCTAGTCATCAGAGTTGCTTTAAAAGTCTAGAAATGTGTTGATATGCACAATGTGACATAGTGTTCAGCATTTAGGTCTGTCACGTACAAAGGAACAAAATAATCAGCACAGATAGATTTGAATTGTTTGCAAGTGGACTATTCAGCCTTAAAATAAACCAGCAGCATTTTCAGATAATATTGTATGTCCTGTCCCATAAGATGCTACAAGTGGTAAGACCTACCATTTAATTGGTGCAGATTGAATAGCATACAGTTCCTTCTGGTGTTGAGACACTGGGTGATTTTTGGGGACTTTTTCAGGAAAAAGTATGTCTTATGAGGCAGGTAGTGCAAAATTAAACTTGATAGAAATAGGGGTTTTTTTTTTTTTGTAGGATGGAAAATTCATTTCCAATCTTGAGTAATTGATTCAGCTTGGGAATTTCTGTGATCTGTGCATTAACTTAACCTCTTGCTTCTTTTGTGCTTCCCGTAGCTGACATTTCAAGTGGTAATGAAGAATTGTCATTACTTGAGAACTGTGTTCTTCTGGATTATTATGCAGTGAGCAGTAATTCTTTACCAACATTTCAGGACAGCCTATTTATCCCATCTTCAAGGGTCAGACCCTTGAAGATGGGATTGATAGGTTTTCCTGAAACATCGGTAAGGAATTACCACTACTCACTGCGTTATAACCCAGAAGAATGCAGTTCTCATCTATTTCGCATTGGGATTCTGAAATCACACATTGTCATTACTTTTTTGCAAGTTGTACTTACAATATGGATTGTAGGGGTCACGTGAACTCTCAACTACATAGGAAATGTCTGTTGCATAATGCACATTTTAAAGTGCATAAATCATCCGAGAAAATGTTAACATAAGATTGGGATAAATGCATACCAGGGCACCACTTCACTGTGTTCAACAAACATGCAGAGAAAAGAAAAAGTACTTAAATTTTCACATTTTATTTACAGTTCACAAGCTTTATATAACTGGCATTTGCTGACCATAAGCAGCCAAAATACACTCTGCCAGGTGTCACTCCTTCCTGTGTTTTCATATTCTTGTAAATGTCACTACTGTTCATGCATTCATTCATGTCTTTGTGTGCTGGACAGTACAAAGGATTAAATTTCCTGAGATTGGTCATGTCCTATGGGACATGAGTGAATCAAATCATTCCAATAAATGTTTTGTTCACTTGTTACTAACTAATCATGTCAGTTTATAATATATCAAAAAATAGTAACTAATGTCCTGGTATTTTTTGTATCTTATCATATGTATATACACGAAGAGAATTATAACTTGCTAACTTCTTGCCATTTTGAATATCTATTGGAGATTTTAAGAGTATAATTTTATATTATTGTAATAATATATTCAAGAGTTATATTTTTAAAAAGAAATCTTTTTAGAGAAATTGGTGTTGTAGGCAATCTGTTGCTCTGTTCGATTTAGCAGTATACTTCCTAGTCATTTGTTAAATAATGATCTGCAGTGCCAGTACATATATTTCAATATAATGTTGTATTTCATGAAACTTCACTTTTATTATGATCATGCAAGAGATGTTTGGGTTTTAGGGAAGCACATTTGAATGGATTTTAATTTAGGTGTAACTACATAATTATTCACTTGTGCAGCACACAGTTTTTGTAGTTATTGTATCATCGTTACATGGAAGAATATTTCTTGAAAGTCTTGTGGTAGTTTGTTTGTATATCGTAATTTTTTATTTGTAAGAAATTTGCTGTCTGGAATTAATTTTACAGATTTCTACTTACTGTCATAAGTAGTAAGTACTATTGCTTTTCATGTGAACAAGTTTTATTGTTTTAGAGTATTAAAATTAAATATTTTATGAGTAATATTCAGTTACCAAAATGTTCCTGCAAGAGTATGTGTTATAAATCATGCTAAGTATAGTAACCATAAACAGTTGTGATAAAATCAGAACTTATTAGTCAGAAATAGAGCTTTATAGCATTATTAATAGAAATACCTAATAGAATGTTGATATTTTAAGAGTTAACGTTGATAAAGTGTGGAATCAGGTTACACATGTTATCACTCTGCACTTAGCCACTAGTGTACAGCATTTACGGAATAAACTGTAATTAGACTCTAGTTCAGTTTGAGTCAAAATCAGATGTAATAATGCCATATACATAATATATTTCATGGAAGGATTAACTGTGTCTACATATTTTGCATACTACATGCAGTATACTGTTGTCTTCTCCATCAAATACATTCAGAGAGCTTTCAGAATCAGTTTTCTTGATCAGAAAATTTTTGATAAAGAGATCACTGCCATGTTATGAAAAGTCTTATATACATTTAATTGCCAGCCAGCTGTGATGTAGATCATCGTCATCATCATGAATTTTGTAGGAGTAGGCCTTTTTGTGTGAATCCCAAGATGGTCTTGGTGTGTCTGTCACTGTGTTGGTCATCCCTAATCTTGTTATCGCTGTAGCTGGTAATGGAATTCATGTTGTCGAAGGCATTCTTGTTCCCCTTGCCCCCCCCCCTCTTTTTTCCTTCTTCCCAGATGGTTTTTCCAGTTTTGTGGCTATGAGTGTGTCATGTCATAATAAAATTCAGTGCACCAAAATCACTCCTGGAGTATGACCTACAGATCTTTGTAAGATTTTGAATATGTATTACCTTAATCGTCTTGTTGAACAGTGAAAAGTTTGGTTAAAATAAGACCACGTATTTCTAAGTTGTGTGCACATATATTGACATTTGTATGGGTTATACACTTTTTTTTTATATGAATGGAAAGTGCTCAAAAGATAATGTAGCAGTACATTTATATAATCAGAGTTTCCACGTGAGCATTTCATATGAATATGTAGCATATATACAGGGTGTTTCACGACTTGTGGACATTACTGCACGAGGTGATTTCCTAGGTCTTTGTGATCAAAAAAGTTCATATAAACATGTGTCCGATTTTGG
>JGI20166J26741_11780030_pt1 | contig 10300 bp, 11 predicted proteins | sample TergutCu122P5_FD_26741 | JGI IMG/M metagenome (IMG submission 26741) | reverse complement strand
CCAGACATGGTCGTCACCATGGAAAGCGACGATGCTTACAAGGCGCTTGACATGATGGCGCAAAAGCTCGACCGCCTGCTTCGCGTCCGCGCCAGCGCGCACAAGAAAAAGCGCCTCCATCCGCGCGCCGTCGATCTTGACGCCCCGCTGCCCAAGGTGGGCACCGAGGTTGAGTGAGAGGTATTCCGGTAGGGCGGTTTCTCCGTTCCGAGCGAAGCGACAAGCCTGACAACCGCCGCGATTGCCTCTCGACGTTCTCGGCGCGCTCGGAGAGCACGCCCTACCTTTTCCAAGAGACGCGCTCGCATCACTTCGCGAGCAAATCGCCGTATTCCGCCATGTGGCGCTCGATGAATTTCGCCACGTAGGAACATTCCGCCACGACGTGCCTGCCGTGCGAGCGCGCGTCGGCGAGGCCGGCGCGCACGAGTTTTTCGGCCACGCCTTTGCCGCGCATCGCTTCCGGCACGTAGGTGTGCGTGAAAATCATGCGGTTGCGCCCGCGATCGTTGGTCGCGTTGCCGGAAGGCTCGGGTTCGAGCGCGTATTCCGCCACCGCGAATTCAGCGACGCCGGGAAGCGCCAGCTCGTAGCGGGCGGCGGCGCCGTTGTGGCGCGCTTGCGCTTGCGCGTGTTCCGATTCGTTGGCGTTGCTCATGGCGCGGGAATGTGCGCCGCTTTTTGCGCGGGCGCAAACAAACTCGGAAAAACTCGAAACCTCCGCGTCAAAAATATCCGCGCAACGTCCGTGTCGAAAGTGAGACTGGAATTTTCAGAAAAGAGTTTGACACTATCCGCGCAATCGCGAGGTATTCGCCCCTTCGTTTTTTTCGTCTTTTGTCTTTTAGCGGCTTCCTAGCTCAATCGGTAGAGCAGTTGACTCTTAATCAATTGGTTTGGGGTTCGAGTCCCCAGGGAGCCACCAGGTTCTTTCACACTTCAACGCGCATGTGACGCCGGTTTTCGCGCCAGGTTTCCGCTCGCGCCGCACGTTTTTTCAGGGCCGATGTAGCTCAACGGTAGAGCACCTGTTTTGTAAACAGGCGGTTGCAGGTTCGAATCCCGTCATCGGCTCCACTTTTGGAATGCGGAATGCGGAATGCGGATTTACAAACCACAAACCCACGCAAGACATGCCTTGCCGCTTGTGGGCCTTTCATTTTTCATTCCGCAATCCGCATTCCGCATTCTCAACACTGCCCGATGGTGTAATGGTAGCACAGCAGATTCTGACTCTGCTTGTCTAGGTTCGAGTCCTAGTCGGGCAGCCATTCCCGCCGCATCCCGAGTCCCAAGTCCCAAATCCCGCCTCTCCCGCCTTCCCGCTCAAAAAAAATTTTCAAAGAACATCATTGACTCCCCACCGCCGCGAACCAACAACACAGGCCTTCTCTTTTTTCTTTCCTTCTTTTTCCTCCCTCTCCACACACACACCCGCAACCCGCAAACCCGCGCCTTTCCTCCCGCCTCCTTCCGCCTCCACCCGCCTCTCCACCCGCCTCCCAAAAAAATCTTTGATCATTTCATTAAGAAAACTCGTCCAAAATCGTAGTAGTTAGTGTCAGCCCATCCTCCACCTGCCATCCTCCACCCAACCCGCGCCGAACTTTTTCCCGTTTCCCTTTTCTGTTAACCAGCAACCAAGCAACTCACACCTAAGCCAGCAACCTTCACCCAAACGAAATCACCAACACCATGATCACAACAGTCCTCAGCACACCGGCAGCGTTCCTAATGGGCCAGACGCCCATGGAACTGTTCATCCACGGCGGCCCAGTCATGTGGCCGATTCTTATCACCTCGTTCATCGGCATCACAGTCGCTGTCGAGCGCATCATCTTCCTGCTCCGCGAGGCCATCAGCCGCCAGCCGGAGGTCGTTGAGAAGATGTATGACCGTGTCGATGCCAACGACCCCGAGGGCGCCATCGCCCTTGGCAAGAAGAGCAAGGACGTCGTCGCCAAGATTCTCACCTACACGCTCTCGCACCGCGACAACATGAACATCGCCTTCGTGCGCGCGGCCAACAACGAGCTAAAGCGCTACCAGCAGGGCGGCGCGGTGCTCGACACCGTCATCACGGCGGCCCCGCTGCTCGGCCTCCTGGGCACCGTCACCGGCATGATGGGCACCTTCGGCTCGCTCACCGGCGACATCGCGGCGGCGGCCGGCAAGATCACCGGCGGCGTCGCCGAGGCCCTTATCGCCACCATGTGCGGTCTGGCCATCGCCATCACGGGCCTCGTCCCCTACAACATCCTCAACGCGAAAATCGAGCAGACCAAACACGACATCAGCGACGCCTCCAACGCCCTCTCGATGCTCACCGACAAACAGCGCAAGGAAAAAGAGGAAAAGGCCCGCGTCTGAGCGCGCCCGCCTCCCGCCCGCACCGTTTAAATTCCAACAACAAAAAGGAAACCCACCATGGCAGAATCAAGCGACGGACCAAAAAAAGCGCGCATTGAGATCATCCCCCTCATCGACGTGATTTTCTTCCTGCTCGCGACCTTCGTCTTGTTCACCCTCTCCCTGAACAAGACCAACGGCCTGTCCGGCGTGCGCATCCCGAAGGCTGTCAACAGCATCGCTCGCGACCCCGCCAATACCGTCACCATCTCCATCCCCGCCGACGGCAACGGCGTGGGCTGGGACCGGGATCTCCTTTCGCTCGGTGATTTTGTCGCCCGCCTTGACGAGTATAAAAACAGGGTCGGCGCCGACAATGCCCGCATCCTCATCAGCGGCGACGTTGACGCGAACTTCAACGCCGCCCGCTATGTCTTTGAACAACTCAAGCGCGCCCAAATCCCAAAAATCATGTTCGACGTCACCCCCGACACTGCCGCCGGCGGGCCCCCGAAATAACACCAACCAAAATCACGATCTCCTTTCCCATGTCCGACACATCAAACGCACAACTCCCCCCTCCCGTAAAGAAGAAGGCGCGCATTGAGATCATCCCCCTCATTGACGTTATTTTCTTCCTTCTGGCCACCTTCGTGCTCTTCACACTCTCGCTGAACAAAATCCAGTCGATGGACGCCAAGCTGCCCAAGTCCAGCTCGGATAAGAGGCCGGACGAAGCCCCCATGATTGTTCAGGCATCCGAAGGCGAGGTCGTCTACATCAACCAAGTGCCGCGAAGCATCACGGACGTTTACAGCGCAGTCACCCAATACAAGGAAACGCAAGACAAGGCCAACAAAGTCTCCCGCGTTCTGATCACCGGTGATGACAGCGCGAGATATGGCAACCTCATCAAAATAATCGACTACGTGAAATCCGCCGATGTCACCGAAATGTCGATAGAAACAACCTACCGCGCGCCCGGCAAATAACCCAGACAACACAACAACATGAGACGCGATATAATCATAGGCCTGTTCGTTTCAATCTGCATCCATGGCGGCATGGGCTGGGGGCCGAATCTTTGGGCGCGCCTCTTTCCCGCGCATCAAAAGCAAGTAGCCCAGACAAACACGGCGGAAGCCACCTTCTGGGAACCCCCGCCACTCCCTGAAATACCGCCTGACCCCGATCTAGCCACCGAGAAGCAAGAAGACATGTCAACCGTCGCCCCGCCCAGCCTGCTGGACGTGCCCAGCAACGTGACCATGGAATCCTTCACCGAAGCCTTCGTCCCTCCTCCCCCGCCCTCCCTCGGCAAACCAGACGCCTCCATGATGACCGTGCCCAAGGGTGACTTTACCACCAACCGCGTCGCCAACAACCTCGGCCAGATATTCGACCTCAAGGACCTCGACCAGCAACCCCAGGAAAGAGGCATACGCGCCGTGCCCACATACCCCTCCGAAATGAAACGCCAGGGCATCACCGGCTCGGTGACACTCGATTTTATCGTTGAGGCCGACGGCAGCACCAGCGACATCACCGTCACAAGCTCCACCCAGCGCGAATTTGAAACACCCGCGATTCAAGCCGTCCAAAAATGGAAGTTCACCCCCGGCAAGAAAGGCGGCAAAAACGTCCGCACCCACATGCGCATCCCCATCGCCTTCAACCTGAGCGACGAGGACTAACCACCACCCACGCCACCACCCACATGCCTTTAACTCGACACATGACAACCGCGCGCCACGCACACAAGGCGGGATTGCTATTGCTTGCCCTCTTGCTCCCCGCCTGGCCCCTCTACGCCGCCCCCGCCCCGGCGCCCGCGTCCGCCACCCCCGCCGCGCCAGCCAAGCCAAAAAAAGAACTCACGGAAAAAGTCATGGCCGAAAGCCAGAAAATCACTGACATGCTCATGAGCGAGCCTCCCAACACCGACGGCGCCATCGCCCTCATCAACTCGCTCCTCCCCCAAATCCTCACCGAGAGCTTCGACAACGCCTGGCTCTCCCTCATGAAAGGCCGCACCTACATGATCAAACTTGACTACATCAACAGCATCCCCCCGCTGGAAACCGCGCTCGCACTCTCAGAAAGATACGGATTCTTCGGCAAAAAAGCCGACATCGACATACTCTGGACCCTCGCCCAACTCTACACCAGTGACGCCAACAGCGAAAAAAACTCCGCGCTCAAATTAACCAAGAACACCAAGGCCCTGAACGCCCTCCGCCGCTGGATATCCATCGCGCCCAAGGCAAACTTCGAAGCCTATAGCTGGATCGCCTACATCCTCTTCACCCAAGCCACCGAAAATCGTGAAAAACCCGACCTAGACCTGCTCAAGCAAGCCGAGGCCGAAAGCATGAACGCCCTCAGCATGGTCCCCAAGCCCAAGGACAGCATGTATCAACTTCTCGTCACCATCGCCCAAGCCCAAAACGACCCAGCCAAGGCCGCCAAATATTTGGAAATCATGATCCAAACCAATCCCAAAAACGCCTCCTACTGGAACATGCTCCTGTCCTGCTACTTCACCATTGCCGACGCCATTCCCGAGGCAGCACTCGGCTCCCTCACAAGCAACCAAGCCTACGCCAAAGTCATCCACACCATCGAACGCGCCCAGCAAAACGGCTTTATGCTCGGCCCCGCCGACTACTACAACAAAGCTGCCATCTATGCCAAAACCGGCCAGTTCGAAGGCGCCGTCGACCAGTTCTCCGCCAACATGCGCAACGGCAAAATGGACGCCCAAAAATACTCCAACTGGGACCTCTTCGCCAACTGCTACCTCCACCTCAACGACATCCCCAAGGCCATCGGCGTCTACAGGGAAGCCCAGAAAATCCCCGCCTTCGCCAAAGACGGCAACATCGACATGCAGATCGGCAACCTCTATTACAACATGCAGGAATACGCCCCCGCGCTCGACGCCATGCTCGTCGCCGCCCAAAAAGGCGTCTCCGAGAAAAAAGCTCCCGGCCTCTACACCTTCATCGCCTTCATTTACCTCACTCTGAAAGAATACGACAAAGCCACCGCCGCCATCGACAAAGCCCTTGAACTCAACCCCAAGGCCCGTGACTCGCTGGACATCAAACGTGTCATCACCGAATCCAAGCAAGAACACGACCGCATGGTCAGCCGCGGCCAACTCCTCGCCCCCCAGCAACAACAAACCCAGCCCGCCACCACCAAACCTTCCTCATAACTTTACAACCAACCAACAACGCCAACTCTCCAAAAATGAAAAAATTCTACTTCATCATACCGGTCGTCCTCCTGGGCATCTTCATCTTCTTCTATCTCAATGCCAGAAACGGCATCAACGCCGCCGAGCAAGCCCGCATAGAGAAAGAAGCGAAGGTGCAGGAAGAACGCCGCAAAAAAGAAATCGCCGACCGCCAAAGAGCCTACGACGAAGCCGCTGCCCAAGCCAACGCCCGCATCGCCGAAATCAACGCCAAAGCCGAACTCAAGGCCAAACAGGAAGCCGCGAGAGCCGACGCCACCGACGCCCGCGACCTCGCCTTCCGCGAAAGAGACCGCCTCAACAAACAAGTCGGAAAACTCACCGACGACCTCGTCCTTGCCAAGGAACAAAAAGCGAAAGCCGAGGAAGACCTGAAAATTCAAAAAACCCAGGTCGACTACCTGAAAACCTCCACTGCTGAAGTCGCGAAAAACAAGACCCTCTACGAAAACGTCATCCAAAAACTCACCGACGCCGAGCAAGCCTACGCCCGCGCCCAAGCCGCCGCCGCCGCAGCAGCAGCAGCAGCGAAAAACCCGCAAAGATCCAACTAACCGGGCAAACCAACCGCCACCTTAACCCAACCACTTCCCACATGAGCAAATACCTATACGTCATCATTCCACTCCTGGCGATGGGAGCCTTCATCGGCTTCTACATGCACGAATCAAAAAAACTGGATGAAGAATACCGGATAAAAGCCGAGGCAGACGCCGCCAAAGCCAAGGCCGATGCCGTGCGTCTGGAGCAAATGCGCGAGCAATCCAGAATCCAAGCCAAGCTCGACGCCGAAAAACGCGACGCCGAGCAACGCAAGAAGGACGACGAAATCAAAGCCAAATACGAAGCCGACCTCAAAAAACTCCTCGATGAAGCCGCCGGATACGTGTCTGACCAAAACTCTTACAAAGCGCAAATCGCCGACCTGCAAAGCCAGATCGACAAACTCCGCGGCGAAAAAGAAAACCTGAGCCGGCAAGCCATAGCCATGAACCAGACCATCGTGAGCGAGCTGATCAACCGTCAGAATGCCGAGACACAAGTGCAACTCTATGCCGCCCGCGTGGCCCGCCAAGTCAGCGACAGCCCCCTAGCCCGCCCCCCGCCCCCGCCCCCGACGACAACAACCGCGCAATAGCAAACAGACCCAACGAAATAAGTGGTGGAAGTTCGCTTTCCAAGACTTGGGAATGGTGATTCAGCACTTGGGTTATTCGCATTGCCCGACAGGAAGCAGCCATCGGGTTTTCAGAAAAGATGGCGCTCCGCAAATCAACATACAGCCTCGAAACGATGGAAAAGCGAACGCCTACCAAGTCAAACAAGTGCGCGAAATTTTGAAAAACATGAAAGGAAACACACCATGAAAAACACAGTGGACGATTACAAAATAACGATTGGATGGAGCGCGCCGGACAAGTGCTTTGTGGCGCGATTTCCCGCATTCCCCGGCGTGATGGCGGACGGGCCTACGCCGGAAGCAGCCTTGGCCGCTGGTCGTGCCGCCCTCGCTGTTTCCTTGGACGTGATTTACAAATACGGTGACGAGGTGCCCGAGCCGGACGCGATGGAACTTGCCTGCGTGTAGCTGCTCCTGCGCGTGAATATCCGCGCATGGTAACCTGCCGCCATGATGACGGCGCTCCCAGTCGCAAGCGTTTCCTCCGCTCCCACCAGCATCCTCCCATCATCGCGGCCATCCCTGCCCGCCACTACACACCGGAAGTCGAGAAAAATGTGTTTTTCGGCTTTACCTAGCCCTAGAAAAATGTGTTTTGACCGCATTCAAGGCCGAGAAAAATGTAATCCGAAATGGAAACCGTATGGACAGGGACAAGATTAACCAATTGATACACTGGAAGTTAAGCACATCCAGAAAACCGCTCGTCATGCTTGGAGCACGACAGGTCGGAAAAACCTGGCTCGTCCAAGAGTTCGGCAGGCGGGAATACAAACAGACGGTCTACGTCAATTTCGAGAAAATGAAAGTGGTTCAAAATCTCTTTAAGGAGGATTTTGACGTGCAACGCATTGTAACCGCCCTGTCTGTCTTTGCGCACACCGCAATCACCCCGGAGGACACGCTGATAGTTTTCGATGAAATCCAAGCGGCAGAGGGCGGGCTGACGGCATTGAAATATTTCCACGAGGACGCTCCACAATATCACATCATCGCAGCAGGTTCGCTCCTCGGGATGAGTCTGCATCAAAACACTTCGTTCCCCGTGGGGAAGGTCGATTTCCTGTATTTAAAACCGCTCTCATTTTTTGAATTTCTCAACGCGATCGATGAAAAACAACTGGCGGATTTGCTCAAAAATCCCGATTGGAAACTAATCAGCGTGTTCAGGGACAAACTTGTCGGTTATTTGCGCTATTACCTGTTTCTCGGCGGGATGCCCGAAGTGGTCTCCCACTTTGTCGAACACCGCGATTTTCGCTCCGCCCGTCTTTTGCAGCGAAAAATTCTCACCGCGTATCAAAACGATTTTTCAAAACACGCGCCGGTGGAAATCGTGCCGCGCATCAACATGGTGTGGAAATCAGTCCCCTCCCAACTGGCACGCGAAAACAAGAAATTCATCTACGGCGTCCTGAAACAAGGGGCGCGGGCGCGGGGATTTGAGCTGGCCATCCAGTGGCTGCTTGATTGCGGGTTGCTGCACCAATGCTTTCGCGTTTCAAAACCCGGAATGCCCCTCTCCGCCTACCAGGATTTGTCGGCATTCAAACTCTACCACAACGATGTCGGCCTGCTCGGCGCCATGGCAAAACTCCCCCTGAAGACCATTTTGGACGGCAATGCCATTTTCACGGAATTCAAGGGCGCCTTGACGGAAAATTTCGTCCTTCAGCAACTCCTGCTCAATGAGGAAAACGATGTCTACTACTGGACAAACGAAAACAGCACGGCGGAGGTCGATTTTGTGATACAAAACGAGGAGGAAATCATTCCGATGGAAGTGAAGTCGGGAACAAATCTCCGGTCAGCGAGCTTCAAATTCTTCTGCGAAAAATACAAACCGGCAAAGGCAATCCGCGCCTCGCTCGACGACTACAAGCAGGAAGCATGGATGACGAACATACCCCTGTATGCCCTCGGGCATCCCGCCTCCTTGGGATAATCGCGGACAGATTTGCGCCCCCAGCAGGCACCAGCCCCCCGGGTTTTTCCCGCCTATGCCGCCTCAAGCGCGCCTCGTGCGAAATCCCTCGACGGCTCCCCGGCGGGCATTCCCGCCACGCTCAAATCCTCAAAAAAACTTTTTCGCCTTGTCGAAAAAGCCCCCCCCGCCGCCGCCACTCTCGTGCGGGTCGCCCATGAGTTGCGCGTATTCCTCCAGCTTTTTTCGCTGCTCGCTGGTCAGCGATGCCGGCACTTCCACATGCACGCGCACCATCAGGTCGCCCTGGACCGGGGCGTGTCGCAGACTGGGCATGCCCTGCCCTTTGATGCGGAAAATTTTCCCGGTCGGCGTGCCTTCGGGAATTCTCAACGTGCCTTTGCCAAAAAGCGTCGGCACCTCGATGGAACCGCCCAGCGCGGCAAGCGTGAACTTAATCGGCATCTCGCAAAACAGGTCGTCGCCCTGGCGCTGGAAAATGTCGTGCTCGCGCACATTGATGTCCACGTAAAGGTCGCCGGCGGAGCCGCGGCCGATGCCGTCCTCGCCGTGGCCGGGGGAGCGCAAGCGGGTGCCATTGTCCGCGCCAGGGGGAACTTTCACGCGCACGGTGGAGCTTTTCGCGACGAGGCCCTGGCCGCGGCAGGCCGTGCAGGGTTTTTCAATTTTTGTGCCCGCGCCGACGCAGGTGGGGCAGGTTTGCGTGAAGGTGATGATGCCGCCGGAGCGCCGGATTTGTCCCGCGCCGCGGCAGGTGGGGCAGGTGACGCGCTTCGAGCCTGGCTCCGCGCCGCTGCCGTGACAGCGGTCGCATTTCATGGCCTTGCGGAAGGTGATGTCTTTTTCGACGCCGCGCGCGGCTTCCTCGAGTGTGATGTCGAGTTCGTAGCGCAAGTCGGCGCCATCGCGCGAGCCGTCGTCCTCGCGCCCGCCGCCGCTGAAAAATCTCTCAAACATCTCGCTGCTCATGCCGCCGCCCCCGGCCATGCCGGCCATGTGGCCGAAGACCTCGTTGAAGACATCCTGCGCGCTGCGGAACCCGCCGAAGCCGCCGGCCCCGCCGAAGCCGCCCGCGCCGCCGCCGCCCTGCTGAAACGCGGCGTGCCCGTAGCGGTCATAGGCGGCGCGCTTTTGCGGGTCGCGGAGCACCTCGTAGGCCTCGGAGACTTTTTTGAACATCTCCTCGGCTTCCTTGTTGCCGGGATTTTTGTCCGGGTGGTATTGCACCGCTTTTTTGCGGTAGGCTTTTTTCAAGTCCTCCTCGTTGGCGTTTTTTTCAACGCCGAGCAGTGTGTAGTAATCTTCTTTGGCGGGCATGGAAAATCTTAATTCTTAATTTGTTTCTCCCCCCCGCTGGAAACCACCACCGCCGCGGGCCGGAGCATGCGCCCGTTGAGCGAGTAGCCGATGCGGAAAACCTGCGCGACGCCGCCCTCGGCGATTTCGCCGTGCGGCTGCGTGGAGATGGCCTCGTGCTGGTGCGGGTCGAATTTCTCGCCGGCGGGCGGGTTGATTTCCTTGAGGCCGTGGGCGGCGAGCGTGGTCTTGAGTTGCGCGAGCACCA
>JGI20166J26741_11779918_pt1 | contig 10300 bp, 5 predicted proteins | sample TergutCu122P5_FD_26741 | JGI IMG/M metagenome (IMG submission 26741) | reverse complement strand
ACAATGGCGGCACCGCTGGGAGAAGTGTGTGGAGTCCCAAGGGAACTACTTTGAGGGTGATTAGGTGTCCAACGCTCCAGGTAAGCCAGTTTATTTTTCCCGGCCAAAGGTCGGATACTTTTCTAACAGACCTCGTATTGTGACAATACAACCTGCTGATTCCCACCTTTGCATCAAATTACCAACACCCAATCAGAAGGATTTTATCAAAACAGTTAATGTGGTACATAATAAAGTAGGCACAATGCTTCTGCCCATTTTAAAGCAGTGAAAAGGAAACAGTCTATTTTGTTCTTCAGTGGTAAGGCCAAACTGTTTATTATCTGTAGCACTCCAGAACACAATCTTGTTCAGGCAGGAGGCAAATTGTCACACTGTTATTGATGGTGGTACCCAGCCGCCAAAAGCCTTTTCTATTTCTACTGCTACTGCAAGTGTCAAGTGGTCCTGATTTAGAGACGCAACTGCCTGGAAGGAAAAATAAACTCATTCTTAATACCATGTTTGCCCAAACATAAGAACTTTTCTTAATGGACTATCTGAAAAGTGGGTGGGTCACCTCACAGTCAAATACATTCTCCATAGGCATATTCCTGAAGCTGAAGATTCTGAAGAGAGTATCATCTTATACTGGGGTAAATACAGTATATAAACAGGACCACCTAGATTTTAATATTTTTCTCATGTCTTGGCATAAAATTATGCATGGGTTTCTTGGCCATCTCCTGGTCCTGATGTGACATCACATAAAAAACAAAGGCCTGTTTTATGGACTAGGAGAGTATATGAGCTATTAGACATTGGAGGGGGGGGGAAAGAACATTAAGGCATCACATGACATGGATTTGCAGTTTTTAACAAATCAGGATAGACATTACAGAAAGCACTGCCAGTATGCAAAAACAGTAAAATGACGATACTACTGTGACATCCACAACAGCAAATATTCAGGTGATGTCTGTAAACTGCAGTTTTCGTTAGATATTCCATTACAGCAGTTTAAAAAATCATGTCACAGTTAGTGTAAATGAATACACAGGAAGAAACAGCTACATTATTGAAGAATACAGTAACAAATCAATCAACATAAGAAAATGCTATACAACAAATATAATGAAGTTGCTACAGCCAGTTAGGTTGTATATTGAAAGTGGGATGTGTTAGCTTTATGGAAATTATTAAATGGCTGTAGGTGTGTCATGACCACCATTCGTTGATTATATTTTAAGTGTATTATTTAGCCATGCTGCCAACTGCTGCAATTATACAGTGTCAGTGATAGATGATGAAATGAACATGGAGGACCAGTGCAATGATAATGACAGTGGAAAAATGAAACACTTGGAAAAAACCTGTCCCATTGCCAGTCTGTCCATCATATATCCCACAAAGATTGGCCCAGGATTGAACCCAGGTTGGAGCCAGGCATGCAACTAACTGCCTGAGCTATGGTATGGCCCTTCTTTGATCACTGTTATGAATTATGAACCAGTACTGTTGTTCTGAGAGTGCAGCTATTCTGCATGGGCCACATCAAAGGATACGGTAATGGTTAAGTAGTGTGCCACAATTATGACTGGATAGTGGCTACAGATGATGAGTCTCCTCCCTTCATATCATCCTGGTAACCTGTTGAAGCTGCACTAGCCATGGAGAAAGTTACTCAAGGAATCATTAGGGGAGAGATTAGAAACAATCTCCAATCAAGCAAAATGGTGAATCTTCGTGAAGTGTAATAACCTGATTAACTATAAGCATACATGAAACACAAAGTAATGAATTACTGGTCATCTCACATTCCCAAAGAGGGTAGTGTGTTCCAGCTTTTCAAATCCAACCTTCCCACACTACTGAATATTTATTTAATTTGGCAAAATGAGGTAGAGAACCATAGTGCCACTTTCCTATACCATACCTTATTTACAGTTTAAAGGGAATGACAAATAGCAGAAACCTACCTAAGTGGCTGCATGGCAGTTAAACCTGAGGGGGGTTGATAATTACAGGAGTGAATGATTCACTGCTAAGCTTGGCTTCCCTGTTTTTCTGAACAAACAGACAGTATTGATACCACCTGGGCAAAGTTTAAATCGCTACCAACCCTTATTAATTACTTACTGACTTACTTACTCCATGGAACACAGTTCTTCTTATGCAGCTAACCAGTTCTCAGTCAAGAAATTCCCCGTACTGTATGGTACCTGATGGTTCATTACCGCATTTACAAGAGTCTGCCACCTATCCTTATCCTGAGCTGGATCAATCCCCTCATTGCTCCCCCCAACCCACTTCCAGAAGATCCATCTTAATATCCTCCCATCTATGCCTGGGTCTTTGAAGGGGTCTCTTTTCCTCAGGTATGTGCTACATGAACCACCCATCTCATTATTCTCAATTTTTGATCACCCGAATAATATTTGGTGATGAGAACAGATCATATATCTCCTCACAGTATAAAACCTAATAAACCATTTAAAAAAATAAATAAATCCGCTTATTTTTGGGTCCCCCCTCATATATAGGTAACTGCCCCTTTTTCATGATTTAATATTACAAACAGATCGTCTTAAATTAAGATACAGTCTGTTCAGGTACAGGTATAGATGTACAGGTTGTCTTAATTCAAGACACAGCCTATTTATGTAGTCAAAATGCCACTGGTCAGTCCCATCTGCAATGATGATCTGATCATTAATTACCTGTACTCCAACAGGCAGGCCATGTGAACTCAGTCCCAAAGGACAATGTGTGGCAGGCAATCCCAAAACATTGAAGATGCCAGTGTATGAGAAGTTAAATGGTTTCACCAGTGGTTCATTGTGGTATGGTGCTGGTACTGGGTGTGTTGGGTATATAAGCACACCATCATTTCCTAACATTTCCTGTGAATAAAAATGTTGTCAAGCATATAATACCAGTTTAATATAATATGTAATAACAAAAAAAGCCCTCTTAAGTGGTTCATGATAAAATGGGCAAATATGCTAGACTGACTGAAAGTCACTGACCTTGATGAATACACAACTATGATGAATGACAATATAACAAACAGTGTACTGCAGCCAAACAATGATTGGGTTCAAATCCCAATCAGACCAACCCACAGCATGATAAAAGGGAAACGTTTGTACATTTTTGTTTCACCACAGTGAAAGCACAGATATTCATCTGTGCTGCAGTATCTGCACGCAACCTGAGGAAGGACACTCTGACCCTCTTGGATTTCACCTATTTCTCCCAGACATGACAGTTACAGCATTCATCACAAGAACCAGACCATTCTAAGTTTTGTTTACAGGATTCCAAATTTTGCATTACAAATTTATGATCTAACCTCCAGATGAAGCCAAGGGGAATGTTTTCAGCTTTATTATGTGTGGATGTTTCATTCCCAAAGAAAACTTAATTAAATTTTAAACACTAGGAATTAGGTAATGTTTGCTAAAAACTGGTCAGCCAACAACAGAAGACCAGCTTTTAGTGCACAACCATCACAGAAGTTTAAGAAGTGTGTCGAAGATGTCACCTGGTATAATGAGACAGATGGAAGGACACAGAGGTATTCAAAATTTATACATAAGAGGGGATGGAGTGCAGAGCTAGTGGTCTAAAGGTGGTAAACCAGTAATCAAATGGTTATCAGAGTGAACAGAAAGTATGGACTGGGGCCAGGCATTAAGGTATACTGTTGTTGGAGTAAAAGTTGAGAGTGTTTTTGGAAATCTAGGATGGTATTCACCATGTCTAATATGTATACATGCAACATAAATAAACATGAAGTTCTTCGTCATGGTGCTAAGTGTAGTATTATTTCTTATGGCAACAACATTGGCTGATATACCCTATTAAGACCCTACAAAAATTTCTCATGCATCAGAATCAGAACTAGTCTGTGCACCTGACTTCTCACTTCGCAACCTTCAAACAAAGGTGTGAAAGCAGATATCATTTGTATTGAACAATGTAGGTTGCGATAATGATCAGCATCAGACAGTGATAGTGCACAGAAGTTGTCACAATTATGTTTTATTATCCTTCATGATGTTTTGGCCAACATGGCCATCCTTGAAGACAGCACTAAATATAAAAACGAGAGGTGGCCAGATTTACACATGTGAACCTCATATGGAATTGCATATCACCTCAAGTTCATATAGCACACTATACATGCATGCTAGGATTTTCAAAAGCAGGCACGATATTCATTAGTTTAAACATTTATATAACGTTCAGCGTAAAAAAAAATATCATCGAAGAGAAAATAGATCCACAAATGTACCTGGTATGAGTCGAAGGTACACGTAAACGATAACCAATTCGCACCAAATGTCGACCACAATCAACGTGCATTGTAGGGTTTAAAATGCCAAAGTTGGTTTTACTTACAGCCAATACCATGTACAATAGTGGCAGCCATTTCAATTCTTGTCTCCTTCAGAGTGTGTCAGGGCATATGACTCCAGCACAAAAGGGTTAATTCGAATGGGGCACGTCAACAGCAGTGTGTATAGGCTGAAGCTCAGTTGATACAATGGAAACAAGTGGAAAAGTGGACCTGTTTTTGCATCAGCCTACTGTTCCTTTTATTAATACAGATGTAAAGAATCTCGAGCATGTTCATTTTCCAACCCTAATAGATACAAATACTGCATATCTGGTATGTACTTCTATTCACATGGCAGCTGTATTCAACAAGAACATGTAGTAAATTCAATAATTTCTTCCCTTTGTTCAGTTCATAATTTGGTAACTGTGATCTTCCTTGGTTACTTAACAGTGAAATAACATAACAACTGCACAGACAATGCATACACATGTAGCATTATATAATGAGTTTACATTCAAAATTGTACATACTACATTAATGGTAGTCACCAGATTTGTTTCTGAATGTACTTTAATGGGCTTGAATGAATGATATTAATTGTGAGATTTGAAGATCATAAATTCAGAGGATACCTCCAGCTGTTGGCCATCAACTGTAATTCCTAACATTGATAACGCTGAACTACGTTCTTGTATTTTGGTATTTCTCTCTCTCTCTTTTTTCTGGAAGGCCTTTCTCAAGAAGGTGTTCTAAATTTTGAGTTTCCAATACAATTCCCTGTTTCAGTGCATTTTTTTCAGTTTCTTTCACAATGTCTAAGGCAGTAGTTCTTAATTTTTACTGCAGTTCACACCCCTCTGGTTCTAGAACGATTTTCTCATAACATACCAAAAATCATTAAAGCAGGTCAGCTTGTTAAATCACACACAGCATAACTATGAAGTAAAAGAGGAAGAATTAAGATATTTAATTTCACAGTAAAATTGAGAAAAATTTCAAATGTCTTGCACCCCCAGAAGGGGTATCTCACACCTCAGGTTATGAATCTCTGGTCTAAGATATAGTTATAATTTCTAACAGTCCCTCCCCCTCAAATGTCATCTTCAAACTACTCAAAGTATGCAATGTTTGAAGAGGTTCTGATGATGCAAAGTTGCATCAAAATAACCTTATAGATTGGTGCTGCAAGAAATGCTGGCAGACAAAGCCCACCAACAAGCTCAGAATGTAATGTACGTGCCAGTCACGGGCCAGCAACCTACTGATGGGACTGTACATTACCTGTGTTTTTGATGTACTACATGAACAGAACCAGACTGGAATTGTTTATGGTATGCTAATGAGTCTTACAGTGCTAAATACAATATCACAGTGCTAAGTAAGCAGTAATGAGAACTTTACTCTCACAGTTTTGTGATCCTGGTTCAATCCATTAACATTCAATAGTTAACTTAGGCGCCTTTATTACAGTGTCAGGTACCTGCTTCCACTGTTCTGTCTTGGGGCAGCATCCAGCTTTCTTTCCACATATATTACTGGTGCAATTGCTTTTTGCCATAGCATTCAAGATATTTCTGTGCTTGTGTTCTCTCCACTCAAAATCGAGGGAGCCTGAGGTTTGAGGCCCAGCTGGCATAATTCACAATTGTAAGTCTCATGCATGTAAAAACTGAACAACTGATACTACGAGTACTAATGTCTGTAAGCTGAGTATCTAAATTACCATTACTTTATGCTATGGACTAAATGGTATGAACTGTGGAAAGCTTGACATTTGTTAACAGTTTATATGGTAAAGCTTGTTGTTATGAAGGGACATTACTTTATCTCACAATTAGTGCTAGTCACTTTCCATTGGCTTGGTTATGTTACACACACACACACATGCCTGCAAACCATCTAGTTTCCAAGCTGCTTAATGGACAGCATATCAGTCATCTGTGCATCACGAAGTGCATGTTGAAAGATACTTATGTAGAATACATGGTGACAGATAATTACAGACAACAATTTAATATGTGTAAAAAGTTTTCAAGCCACACCTGATGCATACTTGCATTTAAATGCCTGGCACTGAATATAGGGAATTTTGGCAGGCAGGGTGTATAACACTGGTTCACCCAATGGACAGTGCTTTTGATAAATCCGCTCCCATACATCACCTTAGTCAGAAAGACCTGCATTGTCCAAATTCCTGTATCCAAATTTGGTTGGATAAGGACACTGCACAAAAGAAAATGTGACGGAGCTTTCTGAACAGTTTTACAATGTAGTTCTTATTGTGCTCACTAGATGGTGCTTGAATCTACATTCTGACATCAGATTTCTTGGGTTTCACGTATTGCCGATATATTTTTTTTTGTTAATATTTGTGGAAAACTTGTGAAAATTTCAGTTTTGTCAACATGGCAAAGAAGAAATGTAACAATATCAACAGTGAGAGCAAAAAATACAGAATTACATGTGAAAGGAGTTTAAATTATGACAATATTGCAGAAATAATGGTTTAAGAACATTTGTAAAATGAACCTATTTCATCTGATAGTGATTCTAGTGACACAGAAAGTGACAGTGATGATGAAACTGATGTCCTTGTAGTTGTTATTATTCCACCTGATTCTTCCCCACTCTACCACCCTTTCCCATCACCTTTCACAAAAAATGTAGGCATAAATGTGGTAGTTCAGTCTTGTGGAAGTATTACGGCATTTGTTGAATTATTTTGTACCCCAGAATTTTATCAACATATAGTTGATCAGACTAACCTCTACACACGTCAAACCATAAGTGCAGCACCATACCTCTTCACAGGATATTCCTTATATGAGACCTAGGCTCCTGTGACAATGGAAGAAATGAACTCCTTAGGCCTAACAATATTACAGGCATAATCAAATATACCCAAACTCAAAATGTGTTGGACTGATTATCCTGATTTTGGCACACCAATTGTTTACCACCCAAAGGAATGCCCTACAATAGATCTGAGGCCATTTTAGCCTTTTTGCACTTCAGTTAGTGTAGATGGAATTAAGCTCATTCCTATGAATTCTAAAAAATTAGAACCTGCTCTTTTGTAAGTCAAACCCATCAAAAACTCTCACCTTCCTTCAGTTCATGCAAACTGTATTCAGACACCTCATTCAACAGGAAGAGATACCTGCAACTCCTCAGTCACCTGCTCTGACTTCATCATAAATAAAAAAGGTAAAGGAGTCCCATAACAGGCCCGGTGTGACCCACAGGGTTCCAGGAGGTTTAGGCTCCCAGATTTCATGACATTCGGCACATGAAGATGGTGAGGTTGTCAGCCTTGCGCACCGGCTGCCTCTGCCCCCAGGAAATGTTCCTAGTACTCATTTTCACTAGGGGCTGAGTCCACCCCAGGGCTATGGCATGGTCAGAAGGAATACGTCACTGAAAAATCCACTGACACCAACGGGAATCAATCCCGGGACCGTTCGACTAGTAGCACAGCGCCTTAACCTCTACGCCACCCCAGGTCCCTACTTCATCATCAATAGCCTCCCCTAAACATCAAGTGTACCACCCCCAAGATGAGCTCCAGCCAAATACCCTCCACACAGACTTGATGTTAAAAGCAAAGAACACGTTCTCCTGCATTTCCCTCCTCCCTTTCAAACTGATGAAACACCCACAAGAATATGCAAAGTGTGCTTGAAAAATATAAAAAACTTGGTGAAAATAGATGGTTTTGTAAAAAGTGTGGGATTCCAATGCACCCAGGACTATGTGATATATGATCACACACACCGAAACAATACTAGACAGTATGTTTTTCATCCTTTTAGAATTTGGTGAACCTATTTTAACAGTTTTCTTAAAGTTAAAGATGTAAAAGGGTGGTGTTTCTAAAGAAAATTGCTGGCCCAGCACTTTATCAGGCAGTCCAGATAATGGGAGTCAATGTATTAAAAAGCCCACTGCTACTTGACACTATATGAGAATATTCTACAAACATAAAACTGTTCCTTACCTGCAGTTCTTCATAAAGCTGATGGCACTGGCTGATCAGGTACCTATGATGTTCACAACCATGTTCCATGCCCCACTTTTCAACAAGCGCTGTTGTGATACCAATGAAAGTGTGGTTAGACATACTTATGAACCATTTCAATAGCTCCCAGTATGCATTAACTGAGCCCTGGAAAATAAAATATTCCCATAATTATGACATACAATTTATTGTAAAAGATTTGACATAGTTACAGGAGGTTAACTACATTGGAAGTCCACTATTATCATAGTTGCACAACGGACAAATTGCAAAGGACAAAAGTATACAAATTATAAACAGATGGAATAGGTGTGTCATAAAGTATGTTTTAATTCCGAACTTTGATGTATTCTCTGCATAAAGTGTACGAAGGGAACGTGTGAAGCCACGCATATCCATGCATCCGCCTGTCTATTCACATCAAGTACAAGCAAATTTTAATGAAATTTGGTGTACACTACTCCAATATAACTCAACATTACTTGATATGCAAAGGAAACTTCCACAGTTATGTCAAAAACATATCACTGTAACCCCCCCACAGAAAAAAACAAGAAAGGTCCTTGGCATAAAATATATACCTCACTAAGATCTATGATGCAACAGCAAATATTTAATAACTAAAAGCCAAACAAATTTCTGACACTACAACATGCCTTGGTTTGCAACAGCAGACTTGTATTTGCACAAAATGATCACTAAGACAATGAGGCATGCACAAACACAAAGACCATATGATTACTCCTATAGAGCACATTCTAATCCCTTCTGATTTTATTTTTAATGAAAGAAGCTGACATCACTGTATGTAACAATGATCCATACCTTACAGTCCAAAAGGTGTTCAGAAAATGATGGACCATCTTTTACCTTCATTTTTGCAAACCAAATGGCAGCTGAGTTCTTCATTTTCGTTACTTGAACCTATAAATACCAGATAATGTTATACACAGCAAAACCTTGTAATGTTGTGTAGTAAATAAGAAGCTTACACTGGCTTAAATATGCAGCTTTGATGGAGGAAACAAGAAAGCAACTCTGAATTATAATGATTAAACCTTTTCAAAAGTGACCACAAGAAACAAAAAGAGGTGAGAGAGTCATTTACACCAGTTGAACACACATAAGCCGTAAAGTGAATCAAAGTGATCTTGTATCATATCCATCAGTTAGAATACAGAATGGTAGACACAGAGTGACCCATGCACTTTGATCATGATTAATCTTTTGTGCAGTAGTCATCAGTTAATTTAATTATACGAAATGACTGGGTGAGTAACTGATTCTTAAGTTATTTAACAATGTTGTTCCAACTACACTTGTTAAACATGACATGTGGTTTGAAAATGATCATAAATAGCGAGAACTTCACTCTTCTGGGTTATCACACAGCGAGTAGTGGTAATTTCTTATTGACGTTTCGGGACAACCGAATGGTCTCATCCTCTGGTCCAAGAATAATAATAATAATAGAAAAAAATAATAAAATGAATTTAAAAAAAGCCTGAAATCATGCATGAATGATGGATAGGTAAGGATATGGAAGACTGTGGTAATGGGCAATGTGATGGCACAATTCTGAGATCCACCTTGAGGAACAAAGCCGCAAATGATCTGTCACTATATTACATTTAACTTCACCTTCTGCTATTTACAAATCACAGTGCTCTCCACTCAGTAAGGTCATGCTAAAAAAAACGATTCTCGTCATTTTTTAAGAATACTGACCATGTCTCCCTTGTCACATCCTTCTGGGAATTTATAATAAAATGTAAAAGAAAGCTGTAAGAAATAAACTGAAATAAACCAAGCGTTAGACCTCACCATTAACATAAATATCTATAATAAGACCATGTACAAGGTAGTTCAAATATGAGCGGGACTGATTTGTGTGTAAACAAGCCGCACTGCGCAGCAGCTGTGCGACCTTGAGAGAGTGAAGCCACAACCTCCAC
>JGI20166J26741_11779807_pt1 | contig 10300 bp, 9 predicted proteins | sample TergutCu122P5_FD_26741 | JGI IMG/M metagenome (IMG submission 26741) | reverse complement strand
TTGTGCTTCGAGCACCCTACGGTAAGCCGCTAAAGTCGCTGTGGTCTTGATTTTTATTCCATTCGCTTGGAATTAACGAAAATTTCATCTAATTTTGCAGTAAATTGTGAAGCTAAAATAAAGATGGAATTAAGAATCAATATAGGGTATCCACAGGTAATGGAATTGGTTGGTCAACTTCCTGAAAAAGACATTCAAAAGCTTGTGAAACATATTCATAGTAAATATGTATTACCCACAAAAGAACAGATAATCAATCACAGGCATACATCAATACAGGAACTTATCATGCAAGCCCCAACGTGGACGGATGAAGAATACAATAATTATGTTGAGGTGAGGAAACATATTAATCAATCACGCTTAAAATGATACTTTTAGACACTTCTGTTTTGATAGAAATGTTTCGTGCAAAAGACAAAACGTCAACATTTTTCTATCGGCTATCCAATGATAATAACGATTTTGCCATTTCTATTCTGACTCATTATGAAATATTGAGAGGGTGTAATAGCGTTCAAGATATTTTTTGGACAAACTTTTTGAAACATATCAAAGTAATACCGTTTGACCTCAAATCTTCTAATGAAGCAATCAAAATATATAAACAGTTGAAAGCACAAAACCAAATGATTGACTTGGCTGATTTATTTATTGCGGCAGCTGCAATTTCTCACAATTTATCGCTTGCAACTCTAAATTTAAAACACTTCAATAGAATTCCGAATTTGCATATTCTTAAATGATATTTTTGTCTGAATTTCCAAAATGGCAATATTGAAAATTTATATCTTCTTTCCCTGCCATTTCGCATAGCGGAAGTACAGAAAACTGAGTAATCCTAAAAAGACAGTATAAACCCATTCTACTGTCCAACAAACGGATAAAGGGGCTTTTGAATGAATGGCAAAAAACCAAATCCAAGCTACATAAATAACCAAAGTAGAACTTTCGATTATCAGCGCCGAGCGAGTATTTCCTGTTCCGGAAACGGATTGGAAAAATATGTTTGAAACGGATAATGTTAATATTACCAGCAGTATAATACGCAAGGAAGGAATTGAACCGCTGATGAGTTCGGGGTCGGATGTGTAAATACGCAATACGGGTTCGGGAAATAAATACAAAACGATTGCAAGAAGCAAACTGACGGTAAATGCCATGCGGGCGATTTTCCAAATCAGCGAAATCACTTCCTTTGTTTTTCCCGCGCCAATGGTGTTGCTGACTAATGTGCTTGCAGTTGCGGATAAAGAGAAAATATGGATTCCAAAAATCATATAACAACTGCGGACGATATTGGAAATTGCCAAAGGCTTTTCGCCCATTCCTTCAATAGCTAAAAAGAAAAGCAGCCAGGTGCTCATAGAAAGCACGTTTTGAATCATCAGCGAGAGGGAAACGTTCAGAATATTCCGAATCACTCGGAAATTTTTCCAAATAAGACCAATGAAACCATATTTTTTCAAATCGACGGAAGCAAACAGGTAAGTAATAAAAAAACAGGTTGAAACCGCTTCCGAAATAACTGCTGCCAGCGCTGCTCCGCTAATGCCCATTTGCGGAAATCCCCATTTGCCGAAAATCAGCGCATAGCCGAGAATAACATTCGTAATCGCCATCGTAATCGCATTGAAAGTTAAAACTTTTGTGCGGATTATTCCGATGAAAAAGGCGCGGAACATTACATTGACGGCTGCAAAAAACAAGCCGCCTATCCGCCAATTCAAATATTCAGCTGACGCCTTTAGTACAAGCGGAGAATGCAGCAGTCTTGCTAAAATCAAATCGGAAGACTGGCGGGTAAAGATAAAAATAAGCGCAGCAATTATCCATAGAAAAACGGTTCCGAAAATGAATATTTCGCCTATTTTATTGAAGTTTTTTTCTCCGTTGCGGCGTCCAATCAAGATTTGCGCTCCCGTACTGAATCCGAAAGCCATCGTGAAAATGGCAATATAATAAATGCCGCCGATAGCGGACGCTCCCAATTCTATTTCGCCAACATGCCCTAAAAAAGCCGTGTCGGTTACTTGAATCAAGTTCTGAATGAGCATCGTCAGAAATATCGGATAAGCGACGTTAACGATTTTGGAGTATGTATAAGACGTTTTCATGGCTTATTCCAACATTCTGCCCATATAAATATCGGTTGTTGCAATTGACTCGCCGAGCAATTTTATCATTCCTTTGTATTTCGGAATGAGAATGGATGAATCATTGTAGGTAATTGTTCCTTTTCCATAATAAGCGCTGATGGTTTGCAGAAACTCTGTTTTTGTCTCTTCGTTCCGATAAAAAAAATCAATCAGTTTAATGGATTTTCCCTTTTTGGAAGAAAAAGCAAAGCCTTCATCATTAGCAAACAAAATTCCTTTTCCATCGAAAAAATCCCAAAGAGTAATTAAAAACTGAATTTCAGTTTTCATAACGGCATTCGTTTTTTCCATCAGACAGTTCGAATAGAAAGCATAAAGCGCCGAGAAATCAAAAGTTGAGTAATGGGTATGGTCGGTATAAATATTCACATTTTCGCTAAGTTTCGATTCTTTAGGACAACGATAAGTTGCAAAATATTCGGGAAATGCGCGTTCATAACCGAATTTAGCATAATAATTGACTAAATGCTCTTCCTGCGGAATAAGAAATGTATAATCATACCCCTTTTTCCGCATAACGTTGAAAGAAGCGGTTAATAATTTTTCCATATATCCACGCTTCCGGTAATCGGGATGCGTCATGGCGCCCGAAACATATCCTCCCCACCCATAAGAATCGCCGATTTTTATGCGGTAAGGAATCATTTGCAGCGAAGCCACCGGCTGATTGTCTTTTACATAAACCAGGGTTTCTTTGTTTTCATATACATGATCGAAATAAAAACGAATGAAACGCTCCGTATCGGAAAAGCATAGTTTCCAGAGGCGCATCAGAATTGGTTTGTCTGCTTCTTTTCCTCTTCTAATCACGGCTGCATCTTTTTTAATTTCACCATTCCCTTTTCAAGGAGGGTTACCGGGTGGTACGACATTTTCGCTTGCCTGAGCGATTCGATTCCCAAATCTTCTTCCCTGTTGATATAGGTATAAGCGGCGCAATTGTGCTCGGCAAACGCCTGGTTTATCATCGTAAATCCGCCGTCGATTTCATAAAGGCATTTCTCGGCATGAACGCCGAAAATATTTTTTGTCAGCGGCTGTCCGTAGGAATATGCCAGAATTTCGCCATCTATCCGCAACGCTCCGCCTGTTAATCCCAAGTTTTCAAAATTTTGGAAAGCATTTTGAGTAGCAATCCCCTCCGCTATCAACGACTGTTCGCTGTTGCAGCCTCCGTTTTCGGCGCACCAGCGTTTATAGAGTTTCAGACAATCGGGAATAATTTCCATTGTTATTGGGAGATATTCCCATTTGTAAATTCGCTTAAACTTATTGATATGATTCCTTTTGGGCTGATATTTTTTCCCCACAAGCGTAATTAAATCTTCGGAAGAATAAATATATTCATACCAGTCCCTGTCCTTTTCATAAATGAATTGTCCGGGCATGGCTTTTTCAAGCATATCAAACATTTTTTGCGTGATGGCATATAAACAAAGTTCTGTCGCTCTTTCGTCTGCGTCTTGCATTACCAGGTCGATGCCTGCCTTCAGATTTTCATCGCCTATAGGAAACAAATATCCGGGTAACTCTCCTGCTGGTTGAAAGCGGAAAAACAGGAAATCGTCCTTAACGGCAAAAGTTGTATTATAGATATTTCTCCAACTGAAAATGTTGGAAAAAGAAAAGTCGCAATTCCCAAAAGCGACCCTGTTAAAGAAAAATTGTATGATCTCTTTATCTTCAATGGTTACTGGTTTAAAAAGGAGCATATATATTATAAAACTGTATTATTATAAATCAGCGTCATTTTAAGCGTTAAAACTGATAGCTGTTTTCAATTTTGCTGCAAAGGTACATATTTTTAAGAGAAAGATGAAATATTATTATGCGCCTTAAGAAACATATAAAAGAATTTCTCAAAGATTTATGATTTAAAATAGATTTTTCTCAAAATATTTAACTACTTTTACAGCAAAATTTCAATACGCTATTCTAATTTTAATGAATAAATATTCAGTTACTTAATATAAACTAAAAAGAAATAAATTATGACTACTAAGAAAATTACAAATGTAGGCGGAGACGATGCTCCGCAACAGAGACCGGCATTCGTTGCCACAGCGGAAGCAAAAGCTCAGGCTAAACAGTTTCGTCTTTATGCCGCTATTTTATGGATATTGGCAATCGTTGCAGAAATAGGCGCTATGGTGATTTTATTTAAAAAAGACCCTGAAATCGCATTAAGTACAGGTATGCGTGTAGCATTGATTGTTATACTGCTCATTGATTTGATTCTTTTGATAGCAGGTTCTTCGTTCTGGAAAAAATCCAATCGTTTCGATCCCGCATCTAACAGGGATGCGCTTAAATTTATGCTTCAAAATCAGTTGGGAGTTGTGGTAGCGGCTATTGCTTTTCTTCCGGTGGTGATTTTGGCATTCATTAAAAAAGAATATTTAGTGGGAGCCATTGCCGCGCTCTTTATGGTAGGCGGCGGCGCTGCGAGCGCCGATTATCATGCGCCTTCGCAGGAGCAATATTCTCAACAGACTTCCCGCGTGCAGGACTTAACGGGTGGGAACAATGTTTATTGGACAAAATCGGGAACGAAATACCATATCTACCAAGATTGTCCGCATATTAATACCAGTCGCACCGATGAGATTTTCAGCGGAACGGTGGCAAAAGCCCGTGAATTGAAAAACATTACCGAGTTGTGTAAAACCTGTGAAGCAAGGGCTGAAAAAGAAAAAGCGCTAAAAGGTGGCGCAGGAGTTCAATCGCAACCGATAGCTTTGCCTGACGCAAACGCTAAGCCGGAAAAGAAGTGATATTAACGAAGAGGCTGTCTTAAAAGACAGCCTCTTCGCTTTTTTCAGGAGTTTTCAACCAAACATTTTCCTTACTTTTCCAATCCCTTCAACCAAAGCGTCCACTTCTGCTTCCGTATTGTAAAAAGCAAACGAAGCCCGCAACGTGCCGTCTATTCCCAATGCATCCATCAGCGGCTGTGCGCAGTGATGTCCGATGCGGACGGCAATTCCCAAATGGTCGAGCAATGTCCCCATATCAAACGCATGAATCCCGTTTACCAGAAATGAAACGACAGGGCTTTTATGCCGGGCTGTACCATAAATTTGCATGCCGTCAATCTCTTGCAGCTTTTCCGTTGCATATTGCAGAAGATGTTCTTCCTGATTCCAAATGTTGTCCAAGCCTAATTTTTCGACATACCGAATGGCTTCGCCCAAAGCCGCCGAGCCTACATAATCGGGCGTGCCTGCTTCAAATTTGAAAGGCAATTCGTTGAAAGTTGTCTTTTCAAACGTCACGCGGGCAATCATTTCTCCCCCGCCCTGATAAGGAGGCAGTTCTTCCAGATGTTTTTCTTTTCCGTATAATATGCCTATCCCCGTAGGTCCGTAGATTTTATGGGAAGAAAATACCAAATAGTCGCAATCCAGCGCCTGAACGTCAATCGGAACATGCTGCACGGATTGAGCGGCATCTATCAGAACGGGAATGTTATATTTATGTCCAAGACGAACGACATCCGCTATCGGATTCACTGTTCCCAATACGTTGGAAGCATGCGTCAGAGAAATGAGCCGGGTTTTGGGAGAAATCAGGGCTTCAATATCTTCCAGTCGAATTTCGCCGGTCTCTGTGAGCGGAATAACTTTCAGCGCTATGCCCGTAATGTCCCGCTGGATTTGCCATGGGATGATATTGGCGTGATGCTCCATCGCGCTAATGATGATTTCGTCGCCCGGCTGGCATTTCGCCCGGCAGAAACTGCTCGCAACCAAATTAATGGATTCAGTTGTGCCACGAGTAAAAACAATTTCGTTGGATGAAGAAGCATGGATAAAGCGTTGCACCGTTTTACGGGCTTCTTCATGCGATTCGGTCGCCAACTGGCTCAAACGGTGAACGCCCCTGTGAATGTTGGCATTGATTGTCGTATAGACTTCTTCTATTTTATTGATAACGCACAACGGCTTTTGCGTGGTGGCTGCGTTATCGAGATATACTAACGGCTTTCCATAGACTTTTTGTGAAAGAATTGGAAAATCCGCCCGTATGGCTTCAATATTTAAACACATATTACAGAGATATTATAAAGATTTTAAAAACATTCCTGACATTTAATTAATTCGCCTCTTAACCGTTTTTCGATTAACGATTTTAAGCGGTCGCGCAATCCTTCCAGTCGAATGTCTTTCAACACATCGCTCGTGAAGGCGGATTTCAGCAATAAAATGGCTTCTTCGTTTGAGATTCCCCGCGAACGCATATAAAACAAAGCCGCTTCGTCTAATTGCCCCGTAGTCATTCCGTGCGAGCATTTCACATCGTCGGCGTTTATTTCCAGTTGCGGTTGCGAATACATCCGGCAGCGGCGATTCCCCAACAGGTTGCGGTTGCTCTGATAAGCCTCCGTTCGTTGAGCATTCGGCGAAACAACGATTTTCCCTTTGAAAACGCCGGTCGCTTCATCGTCCAGCAGGTATTTAAACAATTCGCGGCTCCGGCAATCAGTCGTTTGATGATTGATGAGCGTAAAATTATCAATGGTTTGTTTTGCGTCTGCAATAGCCAGCCCCTGAAGATTGGTTTCCGCCCCTTTTCCTGTTAAATCTATCCGGTAATTATTACGGGTATAACCGTTACTGAGCGTAACATTGTTGACAATAACCGATGAGGAAGCTGCCTGCCGGATAAAATTGTTGGTCAGCCGGACGGTATTCGAAGCGCTTTCTTCTAATTCATAAAAATCAAAAGAAGCGTTTTCGCCGGCGTAAACCTCGACTACCTGTGTGGCTGCCGACATGGCTTTATCTTCATTTGTATGGTCGCAAACCATGAGTTTTGCATGAGCGCCCCGCTCCAGAATAATAAGTATGCGCCGGTTAATCAACGAATCTACAGCGCCTGTGGAAATATTTGTCAACTGAACGGCTTTTTCGAGAACCACATTTTCGGGAACATACAGTACAAACCCGTCTTGAACAAACAGGGTGTTGAAAGCTGCCAGACCGTCTCCGTACAAGGCGGCTTGACTGTTGTAATAACGTGAAAACAATTCGGGATGCCGCTCTGCAAAAACGTTGAGGCTTCCCGCAAAAGCGCCTGACGGCAAATCCTTTTCCGGCTCTTGAAAGAAATGTCCGTTGACAACGAAATACTTGTAAGAATTTAGATTTGGGACATTGCAATAAAATACTTTATGCGGATTGATTCCGCTCTTCAAAAGATTCAGATAAAAGCCCAAATCATCTTTCAACAAAACTCCTACATCCGTATATTGATAATTCTCTGACCGGTATGCAGGAAAATCTGTCAGCCGAAAAGTCTCAAAGGCTTTCTCGCGGAAAGAATTTAACAGCGGCGAGCATGATTCGTCAATCTTTTGCCGCTCGGAAATGAAAAAATCAATATATTGCCTCATTTTAACCAGTCATATCCTTTTTGTTCCAATTCGAGCGCCAGCTCAGGACCGCCTGTTTTGATAATTTGTCCGTTATACAAAACATGTACGATGTCGGGCTTTATATAATCCAGCAACCGCTGATAGTGAGTAATGACAATGGTTGCATTATCGGGGCGCTTCAACTGATTGACTCCATTAGCCACAATGCGCAGCGCATCGATGTCCAATCCGCTGTCGGTCTCGTCGAGGATAGCCAAATCCGGTTCGAGCATTGCCATCTGGAAGATTTCGTTTCGTTTTTTTTCTCCGCCCGAAAAACCTTCATTCACGGAACGGTTGACCAAATTCTTATCCAATTCGACTATAGACTGCTTTTCGCGCATCATCTTCAGAAATTCGCCGGCAGTCAGCGGCGGTTCGCCTTTGCGCTTGCGATGTTCGTTGACGGCGGTACGCATAAAATTCACCATACTTACGCCCGGAATTTCTACCGGATATTGAAAACTCAGAAATATTCCCAAACACGAACGTTCTTCGGGAGATAACTCCAACAGATTTTGACCCTTAAAAATGATTTCGCCTTTTGTCGCCTCAAAAGCAGGGTTTCCTACCAAAACAGCCGACAGCGTGCTTTTACCCGAGCCGTTCGGTCCCATAATGGCATGCACTTCGCCCGTTTGAATTTGAAGATTCAACCCTTTCAGTATTTCCTTTCCATTGATGGAGGCATGTAAATCTTTTATTTTTAGCATATTGTTATTTTAATATTTCTGCTCATATTGCAAAGGTAATATAAAAATGCTTATTCGCAATTGTATTTTACTCACAAATATATAAATTTTTCCTTAAGTAGCAAAATGTCAAATGCAATTTGAGTGAATTTTGGTCAAATTTGGAGCGGGCTTGTATCGAACATGTACCGAACATGTACCGGAGATGGTACGGAGATGGTACGGAGATGGTGTTCTATATTATTGTTTTATAAATAGTTACAGACTGCTTTTTTTGTGATTTCAGCCGATTTTCCCAATAAATTCAGAAATACAGAATGAAAGAAAAAATGAATAATTAAGAACAAAATGATTTGTTTAGGTTATATATTGATACTTTTTCACAGACAGCTACGGATGTTAGTCCTCGCATGTTAACAACCCTTCGGGTTGAGGTTGCAGAGGCGACATCTACTACCCCCAATCGCTTCGCTTCAAATGCAGGTAAATTCAGAACACCAAATACAGATTATAGTTCAAAAAAATTGAAAAGAGAACCAATGAGAAGAAAAAATATTACTTTTGCACCTGCCTATATTGATAAATCAACAATAGTTCACACAATGAAAAAAACATTTTTATTTACAATTATCGCTATTTTGCTTATTGCCTGTTCAAAATCGACTGGCGACGGACGCAGGATTGACCTGTCAGGTCAGTGGAGTTTCAAAATCGACACTGCCGATGCGGGTATTCAACAGGAATGGTTTAAACAGAAATTCACTGAAAAGGTGAATCTACCGGGGTCGATGAATACCAACGGTAAAGGTTTTGATGTGGACGTGAATACGCCATGGACCGGCAGTATGTGGAACCGCAAATGGTATGAAGGTGAAGAATATGCCAAATACAGGGAGAAAGGCAATACCAAAGTGGTATTCTGGCTGCAACCCGACAAATATTATACCGGCGTTGCCTGGTATCAAAAAGAAATAACGATTCCATCCGGTTGGAAAGGAAAACAAATCGTTCTCACGCTTGAACGTTGCCATTGGGTAACAAGCCTCTGGTTAGACGGAAAACCGCTTGGAAGCGAAAATTCGCTTGCCACTCCCCACCGGTATCTGTTGAGCGGTCTGAACTCGGGTAAACATACTTTGAGTATTCGCATCGACAACAAGGTGCGGGACATCAATCCGGGATTGGATGCGCACAGTATTTCCGACAATACGCAATCGAACTGGAACGGAATTGTGGGCGCTATTACATTGGAAGAACATCCACAGGCATTTATCTCTTCCGTAAAGATTATCCCCGACATAGCTAAAAAACAGATTGTGGCTGAAGTACAGATTCAAAGCGCAGCGGAGCAGGGACAGGCAACGCTCTGTTTGCAGGCATCCAACAATAGCGGTTCGCTTGAAAAAAAACAATTCAACATCGTTGTTAAAGCCGGCGAAAACATGGCGATATTCTCTTATCCGATGGGCGACAATCCGGCGCTTTGGGACGAATTTCATCCGAATCTCTATGTTTTACATACGGAGTTGCAATCGAAAGCCGGAAATGATAAAAAGGAAACTTCTTTCGGCATGAGAGAATTATCCACGCAAGGAACTCAAATCACTGTGAACGGCAATCCGGTTTTCATTCGCGGGACGCTTGAATGCTGCATTTTCCCCAAGACAGGTTTTCCACCGACAAACGTTGCCGACTGGATGCGCGAGATGAGGATTTGCAAGAGCTACGGACTGAATAATCTTCGTTTTCATTCGTGGTGTCCGCCCGAAGCCGCATTCATCGCCGCCGACAGTTTGGGATTCTATCTTCATATCGAATGTGATGCGTGGACTACCATCGGCGACGGGAAGCCCATCGATAAATTCGTTATGGATGAAAGTGAAAGAATCGTGCGCGAATACGGTAATCATCCGTCTTTCTGCATGTTGCTGTACGGCAATGAACCCGGAGGCAAGAATCAGGTATCATGGCTTACGAATTTCGTAAAGCACTGGAAAGCCAAAGACCGGCGCTTTCTTGTGACCGCTGCAGCC
>JGI20166J26741_11779585_pt1 | contig 10301 bp, 8 predicted proteins | sample TergutCu122P5_FD_26741 | JGI IMG/M metagenome (IMG submission 26741) | reverse complement strand
GAACTTCATATTCTGCGAATTCCGTTTCCTATGTAAATCAATTACTAATTGCATTTTCCAGTTAACTTGACGGTTCAGACAAATCATTAATGTAACTGACTTCCATACACATATAATCGCGTATCAAGTGTGAAGTTTCTGTACATACAAGTACTGCGCTCGTTTCGAGCGCGCGCGCGCACACACACACACACAAGAGATAGCAAATTTATGGCGACTCTGTATTGTTGGAACGTCTGTAAAGGGTACACCAATATGTCTACATGGCTGAAGAAAGAATTCAGTAAGCCTGGAAACCGTAAAGTGCTTGTTCCTTTTTGTAAGAACTTGCGTCTGCGTCACAGCAGTCTTGCCGTCTGGTTCAGAAATACACAGATTCGCCTTGGTATTTGTATGCAATGTACTAACACGCTGTGAAACTAATAATAAGACTAAATACATGACACTAGCGAAATTTCGGTTTATCTCAGCGGTGTTGCTAAAGTTTCGAGACTTTTCGGTTGTGACGCAGTGTTTTTGGCGTTTAAATGATTGCGTAATCAGCGTTACACAAAATGGGACTCTGGAGAGGATTCAACCGTACAAATAAACTGATAGTAAAGGTTTCAAGCAATTTTGAGAAACGTGTTTCCCAGAACTTGTTATAGGGGAGAAAATGTCAGGAATAAAAATAAATACGTAGAAACTACAAAGGCAGAGAGCTTGAGGGGGGGGGGGGATTCGTAGAAGGAAATTTAAAGTGCAACATAATACCAAAAAGGTGAGTCATGAGCTATATATACTGATAAGCCTTTAATGGGATAAAAACTTCATGTTTTGAGGTTGATTTTGTATTTAAAAAAGAAATGTTTTGCACATGTCCTGTGTGGGCCCATACTGAGTTTGTTCATACAAATTAAGCTCCCTTTTTTCCCGTTTCCAGTTTATGGAATTCTGCATTCATGCCTGCACAACCTACATTCACAACGACAATCAATTAATTTTTGTTACATCAAGTTTACGTTCGGTCGTTTCCACGGTGGTTTTTCATCAGTCGGGCTTCTGCATCATGTAGTAGCTGTGTGTTTCGACGTTTCGAACGAAAGTTCTGCCTCCACTTTCAGGGAAACTGGTTCTGGTTCCCAGCGACTTCAGCATCCACGTGAACCATAGCCAGTCAAACTAAATATGGGAGCAGTACGTTCTTCCGAAACGTCTGAACTCACCTACTACACCGGGCACAAGCCCAGAACAAGCCCATCAAACATTAAGTTAAAATATTCCCTTCCTACGCCATTAAGGTATAGAGGGGATTAGAGGCATAGCTCCACTCATTCTTAACCTGGGTATTAGGTGAAGGTGAGTGGTTAGCCTCAAGTCTCGGCTGCTGTACCGCCGGGAAAAATTCCAATACCATTGAATAGGTGGCTGAGCTCGTCCCAGAGCCAGTTTAGATATTTTGGAGAAGATATTAATTTTTGTCGTTGATGGAATTGGAACATCGGACCGTTCAACTCGTAGCCTTGTCTCTATGTTACATCAAAATAATATAAGCATTACACTGATGTAAGGGCCATTTAAGAAACTAACTACACTAAGCGGAGAGTTTTTTAGACGTTGACAATGGCTAGTATTGTCAAGAATTTCAGTGCATTCTACGCTTCCAGATTATCTGTTAGTGTTTAGATATGGTAACGAAACCAACAAATACGTATAAATCTTTGTGAGTACTTGTATGATATTATACACACAGTATCCCCGCATTCTATTGAACCCGAAGGTGCATTACCGCATTTACAAGTGCCCGCCACCTGTCCCTATCCTGAGCCAGGCCATAACCTCACATCCCACTTCCTGAAGATCCATCTCAGTATTTTCTCCCATCTAAGCCAGGGTTTTCCAAGTGGTCTCCTACCCTCAGGATATTAAAATATAAAATATACATAATATATCCTTTGTAATGCAGCTCCCTGAGGATAACAACAAGAGTGGCCGAAACATGTAGAAAGCATACTGTGTTTATAATATAATACAAGATACTCAGAAAAGTTTATATGCTTTGGTTGGTTTCGTTGCCATATCTAAGTAGCGTAATGCATGGTCATGGATTGTTGACAGTCTAGTAATATGTTTGCAACAGTGCGCCACTAGACTAAGTACTGAGCCATCTGCAGCCAGTGGCACCGTATTTAAATGGACATGAAGTGTTTATCAAGTTATGACGCTACGGACGTGCTTGTAAAAGCGAGCGGGCCTGGACAAAGTTCAGCGCTGACGCCGGCCTTGCGCAGCATCCTATAATGAAAAGGCCGTAGTATGTTTTCATCAGCGTCTCTGTCCCCGCGTGGCACCTACTTTTCAGCTTTTAAGACTAAAATTTTCATGCATTTCCAATATTTCCCGCCTCATCTTCTCTGCCTTGGTCTTCCTAATGACATGTACAGAAGAGCACAAACTGCAAACCCAGTACGATCTGCATGCTATTAGAACATATCCCAGCGCTGTACTTTGTATACTTTCCTTCATTCAGTAGTCACAACATGCCTGACGCCCGTACCTGTGACCTGGCAACGACATTAGCGGCACATCCTTCTGTGTCCTGCAATAAAGTACGGTTAACACATCTTGGACAAACGGAAAAATACGCAAGTCTTGCAAAAGGCACGGTGACGATATGGGAGACGTCAGACAATTTGGCTGTAGCTTGTAGTTTGACGGAGATGAATTACAGACCGCTGGAGGCAGGAACGTAAAACTTGGTACATCAGTTAATGAAATAAGGCAATCAAATACGAGTACAGTCTAACGCAACTTTTGTTAAATTTTTTAATTTACAGCTTTCAACTACAACGTTTAGGCTCTTAAGAGCCATCTTCAGGCTGAACATAAAATAGTACACACACACACACACACATATATATATATATATATATATATACAGCGGTGCTGATAAGTCCTTAGCCCGACCAGGAAGGAAACAAGCTACAGCGACAAAAGATTTTGAGTTTCACATATCCTATTTACGGATAATCATAATTGGAGAAATATTAGTACTATTTATATATATATATATATATAACAAGACTAGCATCAAACGAAATATTCTCACCATCAAACAAACTACATCGGGAAGTAGGTCGGGCTAAGGACTTATCAGCATCCCTGTATATATATATTTCTATATTGCAATGTCATAAAATAGACGAGAGCTCGTTTACATTAATTTATAAATTATGATATAGATAAAATCACAACAGCTCCCTTTATTTTATCTATGTCATAATTTATAAATTTTAAAGATTTTATGTATTCATACGTTTTATTATATTTTCATATTTTAATGACATCTTATTGATAATTTATAAATTAATCTAAACGAGATCTCGGCTGTTTTATGGCATTGCAATATATACACACTACTTTATATTCAACTTGAAGATGGCTCTCCAAGCCGAAATATGTAGCTGAAAGCTATAAATTTAAAAAATTTAATAAAAATCGTGTTAGACAATATTTGATTACCTTATTTAATTAACAGATAAAAACACAACGGGGATGCCTTGCCTAAATATTATAAGTTGGTACACAGACGTTTCATAAACTTTCCTATTCATTGTACATGAAACCGGGCTGGTGCGTCAACAGTTACAAGCTGGCAGACGGTGCGAGTCTTTGGTATCATATACTAAAATACATAATCCAAAATCATTAGAATTCATTTCTTCACAAACATGAAATAACAATACAATAATAATAATAATAATAATAGATACTGCAAGAGAACAGCAGGCTTCTGTGTCAACTTGACAGGACATTAGTTGAGTAAATTCTTGTATTCAATACATCACACTAGGGCAAATAAAAAATAAAAAACGCAAAATACTCGTAATTCGTCTTGAAAGTTGCGAAGTGGCTCCTACTGCCTTGCCACGTGTTCTTCGCAGTTCCACATTACCACCTGTCTTACCGCGTGTTCTACGCAGTTCCATATTACCAATTTTCGCGCCACGTGTTCTGCGCAGTTCCACGTTACCAACTGCCTTGCCACGTGTTCTGCGCAGTTCCACATTACCAACTGTCTTGCCACGAGTTCTGCGCAGTTCCACATTACCAACTGTCTTGCCACGAGTTCTGCGCAGTTCCACATTACCAACTGTCTTTCCACGTGTTCTACGCAGTTCCATATTACCAATTTTCGCGCCACGTGTTCTGCGCAGTTCCACATTACCAACTGCCTTGCCACGTGTTCCGCGCAGTTTCACATTACCAACTGTCTTTCCACGTGTTCTACGCAGTTCCATATTACAAATTTTCGCGCCACGTGTTCTGCGCAGTTCCACATTACCAACTGCCTTGTCACGTCTTCTACGCAGTTTCACATTACCAACTGTCTTTCCACGTGTTCTACGCAGTTCCATATTACCAATTTTCGCGCCACGTGTTCTGCGCAGTTTCACATTACCAACTGTCTTGCCACGAGTTCTGCGCAGCTCCACATTACCAACTGTCTTGCCACGAGTTCTGCGCAGTTCCACATTACCAACTGTCTTGCCACGAGTTCTGCGCAGCTCCGCATTACCAACTGTCTTGCCACGTGTTCTGCGCAGTTTCACATTACCACCTGTCTTTCCACGTGTTCTACGCAGTTCCATACTACCAATTTTCGCGCCACGTGTTCTGCGCAGCTCCGTCTTACCAACTGTCTTGCCACGTGTTCTGCGCAGTTCCGTATTACCAATTTTCGTGCCACGTGTTCTGCGCAGTTTCACACTACCATCTTCTCTTGTAACGTTTTCTGCGCAGTTGCACATTAGCAGCCGTTTATTTAGCGTGACTTGCAGCGACTTTACGTAAGAAATACACAAATTTTAACAAACTCTGATAAAGGCAGTTGCTGTGTGAACGCTTGTTACACACAAACTACATAATACTCTTTTCGCGGAAGCTAATCTTGAGATAGCAGAGAGAGAGAGAGAGAGAGAGCTGTATGGTGGGGGCCCAAGTTAATGTCGCAACAATCGGCCACTTCCGCAATTATTTCAGACGTTTCGCAACGCGCTGCAGAGTGACAGAAGGCACCTGAAGCGTAATTTTATAGCCTGAATTTTCGCCACTTTGTTCTGCAATCAGATAAACTCTGGTACAACTGTCAAACACAACTTATCTTCAGGGACACGTATGTACAAAACTGAGCTGGGCAATAAACTGAAATTCTAAGAATTGTTTGTAAAGGCACAGTATAAACTTGTTCTTGCCTACGTCACGAGGACTTGTGGGGGTGGTGGAGTTACAGATCCAACAATTTTTAATCTCAACACCAGAGTGAACAGAATACAAAAGATTTTTGTACGATATAAAAATATACAATTACATGAAATGAAGATAATAAACAAACTGAAGCGCTGCAGGCAGTTTGAGCATAACTCTAAGCGCAGTTTTTTCCCCCTAAACATATTTCCAATGCTGCATTTATTATTATTATTATTATTATTATTATTATTATTATTAAATTTTGTTAAGAACTCGTTACTTAAATACAGATTCTGTTTACATTAAATATGTCGAGTATGACTTTAAAATTTTGCATTAATTTCCGCCTTACACGTAGTATTTCTCGCAAATGTGTGGCAGTATTTCATGTATCTCCATACTTCATTTCACTTTTCCAGTCCCATCTTTATACCACCTTCGCCATCACACTGAAAGCTGAACAAATATTTTAAAGGCAGCCATCTTGTTGTTCCATGCCGTGTGAAAATTCTGCTTTAAAAACAGCCACATATTCTTTTAAACATCTACGAACCCACATACAAGGTTTTAGGTTTCCTCAGCGTTTATGTTGAATATTCTGGTCTTGTGAGAAGTTATGCTCTGTATCCGGTAATTTAACATATCACGACATTTCGAAATAACGTGGCTCGTGAGTCGCTAGTGTCGCTCCCGCCTTGAAATTTGACGAATCCGCCATTTTGTTATTATTGTTTGCAGTACAGCGATGAAGTGAACGCTAATGGCGAAAACATCTTTCCAAGGTTTGTTAAAATCTATCTAGCACAACATTGCGAATTCACAAGCAGATTTCTGTCACTTTCAAGGATGTAAACTACGCTAAAAGGGGGTGGACGATAAAATGTTTTGGTAAAATTTTGTAACCTGCGCATAAAAGTGCACTCACGTCACACAACTCTTACCCGAAGAAGAAAATCAGTAATAGAAAGACCACCGCTTTCTGGTCACGCATTGCAAGCGTAAGGAAAATGGCGAAAGACCCTAGGAAATGAACTGCCTCGGTCTACGTTGAAGACGAGGACACGTTCTCCCGAAACGTCTTTTGGTTTTCACCACACTTCAACGTACCACTTCCGAAACGACGGCACGCCATAAAGTCGGTGCCATGAGGACATCAGAATCAAAATCATTGTTAACGTGGACCATACAGTTACTTGAGGCCTAAGATAGGGATTACGCTAGAATTACACGTCATTCTACTTAAAGGTCATATTATCTTTCAGAGGTCTCTAGCGGTTTACGTAACTTGAAATATGTCCTCTTGGTCATTTGTGACTCCGCTAACGACTCCCCTGAAAACGACATTGAAACGACACAAATCTGCTGGTGTTTTTCTTCAGTTTAAGGTCGTTTATAAAGGTAAAGGTAAAGGTCACCCTAGAACAGGCCACGAAGGCCCAGAGGGGGAGTACAGGTATAGCTCTACTCTTTCCTTAACCTCGGCGCTAGATGGGGGTGGGTGGTCAACGCCATGCCCCGGCCGCTTTACTCCCGGGAAAGACCCGGTACCCATTGTGTAGGACGCTGGGTGTGCCCCAGAGCCTGTCTGGACAGGTGCGGAAAATCTCGCTCCCACCGGGATTCGATCCCTGGACCGTCCAGTCAGTAGCGAATCGCTATACCGACTGAGCTATCCCGTCCCACTTAAGGTCGTTTATACAATTGTTTAATATCGAATAAACTATTCACACAATAGAGTGCCTTCTCAGCTACAAAATATTTCATACCTGCAGACTCTGTAGCACAGAAATAATGACCATGAATTTCTTAGAAATGTGAAAGGGTCATACAGGAGCAGGAAAATTTTTAAAAATATGGAAATATTGAGCGCAGAAGGAATGGTTGTTGTGGGTGAGTGCTGCCAGAAATACGTCGAATGTGGTGGAAAATTTTATAAATGGAATTATAGTAAAGACGGGTCATTCGCCACAGTTGTAGGAAGAATTTCTAAAGAAACTACCAAAATAAGGTTGTGCGACAGCAGGGGTATCATCCTTGGTTTTCACATAAGACCTGGTATGGCCTTAGGAGTCTAAGAGTCACCGGGCCTCCGCTGTGTACGGGACAGCTCAGGTCGAATCCTGAAATGTTCTGTTGTGATTTCATTTATTGTGTCTCACACGAATTAGTACACATCGGACGAAAGAGACGAAAGGCGGGGTAAATGCATGGACGAAAGACATGGAGGATGAGTACAAACTTTGGTGGTAAAACCTGAAGGAAATAGACAAATTACGAGACTTGGTATTCGAGGGCACGCTAATATTAAAATGGATCGTACGGAAAATGAATGCAAGGGTGTAGACTGGATTTTTCTGGTTCGGTGTAGGGACCACTGGCGTTCTTTTTTTTTTAAGCAGTTATGAAACGCAAGATTTCACAAAATTAGTGAATTTCTTGACCACCTTCTGGAGGGAGGCTCTATTCCATCGAATTATTTAGATACAGTCGGTCTTATCTCATTTCGTTATCTTAGCCACGTTCTGAATGCAGACTACTCCACCCAGCTGGTTATCTCTGCCAGATACTCTGTAGAGAATCAATTCCATCCAGTTGGTTATCTTGGCCAGTTTCTCTACAAATAACCTATTTAATACAGTTGCTTTCCATGGCCAGTTCCTCAACAGGTACCCTATTCCATCCAGTTGATTATCTTGGCTAGTTTCTCTACAAATAACCTATTTAACAACGTTGCTTTCCATGGCCAGTTTCTCAACAGGGACCCTATTCCATTCAACTGGTTATCTTGGCCAGTTCTCTACAAATAACTTATTTAATACCGTTGGTTTCCATGGCCAGTTTCTCAATAGGGACCCTATTCCATCCATTTGGAGATATTGGCCAGCTTTTCCGTACGGACCCTATTCCACCCAGTGGGTTATCTTGGTCAGCTCCTCAATAGGGACCCTGTTCCGTCCAGTTGGTTATCTTGGCCATAGGGAACCTATTCCATCCAGGTGGTTATCTTGGCCAACTTTTCCATAAGGACCCTATTCCATCCAGTTGGTTAACTTGGCCAGCTCCTCACTAGGGACCCTGTTCCTTCCAGCTGGTCAATTTTGCCATCTTATCAATAGACACACTCTTACGTACACAGTCAATTTAACTACAGTCCCATTAACCTTGGTTACTAAGCAAAGATTCTGGACCGTACTTTCGGCAGGATACTCTCGCTACCTCTGAAATCCGTACAAATTGATAAAATATTTTGTGTGTTCGCAATTAAAAAGTTTCTGCGATGCCACCATCACCTATGTCCTTACGTCCGAATGTAAGAATCGAAATAATTTCTACGAACTTTGACACTGTGGTGTTTACTGCAACATGTCCGCAGTTTGGGTTCGGTTCACATCCGAAAGCCATAGCAGACACTACGTTAGGACCTACACGGGCTGCTGCGCGCATCTCTAAAGGCTGATCGCAGCTAAACATTTTCAAAAGCAAATTTATTAAAAAAAAAAAATCTTAACACGCTTTTTATGTCGTGTCATCTCGTAAATAAAATTATTTTCGGGCGACTTTAATTATAATGTGTACAGACGGCAACAGAGCTAATGTATCAGCATTGTAAGTGTACTACCTGTTTTCTTCAGTTACTAATTTGTCTGTGCACATACATGACGAATTACTCTCTAACCCAAGTCCTGGCAGTACTCACACTGCCGTGAGACACTCTCATTGAGATCGATGTAATTTGTTTCGTAGAATTTGTCATTACGCTTGTCGTTACGCTGAACCCTCCGACTTCCCCTCCTTATTCATAATACATACATGTAAATGTCATTTTCCAGGAAAATATCTCAATGAGAAATGTATTGTGTCCAAACCATACCGCTGCTTTTGTTTAAATTTTTATGCACTTGACTTCAAACGCACATATTTATAATCCGGGATTCTAATAAAATATTTAGTTGCTTGTAGGTCATTTGTCATTTTATAGGGTCGATGTGCTCCATCCTCATGTTACGCCTCATTTTGCGAAACAATGTTCTAGAGCGACAAAATCAGGCATGTTCTTCCACTGTTACTTCAAGCAGTTCTGCACTTGTGACTCCACAAAGTAACTAAAAGTTAAGGACGGTAATAATAAAATGGAGTTCAAAGAAACAGGTTGCGGATTGAATAATAATGAACTGGCTCAGTGGCAGGATCTTGCGGACATGGTCACGAACTTTTGGTTTCATAAAATGTGGGGAATTTACTGACCAGCTCAACGGTAATTGGCTTTACAACCGCTACTTCTTTCTTCTTTCTAAGTTTGACGTCTTCTGCCTACCCACTGCAGGTGTAGAGTGTCATTGCTGCACCTGATAACTCTCAAACACACTACACTCGGTAGGACTCCTCTGGATGAGGGATCGGCCCGTCGCAGGGACCTCTACCTGACAATACACACAACATTCACAAGAGACAGCCATCCACGCCTCCCGGCGGGATTCGAACTAACAATCTCAGCAAACGAGCGGCCGCAGACTTACGCCTTAGAACATGCGGCCACTGGGATCGGTAATAAACACTATCTCCATGGAATTATTACAAATTATTTTAAACTTTCCTTCTTTTCCCTGTAGTAAATTATTTTCTTTTTGGTTGTTTTTTGTCTTCGGCGCACAGTTTATGACGAAAATATGGGCAAGCAGATTATTGATATGAGGGTCTGTACGTCTCTAACTGAAAGGTCAGGACAAGCAGTAACATTCTCTCTATGCAGGATTGAGCCCTACACCACATAACTTTCGGGGAGGGCAGAAGTATAGCGCCTTCCATCCTTCACCTGGGTAGTGCATGGGGCTGAGTATTTCATGCGGTAGCCTAACTCCCATAGCAGTATCAATAGCGCTGGTTACGACGACCACTTTGCGACAGTCCGCTTGTTTACGGATGTTCCACTTTGTGCACTGTAGACCTTAAGGGTATAATTAATCTAAATTACATACAGGGTGTCACAGGAGGAAAGGGCCAAACTTCGGGAGGGTGTTCCTTATGTTAAACTATACCGATATAACCCAAAAAACCTATATCCAAAGTTGAAC
>JGI20166J26741_11779474_pt1 | contig 10303 bp, 8 predicted proteins | sample TergutCu122P5_FD_26741 | JGI IMG/M metagenome (IMG submission 26741) | reverse complement strand
TGAGCTGATCTTATAGATCAATAAATTATTGTTGCATCTAGTTGGTTCTTCTGTATTACTTTACCTACATTGATGATGCACGGTCAAACAAAAATCAAGCTGATTAAATGCTTTTTCCAATGATAGATCTATTAGCTTTATTACTGAGGAAGAATTTGAAAGTGGACCTTTAATGCACCATGTAATATTCTCGTTGCTCAAAATTTCTGTATATGATCACTGTGTGATACAGAGCTACCAATTATTATAATAATTTATGTGAATGGGAGGATTGTAGGCTAGTTGTAAGTCCTTGCTATAGCCATTGAACTAAAAACAAGTTGTGCAGTTGTTCACTTAGTTGAAGACTGAATTCTTTTGGGATGTGATGCCATGTTGATTGGTAGAGAGTACAGCAGTCTCCTCCAAAATGTTGGTAACCATTTTCCAATTATTACACTGTTGGTGCAGTTTATCCTTTGCTGCTGAAATCCATCTCAGGATGACATGATCTCAACATTAGTCAGTTCATATGTATGTCTCATGACACATGTACCAATACAACAATTAACTCTGATAGTCTGCACAGCAGTACTGTTTTACTTAATCTTTGCTCTACTGCGGCATATTTTAGCCATTGTGTACAGCAATCTTCAGAAAATTTGTGTAACATTATAAAGAAAGTGTACAAATGTATACTGCCACATGTTTTAGTAACATCAGTGATGATCTCCAGAGTTTTTCCATGGACCATAACTACAAACACGTAAATGTTAAAAGTCTTTATATAAGATATCCTATGTTTTATAAGCTGGAAATTGTTTTGTGCACCTTCATTTGTGTGGTGATGTATATATCCTTAAAATGGATGTAATTAATTTAGTGTAGTACATTTTGTACTACAAAGTAATGAATAATAAAACACCATTTGTGTAGATAAATTCAACACGTCCAAAAGGAAGAAAGAAGGAAACAGTGGGCCTCTTATCTATATCATAAAACACACTAGATGCATTTAAAAAATTTTCAAGACTGTGAATATAGGAATTGCTTTTAGAATGAACAGCACAGCCCTAATTACTTCAGTGACCCAAACTGTGACTTTGTATCTTCAAATCATTGGAATATGACGCACAAACTTATTTTTACATGTCATTTAGCTTTCAGCATACTAGATAAGCTTTGGTTTCAATATGAAATAAACAGCATCTGGCTACAAGGTTAGTCCATCCTCAGCTACTTCTCATCCTTTGTGGTGATCTTTCCAGAAATAATCTTAAAGTGGTCCCTTTCATATCCACATTTAGAACTTACCCAGAATAGTTTATGCACTCCTGAATAATAGCTAACATTTTAGGGAACACATTTCCTACGTTAACATTAGCACTTGCTGCTTTGCCATCAGTCTTAATGTTGTAGATATTAAATCTGCCCTGATAATCACAAAACTACCCTTTGCTTGCCAGAAGTGTTTTCTTACTGTTACCCTCCCTGCTGTTCTCCTTGCCATTTTAAAATAAACTTTAAAGACTTGGCCTAAATCTGTCTTAGGTTTACAACAACATGGCATCCAGTTTGATCATGCTCCCTGACAGTGAGAGTGTTTTCCATTTCAGCAATGAGTCCATCATGTTTTCACATCATTGTAAATAAGCAAGGAGATATGTTTGTTTCTTACTGCCTTGTGACTCTTGGATTCAATTTGTGGACAGGATCCGCATTGATGCAGATAAATTAAATGTCTGGCGGATATCAGTTCCTAACAAAGTTTTATTATTTCAGCCTTTTTTTCCAGTGTCACATACTTTCTACAGTGTTTTTTTATGGCATCATCACTATTAAAATATATCGCATCCTTTCACAAGGTGCATACCAGAGCATGACATATAGTGGGCTGAGACTTACTGGGCAGTGTTGCATCCATTGTTTGCATTTTAATTCATGCATTTTTCATTTTGTTGTGGAAACTGCAGGAGAGTGAGTTCATGTTCAGATTACATGCCAGAGGGTATGCATTTCATTATAAAATTTTGTATGCTCCCTAGAATTTGATAACGCAAGTCCCTATAAGTTACCATGGACTATTCATTCATTCCATTGGCATGTGCAGAATTCTATGACTCCTTGCCGTTCTCAGGAGCTTCTTCCATTCCTCTCTGTTATGTACTTTTCCTGCCACCCTTCTCCACCAACTATTCTTCCATCCTCCCTCACCTCGTCTTCCCATCTGTTTAGTGGTCTGCCTCTCAATCTTGTTGTTCCCAAATTCATGTAAATACTCTTTTGGGAATTCTGTTCTCTTCCATTCTCTGTACATGTCCAAACCAACATAATCTATTGAACCTTATTGTCTCTATTATAGTAGGTTTTTAACACTTGCATAAATTTCTTTATTGGTTAATATCCTCCAATTTTCTTTTTCATTGTCATATACTGGGCCTAAAATTCTTCTATACACTTCCCTTTCAAAAACGTTCAATTGCTTTCTATCTCTCTTTGTTAGTGTCAAAGTTTCTGATGCATATGTTAACGTTTTGTCTATTATTGTGTTCTTTAGTCTCAAGTTCAGTTTCTTTGATATGTTTTTATTTTTAAAAAATTTTTATAACATAAAGTATGTTCTGTTAACATTTTCTATTCTTTCTTGTGAGTCTATTTGGTTATTGTTATCTTCACTAAGTATAACTCCTAAATATTTAAAATTTTTCACTCTTTCAAATTTGTAATTTTTTATTTTCAAATGTCCTATTTTATTTTTCTTTAAACTGTTTTTCCTTGCCACTATCATATATTTTGTTTTTTCTTGGTTTATCTGTAGTCCAAACTTTCTGGCAATGTTTTCCATCTCTACAAAGAGTTTTTTTATTTCTATTTCATTTTTCCCAATTAATGCAATGTCATCTGCATATGCTAATATATTCAATTATTCCTTACCAATCTTTATACCACTAGGGACCATTTTTATACTTTGTATCACTTTTTGTAATGCCAAATTAAACAATATTGGTGATAAAGGGTCATCCTATTTCAGACCTGTTTTATTTTCAAAAAAAGATGACAATGTTCCTTCTATTCTAACCGCACTTCTTGTCTATTGTACACATGTTTTACACATATTTATTAATTTAGTAGGAATTTTAAATTCTTTCATACATTTCCATAGTGCTTCTCTATGTACAGAGTCATATGCCTTTCGAAAATCAATAAATAAATGTCGTACACTCTGATTATACTCCCAGAGTTTCTCATTTATTATCCTCAATGCAAATATGTTGTCAATTACAGATCTTCCCTCTCTAAATCCATTCTGATAGTCCCCCATAACTTTTTCAATGTATGGTTTAATTTTCCCAATATTATATTCGACAAAATTTTGTAAGCTTCATTTCCCATTGCTATTCCCCTGTAATTCTCACACCTCTTTCTGTCTCTTTTGTGTATGGGATCTGTTATTGTTTCTTTCCATTCTTCAGGTAGCCTTTCCTCCTCCAAGATTTGTGTTACTAGTTCATACATTCTATTCAGTAGTTTATTTCCTCTGTATTTTATTAATTCCAGATGTATTCCATCAGTTCAGCTGCCTTGTAATATTTTAAGTTTCTTATTGCCTTTTTTACATCTTCTATAGTGAGTTCTTCTACCTCAACTTCAACTTTGCCAATTTCTTTATTTAGTTTTTTAATTAATTCCCTTGGTTCTTCTGTGTTCAGTAATTTGTCAAAATATTCTTTCATATTTCTGCTTTCTCCTTTGTATTTATTGCCAATTCTCCTTTTTTGTTCCTAATTATGCTAAATTTATGTTGATATCTTTTATTAAATTGGTTTACTGTTTGATACATTTTCCTTGTGTTATTATGCTTCTGATCTTTTCTATTGATTCTGTTACATTTTTCATGTATGTCTTTTTCTTATTCCTAATTATTTTGTGAGCTTCTTTTCTTTTATGGTAATATGCCTGCTCTTCCTTTTCCCTTCTTCCTTTTATCAACCACTTCTCTCTTGCCTTCTTCATTTTTTCTAGTGCAAATTTGCATTCCTCATCATACCATTTATTTTTTAAATGTTTCTGTTCCTTCATCCCTTTCTATAAGCTGCTGTTTGATTTCCTTAGACTCTACAATAGATTGTTTGTTTTTTTTAGTGTGTTAAATAACAACACTTAATTGCTACAATCACATAGCATCAGTAATCAGTACATGAATGAGTATTCAGCAGTGGTGGACTGATACTGATAGGGGAACACCAAAGTACTTGTAGAACAACCTGTCCCAATGTCAAACCTTGGCCTTTGCAATGAGAGGCTGGTGACTAATCAAGTGAGTCAATTCGTATTAACTTTTTGACACCAAAATTAATTGCCCAGTGTGGTGTGCAGTGGACTGAAATTTAAATGGGAGCTGCATAATAAAGGCGATGATAGGCAGTCAGTTGTACCCATTATTTGGCATTTTGAGCATCACACTGTATGATCGATATACCTGACAATATGTGCCAGAGAGTTAAGTATGTAATCCATTTTTGTCATGTACTCCAATTTTGTCAAATAATGCAGACAACAAGGTACATATTCTTCGATCACAAATACATTTATTGTTTATCTTCTGCTACATGTGTTGTCCTTCTCATTCATATTCAGGCATAGCATTGTAATACCGCAAGAAGGTTCACAAGACTTTGACATTAGGATATATTATACTTATTTCTTATGCTGGTGTCCCTTATTATAGCATAACGAATGTGAAAGTCTTGAGAACCTTCTTGTGCTATGAGAATGGTATGTGAAGATGGCCAGCAAGGCTGAGAAATGTGGTAGAGGTTAAATAAGAAATGTATTTGTCATCCATGAATGTGTACTTTGTTGGTTGCATTATTTGATATATTAATTATTTGTTGTAGCAACAGATTTATTGCATAGTATTGTTTTATGAGATGCATGTATAAATTATATGATCAGTATTAACCTTGAGTTCTGTGTAGTCTGTCAATATTTTACTTTCCATTGCATTATGCAATTGAATTGTCAACACCGTTCAGTTGTGGCCCAACCAGTGGTACTGTAAATTTGTTACTGGCCCTTACTGAATTTCAGGTAAGCACAACTGTTATGTCCATAGCTGTCTGCAACCATAGTTCTTGTCAGCAGCAGGTTTATTCAGAAACATGAGATCTGCAGTTGGCATGGAACTACAAAAGATGTGGTCCCACATGAGGGTCAAACTCTCTATCACAGCAGTGGAATGAAGATTAGTTTTCTGGGATGGTGTTGTGGTAGGTGTAAATATCTGCTGACTCATATCATATGTGCTATTCTGCAACATTCAGTGAATGTATTTGCAGGTCTGGGTCATTACGGAGTTCAGTGCAGTGATGTTCATTATGTTGTGTGTACCCATGGGCACTCTGATCACACAGGCAACAACAACCTATTTCTGAATGCAAAACATATTGTAGGGTTTAGCATATCATGCAAGGATCTCTATTTCATTCACCCATTTGAAACAGGTAAGATCAAGTGATGTTATTACTATTGGTGCCGGGTTCTTAGTATGTATTTTAAAACTTACAAGGCCTTGTTGCTTTGGTTACAGTAGGCTGTGTTTTCTGTGAGTTATCACGTGATGTAATTGTGGTTTGGATTCTCCATGCAAACTAAACAAAATTCATAGGTGCTGACCGGAATGTTGTGGAGATTTAATATACTGAATTTCACACAAATTGGTCAGTAGTTATGGAAAGCAGAAGTAGTAATACATTCATGCCTTTAGGCACAGCACTGTTGTCACTGAGCTGATTTTCACAAAATGTTTGCTTGCTTGACAACATTTTGTGCATAACTCTTGTACTGAATTTCATGAAAATGTGACAGGGTTTGGTTGCTGTTACAAGGCCACAGAATTGGCTGTGTTCTTCACATAAATAATTCTTCTCTTTTATTTAGTAAGGAATGCCTGAAAATGGATGTTGATTATGATAATTTTAAGAAAGGGAAGAATGTTCACAAATTGCATGATTACAGTTGTTGTATGCTTTCTTTTGGGTGGTTCCTCAGTGTCTGAAATTTACATGCCGACATTTCGGAACACTCTGTCTGTTCCATCTTCATAGACAGGTGGGTGCGTGTAGAACCCACCTGCCTATGAAGATGGAACAGACAGAGTGTTCTGAAACGTCGGCATATAAATTTCAGACGCCGGGGAATCACCCAAAAGAAAGCATACAACATTCAGTACATGGTGAAAGTTTGAAATCATGTTTACAGTTGTTCTGAAAACACTGACAATGCTGATTGTGCTTGCAAACCATGTGAAAAGCCTATTTTATATCAAATTTTAGAATAATCAAAGAAGTGTTTGATTAACAGCAAGGTGTATTACATCACAATCCTGTGCACCGCTAGAACGCCAAGTGAAATTCAGCCACAGTGTTGCATCACTCTAAATATTTCACTACAAAGCATGGTGAATAAAACAGTCTAACATTCAACTTTGATCAAAAATAAATTTCAGAGCAGAAAAGTAATGTTATAAAAACATTCCTATATCTGCGTGAGAGCACAGAAATGCATCGTAAATGACACATTATCTACAATACTTGGAATCCAGGTTTTCTGAATATAATTTTCAATAAGTTTTGGGTACTGACAGGTGCTGTTAGTGTGGTATAATTGAATAATATCAGTACAGTAATAATGATAATGATGGTAATGATGTTGATGATGATGGTGGTGGTGATGGTAATAGTTATTATAATAATTTTGTTTAATTCTTTATTATTCATGTTTTGGCACAACAGCCATCAGGCCAATTATAATGGCAGTACAGGAAGAAAAATACACAAATAACAACAGAATACATAATATTCTTATAATTAAAGCCAATGAGATACACTATTTCTCAAATTTATTTTGATAAAGTACTCTACATGTTTCGGACAGATCTGCTGTCCATCATCAAGAGTCTCAACATCGTATACACAGCTGTAGGTATTTGTCATGCTAGTTCTGTCAACTGTCTGCTAGCAAGGTCAGAATGGAACATCCAGTCTACAGAACTAGCATGACAAATACCTATTGCTGTGTATACAATGTTGAGACTCCTGATGATGGACAGCAGATCTGTCTAAAACATGTAGAGTACTTTATCAAAATAAATTTGAGAAATAGTGCATCTCATTGGCTTTTATTATAAGAATATATCACGATGCACAGTTCTCTGAATGTCAAAAAAAGAACACATAATACTAATAGTACGAGTAATTCAGTGCATTTCATTGGGTATTTATTAACATGCAGGCTTAATAGCAAAAGTGCCTATTATAAAGCCAGCACAAAACAGACAAAACAAAAACAATATGACAGGAAAAATGCAATATACAATAAGTACTAGAGCAAAAACCCTAAACCTGAAAAAATGTAAATAAGTGGATATAAAAACGTCACATATTAGCACAAAATTTGTTTTAAAGAAGTAATAGGTTTCTTAAAGATATTGATGCCTTTGCACACATGATTAGTAGCCAGAACACAACTAGCAGACAGACAGTTTTTGCAAGTAGCAGTAAACAGGGAGGAGTTGCTAAAATTATAAGAAAGAACTTGAATACCAGTAATAACCAAAAGATATGGGCAAAATTTTAAACGTGAATTAACAGAAATAAAAAAAAATAGTGCAAGATAAAGGTTTCTGTTGTGCAGGGTATGAATTTTAAAAAATTTAAAGAAATCCCCATAAGCAACATGGTTTTGAGTAAAATGCGATTTTGACATTGGACTACAAACTTATGCTGAATGCATTCCAGCTTTTTGGCATCAAGAGACATTTAGAGTTCCACACAATTGAGGGACACTCAAGTTTGGGTCTTAACCAGCTTAATTAGCTATCAACATTAGAAAAGGAATTGGTTATAGTTCATTTAAGCCCAGCATCCTGACAGATTGGGAGATAATGTAGTCTGCATGCACATGGAAATGCAGTTTTGAATCTAGTTGTACCCCAGGGTCTTTGATAGTGTCCATACAAGTTATATGAGTCCCATATTTTGTAAGTATAATAAAGAAATTTTGTTTTCCTAGTGAAAGCAATCACTCTCGTTTTGCTAATGTTTAATTTCACAAAGTAGCAGCAGCAGTAGTGAAGAATACTGATATTAATAATAATAACAATAAAAATTATATTAGTTTTAATAAAAATAATATTAAGATGAATGTATAATATCAATATAATACAAGATCAATTTTAATATTATCCTCTCATCTACACGGAAGTTTTCTAAGCTGTTTTTTCCCTTCAGGTTTTCTAAAATTCTATATGAATTTGGAACTCATCGCGATAACTGCTGAAAAGTGCCAGCTGTTCAGTTCATTGTGCAGTTTTCTCAGGACTCCTGTTACTTACTCGTGTTTAGCTAAAATCATTGCCTGCAGCAACCTCTTCTCAAACCTCTTCAGCATGTTCCTACTCTGTCAGTTTGACAGAACAAACTTTGTACCTATATTAGACAACAGAATTATAATTACAATAAATCCAGTCAAAACACAACAATTTATTCTTTTGCTCTCAACTACATGTTTTGGCCTAAAAGGCCATCGTCAGGTTGAAGACAAGAATAAAAGAATATGTATACACAGTTTATATGGAACTGAAACCTCGCAATTTATGTTTTTATGTGGGTATACCTAACATGGGAAAAATAACCTTGGGAATAGAATACTATATAGTTTTTAAAATGCTGGATCAAGAATATATCATTATAAAAACCTAATGTGACAGTGTAAAAAGGTAAAATTATTAGAAGTGTATGCATTTTTTAAGAGGATGGCCTCTATAAGTTTATAGTGGTCTTGCATGTTTGAATGTGAGATTTAAGTGGGATGTTCTTGTTTTGACATTTTAAATTATGTGTATCAGAGATTATGATTATTTCCACAGCTTTTTACTATTATCTATAAAGTGATTCCTTCCTACTATTGATGCATGTGGTTCTTATACATTTATAAAATTATTATTATAAGACAAACTTGTATAACCTGTTGTAGAGAGTATGCCACGTGTAATGCTTTTGGTGGCTGAAGGCTGTGGAAATATTTGCAAACTTTGATACACCTCATTTAAAATATCAAAACAAGAATGTCCCACTTAAATGCCGTATCTTAAGAACACCCCACCTTCAAGTATGCGAGACCACTATAAACTTACACAAGGTGTCCTCTGAAGAATTATCTACACATTTACTGATTTTACATTTGGACATTTTTATTTATATTTTATACTGACATATTCTTGATCCTGTCTTTTGAAATCTATAAACTTAATTATACAAATTCTATTCCCATGGATATTCTTCCCTTGTTTTGTATATCCACATTAAAATACAAAGTGTGACTTTAGAGATCTCATTTCTGTAGCAACTGTGCTGTATAATATGCTTCAATGCTTGTGGTCAACCTGTTGATATTCATTTAGGCCAAAACATGCAGTTTAATTAACAGATAATAGTTCTTATCCAAAAATATATAAATAACTAACAAATGCACTTTAATATTTCATGATGTATTATCAGGTGCATTTAGTTCATTCTTTATACAGGTGCGGAAGAACTCTGTGCCCAAACTTTGTGAGGTGATAGGGGGACCAAATCACAGATTTATTGTCGAGGATGCATCCTTGCAGCGCTACGGGCCATCAAATTGTGTCTGACTCAGGTTGGAAATCAAGCAAAACCACAAAGTATTTTGAAAATAAGTTGTATTTTATACCAGTTTAGAGCAGATGTTCAAATTTACGGCCACCGATGTTGATACACAGCCAACAACAATGCAGCAGAGGCTGACATGTACACTCAAAAATACCAGGTTACTGTCTAATGGTTGCTGCTGCCTCAGCGATAAGGGAAATGAGATTCTCTTCAGAATCAACACATCACCACCACTTAGAACAATTGCTGGATTGGACAGGGTGGGCCAGTGTCTCGGCCTCCCAGGTCACTGGACCCCACATCAATGGACTTCTTCCTGTGAGGGCCACATTAAAGCCCTGATTTACGCATCACCAGTTGATTCAGAAGAGGATCTTATTGCTCATATTGTTCAGGCAGCAGCAGGTATCAGGCAAGCAACCTGCCATTTTTGAGTGCACACATCAGACGCTGCTGCATTGTTGTCAGCTGTGTATCGAGTTCTAAATTGGTATAAAATACAACTTTTTTTCAGATTACTTCAGTGGTTGTGCTTGATTTCCAACCTCAGTCAGACCCAAGTTGACGGCCCATAGCGCAGCAAGAACACATCTACAACATACAGGGTGATTCAGGAGGAATCTGCAATA
>JGI20166J26741_11779141_pt1 | contig 10305 bp, 4 predicted proteins | sample TergutCu122P5_FD_26741 | JGI IMG/M metagenome (IMG submission 26741) | reverse complement strand
GGTGGAGGTTGTGGCTTCACTCTCTGAAGGTCGCACAGCTGCTGCGCAGTGCGGCTTGTTTACATACAAATCAGTCCCGGTCATATTTGAACCACCTTGTTTTAGTGCAATGTACTACACAGAAAAGCAACAACTGAAATATCGGTAATAGATGGTAGTTTGTTGTCCAGTTTGCCTATTAATTTGCTTAGTTACATATTATTCCCCGTAAGCTTACAGTGGACATACTGTCTGCAACTAGACATGTGACTGAGCTTTTACCTGTCAGATCATGGGTCAGTAGATGCTTGATGTACAGGGTTACTGCAGCAGTACAATTTTGTGTTGTAGGGATGTGTCTCCTGTGTATTTGTTTCATATAGTTATAATCTGGCAGACTGCACTGCTATGGTTATTGTTTAAGAGACAGGAATAAACATTTGCAGTAATACTAAGAGTAATTCTCTTCAATTATTATTATTATTTAAATTTACATACCTTAGCTGTAGGCATTTTTTTGTTGTTGAGAAAGTAGCAACCTCACATTCGGTAATCAGATTGATAAAATGCTGCTGCAGTTACTAAAGGGACATTTACACCTGTCCAAGTGTACTTAACTGAAGTCTGTACTATACTGTACCTGCAGGAATGTTTGCATTTACACCAGGGGTTGCAGATAAATGAAGCATCAAGAAATGTGTGCGTAGCATGATCCTGGTGCGTTCATGTCTGTTTGTTCAGTTGTCTCAAAACCATTGAGGCTTGTGCTCAAAGTGTTTGTGTATGATATGTGCACTTTCCTTTCCTCTGAAACTTTTGTTCCAAACACTTCTTGCCCTAATAACTGTATAGTGATTTACACTCAAGATAAGAATGCATTAGTTTTTCGTTACTCAGCTCAGTTGTAGCATAAAATTGCTGTACCAGATTTAAGTACATTTCTTAATTAAATAAAAGTCAAAATTGTATGCATTCTGTCCCTCAGAACTCTTGCAGTACTTCTGTCAATTATACGTTTATGAAGAGGCTTAATTATTTATGTGTTGTAGTTCCGGACCATATCTTAACCTAGGTACTGTATGACATCAATGTAGATTTTCATCCAGTTAGAAAATATTAGTATACTAATATTCCCTGACTTACATTATTTGATTTTACATAAATTTTGCTTCAGTTTTATCTGATCTGTTCATACACAAAAGTGAATTTAGATGATGTTTTGGGTGAGCAGTCACCATTTATAATGTTATTTCTGTTAGGGAAAAGAACTGAGTTTTCTGGTTTTGAGTTCATGTTACTGCTCCCTCAAATGCAGCTGTCTTGTAAGTTAGGGTTTACCTGTATGTGATGACCCTTTCTGACAGTTACATGCTATTGTTGGAACTTAAGATTCTTTTTAATACCAACATTATTTTAGACCATGAAGACTTAACAGAATGGAACTTTTTGTAAGAGGAAGTTAAGAGCATGAAGAAATTACTTTAATTTTTTCAGTAGTAATGTATTAGTCAGACATTGAACTCATAGAATATATTTGAAAGTCTGCACTTATAATAAATGTATAGTAATTGTGTCTTTGCAGTAATAATTTAACTCTGTGTATGTATATCATACCGAACGTTCTTACTTTTATGATACTAAAGCCAATGTAATTCATTGCATATTGTTTGGCATCTAGTTTTTCCTAGTGTGTGCTGTTTTGACATACTAAGTTTTTGTTCTAATGCAGTTTTGTCTGATTTTAATCTGTTCTTATGGTTTCAAAAATATAATGAATTTGTCTTAAATTAAAAAGTTGATTTTTTAGTAGCTAAAATGAATGGTATTTAACTTAATTAAATTATTTATATTTTAATTAAAATTGAAGGCATTGAAACTGAAAGAGTAATAATAATAATTTCAAGCTACATGATTTGGAGTAATGGAACTGTTATGAAGGGTGGAGATACCTGTTATTCTTTCTGGAGAAAATTACAAGAAACACACAGAAGCAGACATAAGCTGTTCATGACATGAATAATCCATTGTAACTTAATATATCTACCAATGGCCTGTACTTTGAAGAATTCACAGTGAATTGGTACTTACTACAGTTTTGCATTTTAGGGTAAGGAGAACAGTTATGTGTTGATAACCATTAAACAGTAAAATTCAGCAGTCATCTGGGATTAAACATAGGACCTTCCAATTAAATCCTCCCTTCATAAGGTTATGGGTTCATATCTGGAGGCTGGCCTTCCTGATGACTGACATTTTCACAATTCCTTCCAGGCATTTGTTAGGACAGTACCTCAGAAGAGGCCACAGATACTTCCATTCTTGTATTTTACAATTCATCATTTACTAACCATCCGATGATATGGGCCATGTACAGCCTGAGATACCAACACTGTCATAAAGAAAAGATGAAGTTGTCCCTGTGCCTGCCATGACGGCAGGTGATACAGCTCCAGCCATTTTAAACCTCAGCACTAATTTGAGGTGACTGAGCAGCTACATGCCCTATGCACTATAACCCAAGGGAATTGAACCCTGCAGTAACATTGTTAAATAAACTATACATAAGTCAACAAATTGAGTGATGATTTTTGTTTTGCTTGTAATGGCATATGAGTTTGTGTTTAGAATTGTTTCTCTATGATGGATGAATATGTGTGTTTCCTGTATCCTGGATTCCAATAGAAATGCCAGCAGTGAGTGTCTTACTGAGATCTGTTAATATTTTTTCAACTGATGTCAACACAGAAGTTGTGTGGGAATTCTTAGTTTGGTGTTGGCAGGTGTACATTTATTATATGTATTTGGATGTTGTTTATATTAAACAGTGAAGGTACTTACGTTACATAAATAATTTTTTTTTGAGTACTGCATGCTACTTAATTTTGTGCCACTTGTGTACTTCGAAGAATTTATTGTTTTTATTTTACGTTCTAGGGTTAAAACAATGCATCACCTGCTGTAATGTGTGTAGGTACATGACAATGTTAGATGTACTCTGGTTACTGCATACTCAGCCAAAAACAGTCCATGTAATGCAGTTTACTCCACTTAGAAGGGTCTTGGAGAAATGTGATTCCTGATAGACTTTTTAAAATTACCAACGTAATGCACAATTCCTTTATTCTTCAACAATGTGTATGTTACACTACGATCCTCAACATGTTTCGAGCAGCGTGCTGCTCGAAACATGTTGAGGATCGTAGTGTAACATACACATTGTTGAAGAATAAAGGAATTGTGCATTACGTTGGTAATTTTAAAAAGTCTATACTATGATGCACGGTCAGAAAAATATCAAATTGTGATTCCTAATGCTGCATGTGGCTATCCCTGTTTCTTTAAATAATATAAATCGTAACTGCCAAGTTTTCTTGAAACTAAATATGAACACACGTAGGTTAGAGATGTCCGTTGCTTCGTATATCTACCTCCCAGGCATTATAAAAACATAGCAGCTGCGACAACTTGCAAAATGGGAACAAGACATACACCATTAAGTATGGGTTCTTCTGCATCTTTTATGCAGTTATGAAAGTTTCAGAAATGTGAAGTGTTTATGCAGGTAGTGTGTGAGTGATATGTGAGCCTGCTATTGTGACTTCAGTCACTTGTCACTTCTGCCTGCTGATTAACTTACAAAACTTTGATAGATTGTGTGCAGCATGTTTTTGTTTATATGTTATACATGTCTGTGAGCCAAAGGTAAACAATTTCAATCACAAATAAATTTTATTACCAACAAATTGTGCAAAACATTTCCACATATTTACATGTATAATAGACTAATCCAACCTGTTTTGTCTATTTGTTATAGCTGAGACATATAGGCTTAGTCTCCTATGTGGATAAGTGAAATTTGTTGTGCAGTGTAACCTGTTTGTGTGTCTATTTTATGGACGATGTATATTATTAAAATTTCTGTCACCTTTGCATACAGTGAGTAAAAGGCTAACATTAACTGCAGTACATTGAACTGAAACATGTGTGACCTGACCAGCAGCAGATTTGAGTAGTGGTGAGCACTGCATTTGTTGCCATCCTGTGAAATGATCTGAGTGAAGGGTGATATGAATTGTCAGATGAAATAATGTCCCTGTATTAGGAAAATGGCAGCTGTGGAAACTGTGTAAAATATTTTTTTTAACTATTGTATTATTGGATCGTGGCAGTTTAATACATTACATTTTAGGCTGATAGTTGTGAATGTTAATTTATTGGTCTTCTGTTATGTGCCACTATGTAGTCAGGTAGAAATACCAATGTTTTGAAGGAATCTGCTATTGAAGATGTATTCTTTTTTCTTTATAACATTGATATTTCTACCAGACTGTGTAGTGTCTTATCGCAGGAGACCACATTTGTAATGGCATTCAAAGTTTTTATGTTCACGTAGCAGTATAACTAGTGTTAAACCTCCAAAATGCAACTCTTTAAAACCACAAAATGCACCATGCCAAGAGCAGGTGATTTCATTGCTTGTGTGACATCCTCTGTCATTGCATAACACTCCCGTTGTGTAGAGAAAGGACCATAATTGTTTGCTGTGATTTGAAAATTTACTTCCAAAATATTATCAGCATTTGGACAGCTGTGAATTCTAAGAACAAGTCCTGACCGAATTCCGAAAGTTGTTAATATGTAATTTTAGTGCTTTCAGGCATAACCGTATATAAGAACCGTGGCATGGCTCTGGGATGCTCCTACAAGACGATCAAATTAAAGCGGCCACTGAGGAGAAAATGAGGGAAATGAGGTATGGTTATTTTTGTGGCCATTTTTCCTGCAGTTTTTTGTGTGCAAATTTGTGCATATGAAATTTTGGTGTTCTTTTCATTAATGTCTGTTTAATGAAAAGTTTGTCTTTAGTACCATGAGTTTGCAGTAACCAGATGCAGTAATATGAACATCTTTTCAATCTGTGTTATTCATCCTCCTGTCACTGTTTTTGAGGAACATTTATTTTATTGGCACATTTAATGACGTTGTTGGTGGCCTTACACATGAACTTATGAGAGATGTAATTTAAATTAGCTTGGTAGAGAAATTATATAAAATGTGTATGATAGAAAGTCTATTGTAGTCATAAAAATGCACAGTTATGGCAACAGTGTGATGTGATTCATACTGTTATGTTTTATTGTTAACAGTACCTCTGTAACATCTGTTTTTCATCATTGGTTATGCTTAGCATGTATATTGGGTTTTTAGTTCCAGTATGTACTTCCACGTCAGAGCCGTGTATGATTCTTGGAATGTGAAGTATGGTATGATGAAATATAATGAAAATATGAGTTCTGACATTTTTAATCTATTTTTGAAGGCCCAAATATTTTACACTCAACAAAATGTCCGTCTGGAGATCCTTTCAATCCTTACTCTGCCTACCCTTACTGCAGAATATAAGATTACACCTGGTTATTTATTGCAGAAACTTGTTAGGCATTTGCATATGAATTTTTGAATGACTGAAAATAAAACATTATATTTATTGTTGTCATTATTTACACTATTTCAGTGAGATTTGAGGTTCTTATGATGGTGGTGATGGTGATTTTTGTCTCCTGGGATATGATACCATGTAGATAGTGCTTGTCTACCAAACTACACAGCATCACATCCCTGAAGACTGTATTTCTCAAATTCTGTCCATCACATGTTATCAGATCCACTGAGATTTATTTTCGTGCTGTTTGAGTAGCTACTGACATTAAGTACTATTTCGTGCTTCACGCATTTTATTTTTATTATCTTTCTTATGTAATAATCACTGGCTTCACCATAAGCACCGTGATAAATACTGATATCATTATTTCTGTGATGTTTTAGTGCCATTAACTTTGTTTTATGAAGCGTGGGAATTTATGATTTTACTGTTTCTACATAATGTACTGCTTGATTTTTGGTAGTGAAGTTATGTTGTATTATCTGCCACATACTGACTGACTTGCTGGCTTGCTTTATGGAGCTTTATTTTCCATTGCCAAAGAAACTGTCAAAGTCCGAAGCTTTATGTAACATTTTTATGTCATGATGTATTTATTTTATGGGGAGAAGCTGTCTGCTGCCTGTCCATCTGCAAGCTGGAGGATCGTCCCTTGTCAGCTGTCTGTGACTGTGTATTTAATATTCTAACAGTCTGCTTCACATGATTATTGTATGCTGTTCCAGTGTTTTTTTTTGTATGAAGAAAATAAATTAGCTGTTTTGATTTTCTTTTTTTTAAACCCCATTTCAGTGTGAAGTTTATCTAGATATTTGAGAATTCTCCTGCCTCATAGAAAATACCATGCCCATTACAAAGACCAGCTCATAAAATACTGTGTAAAGAAATAATCACTGTTTGGAGTGATAATCGTATGCAACGATTAAATACATTGTGCGAGCACAATGCAGAGTTTTTGAATGTTAAAGGAGGTGATATATATGGTTACTGCTGTTTCTTAAGTGGTTAACAAATTATGTTTTAAATAGGTATTCCTGCTGTAAACCATAGCTTAAATGTCATGATTATGCAGTGCCATGTGGTGTTTTCAGAACATGAGAATTTGCTGGTTCAGTTCCATTTTTACTATAAATAATGGGAAAGTGTCATGATGTTTTGTTTTTGCAGATCATAATGGGACTTTGACGTAGGATCTGTGGAAGATGCTCACTGTTACACTGTTGCCTGTACATAGCTTATGAAGTGTACTTCTGTATGTAAAACTAAAGCATTCTAATTTGTGCTCATATAAAAGGCTATGGTGCAGTTATCTTAGGGCATCCTGCAAATCATGAGCAACCCAAGAAGTACTGAACAATCCTCCCCATACATTGTGTGATGAAGAAATGATCTGTTAGCGGAACCCACAAACCTGCCAAGCACGTTACGAATTAAACTTATCATATGACAGCATATGTTGAAAATGTCTGCAGTTATCAGTAGGATGTACATGCCTACCACCAATTTCACCATTACTGGGGGGTAAGGAAGAATCATATCACCAAGCAATTGCTTGCAAGAAGCTGGGTGCAGCTGGTGCTAAGCTTGAACATTCTCCTCAGAAATCCCTCATGCACCTTGCAAGCTGTTTCTGGGCAAGGATTTGAGCACATGAGGTGTCAAGGACACATGCTTGGCAATGGAGGAGATCTATGTGTCCATCAGTTGCTGTAGTCTAGCTGAGCTTTGTTTGTAATGTGTTAAGGCTGTAGGTTTGTTAGTTCTTCTGGCGGCCTGCATCTCCTTGGCTTGAGTTAGCGGAAAGACTGACTTAAGCCCTTGAGCAGCTCAGTTAATGCTCGGGAGCCCTAAGATGATCACTGTATATATATATATTAGAAGGAGCTGTAATACATCACATTTGTGAAAGATCCTACCTGATGCCGTAACACCTTGTAGAAATTGAAATTGATGACAACTGTGTTTTGTACCCTAGTGGTAGCTATATGATGTACAATAAGCTTGGATATGGTGCATGGTTATCAAGACTCTTCCTCTACTGTGGTGTTTCCTCTGTACTGTGCATCTGTAAGGGTCTGCATATTTAAACATGACATCTGATCTGGTCTGATCTTCTTGAATATGAAAACTGTTTGCTTCAGTTTGACATGAAATGGGAATATTGTGTTCCAGTCTGATGCAGGAACCTTGTTGAGGTCCAACTATTTTTACACAAGACATACGAATTTGTTTTATTGTTAGATTCAGTTTGGTGATAGACTGAAATATGTTTTTTTTCACAAATGTCAGACTGAGTTCATGAGAGGACTGTCTTTAGAATCTGTTTAGAACATCATGTTTTTCTAAAGACTGTCATATTAAGTTTGCTTCTGACTGGAATGTGATGTTCTGTGAAGGATGGTGTAAGCCTGTTATTCATATTCCTGTGATGTAAAGAGTTTATTGTATTTATAACAGAGCTGTACTTTAGGTCCATTTGTTCTGCTTTAACTCTCTCCGCATCTAATAACTTCAAGCTGTAGTACTGAAGAGTATGAGCTTCCCTTCTTTGTCTGTGGCCACTGACATTCTTCAAAACATTGACTGCATAAGAACGTAGTAATCCTATGAAACGTTTGTGACTGTGTGTACTATTTTTAGTGCTGTATATCTATGCTGTACTTTCAGGCTGACCTAACAATGCTGTTAAGGTAATGCAGTACGTATTTTATTGGTATTATCCTGATCTCTTTGCTACTCCTTTTTTGACTTCTCAGACTAACAGTGATAACGATTTTTGTGTGTTTGTTCTTACATGTTGGTGAAGATGCTTCGTAAACTGCCATCCTAAAATCTAAACTGTTAATGACCAGAAAGTAACCAATTATGTGTTTGAACGTGAGCCAACTTTCTTACAAGTTGAATAAAAAGTACTGTCATCTGTAAGAAGCTTAAATAAATCTTGGCTTTAACATAAAACTAAGACCATCATGTGTTTATTGTGTTGTAGGGTTTTGTGGGCTGGTTTTGTGCAGTAAATGCTTTTGTCCATTCATCTTACATGTAAAGCTACATAACTTTTCTCCTGACATAAGCACAGGTGAATTTGTAGTGCGCTGTGTGTTGTATATTTTAGTGTCATGTCGTATTGTTCAAATAACACGACGTGTTCTAGTCAGTACGGCTGTTATGTGGATGTCATTTTATGACAGACTTGCTGTGCTTTTTATCACATGCTACCTTCAGGGAAACATCCAGACATTTGCCTGAGGGTAGCATCTTATGCTGAAACATGTACGGAGTTGGTAGCAAAATGATATCCATGTAAGAGTTGTCCTGACCAAAACATTTAGTGATATTTGAAATATATTACTATTGTTGCAGTGTAGTGATCATCACTTCTGCTTTGTATTCAGGGGATTTCTGGTTCCAGTCTTGACACAGAAATTGACTAAGTTAACAGGATTTTTATGGTTTTCCTCAGGCTGATGAAGCAAATACAAGCACTGTACTTCAGATAGGTTACTGCCATATTCTGCTACATCCTTCCCAGTGTATTATTTATAGTAGTCCAGTAATGTTGCATTTAACCATGTCACTTTGCAGTTGATGAGATATTTTTCACCCTTTTCTGGATATTAGGATTGGTGCCTCTTGCGTTAATATTCTCCAGGTTTCTCCTGTGTGGAGTGAACATTGCACTTGGAAAGTTATTCTCCTCTCATAGAAAATGGCAACATTTCTTCCTACTTTTTTAAATTACCATTAATCTGTTTAAACCCATATTTAATTTGAATTCTCAGGCATAAGAATGTTAGATAAATGAACATAAATATTTCAGATTACAGGATCATGCATTAGGATATGTTTGTGCTAAAATAAACATACAACATACAGATTCTTATTATAAATTAATGTACAAGTACATGATATCATGTAGACTATTATCTCTTTAATTATCTAATTAATTATGAAGGGTGGTGTTCTACAGTGTGCCTAAATGCTGCATAGATATTCAGTGTGTGCCAAGTGATATTCAATGTGCAGACCTAAACACTATCACAAATCATGAATCCCCTGGATAACCCAAAGTTTCTTGGAAGCATCTTCACCAAAATCCGCACGCTGCTTTCCACTTGTAGGACATATATTAACATTAGCTTTCTCTGCTTCATGTTTCAGGTAGCAGCAGGAATTCACCACATTCAAGAAGTGTCAGCGACTGGGACACGTGGTCGGCTGCACATCCATCTGTACCTGCTCTGCTTCTGGGAGCCATTCCCCATTCTGCCTCATTACTAGCATCTTCACGTGGAAATGAAAGTCCTAAGAGCTTCATGTGTCCACGATGTGGTCGGGGCTACAAGCTTAAGAGCTCACTCAGGAATCATGAGAAGTGGGAGTGTGGCATGGAGCCACAGTTCCAGTGTCCATATTGTCCATATCGTGCCAAACAGAAAATGCATGTTGCTCGACACATTGAGAGAATGCATAAGGAAAAGATGGTACTTGCTTAGTTGAGTAGACTCGTTGATTAAAGACAAGACTTTTATAAAGTTTAGTTACATTTCATTTTGTTTAGTGTCCTTCCAAGCTGAATTGGGCACTTCCCATGTGACCCACCATAAAGACAAATGTAGTGTATCAGTTTTCACTCTCAGAATGACACAACACCATTAATACTGTTTATTCATTTAGTTGCTATGGTCAACTATTACGGCCATCATCAGGTAGTTTCACAGTTACATAAACGGAAGTATATTGAGGTGATGCTGCACCTTTACAAACAGTGGGTATGAAGTTAGATGTGATTTTGACCGTGCATCGTCGTTAATATGTGGAAATAAAATGCCAACTAGATGCAACAGAGGTTTTTATTGCAGATCTTATTGCTCGCTCAACAT
>JGI20166J26741_11778919_pt1 | contig 10306 bp, 5 predicted proteins | sample TergutCu122P5_FD_26741 | JGI IMG/M metagenome (IMG submission 26741) | reverse complement strand
TTTGGACCTAATTAGCGAATTCCGATCCTTCCTTCGTGTTCTCTGCGGGCTCCGTGAGAGGTCTTTTGTGATAAAGTTAACGCATATGGTGACAGGCACCTTTTTACCCTAAAATGGTACCTGACACGTTAAAATGTGGGTAGAACACAAACGGGATGACTAATGCTGGGGTGTGGGGAATTGCCTTGGCAAACTACTTTGCGTGCTAGGAAAATGCCACGTCAGAACGTGCGTAAAAGAACCCCTAAGCAACTGGAGTTTGCCAAGGCAATTCCCCACACCCCACGTGATTGTTTTCTCGTTTGTGTTCTGCCGGAAAATCTGACTTTGACAGGTAGAATTTTTTGCCTCATGGGGATATATTACAAGTAACGTGGGAAGAAGCAACAAGCGGCGAAGTATTATTACCGTTCTCATTGTGGGTGCTGTCATTGTGGTTTTGGGACTGGCGGTGGAATTTGTGGTGTACCGGTACCAGGTTAACCGCTCCGCTTTGTTTAGAACCGATGGCAATAGAATTCAGATTTACCGGGACAAAAAATGGAGAACTTTCCTGGTTAAGGGGGTAAATCTGGGGGCCGGGAAGCCGGGCTTTGGGCCCGATGCAACGGGCACCACCAAAGAGGATTATAGCCGGTGGCTGAAACAGATAGCCGCCATGAACGTTAACGTAATCCGGGTGTACACGATCCTTCCGCCTGACTTCTACCGTGCCTTTTTTGAGTTCAATATGCTGGCGCCCAGGCCAATTTTTCTGCTCCAGGGGGTTCGGGTACCGGAATCCGATATTGCAAAATATCAAAATGCCTATGAAAACCAGCTTAGTACCGATTTTTTTGATGAGATCCGGCGGACTATCGATGTGATCCACGGCAAAGCCTCCTTCAAGTACAAAGGCGGGACTGGCTCGGCTTCCTACAGTATGAACATTTCGCCCTATGTGATGGGTTATATCATCAGTCAGGAGATGAATCCTGATTTTGTGATCGGTACCAATACCAAAAATACCCAGGTTATGGGTTTTGAAGGGGATTACCTCTTTACCGACAAGGCTTCCCCCTACGAGGCCTGGCTTGCCGGCGTGGGCAATTACGCTGTGTCGTATGAGCAGAAAAATTACGGCGGGCCCTTTCGGCTGATTAGCTGGATAAACTGGCCCACCACAGACCCGCTGGTCCATCTGAACGAACCGGATCAGAAAGGGCAGGATGCGGTGGGCGTAAATCTGGAGCACATACATACTACCGAAAAGTTCAGATCCGGAATCTTTGCTTCGTATCAGATTTTTCCTTTTTATCCGGACTTTATAAAGTATCAGCCTGAATATGCGAAGTACGTGGACGCCAAAGGGAGGCTCAACCCCTACGAGGCCTACCTTGCCGAGTTAAAAGCTTTTCACACAATGCCCGTTCTGGTGACGGAATTTGGCATCCCCGCCTCCAGGGGTATGTCCGGGACTAACCCTTTGCTCAAGCTGACCCAGGGGTGCATTACCGAGAAAACCCAGGGGCAGGCCCTTGCGGATATGTTTGACAGTATTGTCAACGCCGGTTTGGCCGGAGGGCTGGTGTATTCCTGGCAGGACGACTGGAGCCAAAAAACCTGGAATACCGGGGCCTTTGACATAGCCGGCCGCCGTCCCTATTGGCACAATTACCTCTCCTCCGGCGAGAGTTACGGCATTTTGGGTTTTGAAGGCGGCCTAAAAGCCCCCTTTTGCCAGGTGGACGGTGACATTTCCGAATGGAAGGGAAAAACGCCCATCTATAATTCCGACGGCATTGAACTCTACGCGGCAAACGATGAAAGGTTTGTCTATTTAATGCTCCGGGACCAGAAAGGCAGCGTGGAAAAAGATACCTACTACATCGGCTCGGATGTGGTGCCTGCCCTTGGGAGCACAACCTATACCGACGGGGGCATAACCTTTTCCCGCCCGGTGGACGTAATTATTTCCGTAAACGGCCGGGATAACAGTTCCGTTCTGATAGAAGCTTCGGAGGATATGTATTACCGGTACTATTCCCTTTTGGACGGATTTTTCCCCAGGCAGTCCGGCTTTGAGCTTAAGAACAGCGGCATATTCAACCCCTGGCAGCTCATGGTTACAAGGCCCCTCTTGTTGCCCCAGACAAACCAACGCATACCCCTGGAAGCGTATAATGCAGGGAAGCTGCTCCACGGGAATTCCAATCCTGCGTCGCCGGACTATACGAACCTGGCGGATTTTTATATAAGCCTCCAAAACAAGGCCATTGAAATGAGAATCCCCTGGATGCTTTTCAACGCCCTGGATCCTTCCACCCGGACCTTTGCAGGGGATCTGTACACCGGCAAAACTTTTAGCCTTAATCCGGTTAAAGTGGAAGGGATTTATTTTGAACCCCGCCGGGCCGGGAGCCGCGTTTCAGCGGGACCCGGCTTATTCACCTGGAACGCCTGGGCGGATGCGCCTGAGACCCATGAGCGGTTAAAGGAATCCTACGCTATTTTGCAGAAAAAATTTGCCGAGCAGTAGTGTGCCGGACAACAGAGGGAAAAATGATAACCTTTATCCTTTATGAATTAGTGCGGGTTTTCAGTTTGTTCATCATCTGCTTTGTGGTTGTGATGAGCAGTATCAGCGTCCTCCAGATGATACTGGCTCTTTTTGTTATTCCCGGGTACATAAAAAAAACCCGCCGCTGCGAGTACCGGCTCATGGGCGCGTCCCGGAATATGGCGCCAATTTCGGTTCTTATCCCGGCTTTTAACGAAGAAGCCGCCATAGTTGAATGTATCAAGTCCATGCTGAACAGCAATTATACCAACTTTGAAGTGCTGGTGATCAACGACGGTTCAAAGGACAAAACCCTGGATACCATACTCGGCGCTTTTTCACTGCACAAAATTACCTACCCTGCCCGCGAACGGCTTGCAACCAAAGAGGTGCGGGGCATCTATTATAACCCCGATTTTCCCCGGCTACGGCTCATCGACAAGGAACACGGCGGCAAGTCCGATGCCCTGAACGCGGGCATTAACCTTTCGCGCTGTCCCTATTTCGTTACTGTCGATGCTGATTGCCTCCTGGAAGAAGACGCGCTGCTCCGGCTTGCCATGGGGTTTATGCAGAACAAATACACCATCGCCGCAGGAGGGATGATCCGCCTGGTCAACGGCTGTTCAACGCTCAACGGGAAGGTAACGGAAAAGGCTCTTCCCCAAACAATCTGGCCCCTGTTCCAGACGGTGGAGTATTTCCGTTCTTTCCTGGTTGGGCGGATCTGGTGGAACAGCCTTAACTCCCTCCTTACCCTGTCAGGCGCCTTTGCGGCGTTCCAGAAGGAACCGGTTATCCAGGCAGGGGGTTATACCCCCGGTTCAATAGGCGAGGACATGGATGTGGTGGTAAAGCTGCACCGGTACATGCGTTCAAAACAGTTCAAATACCGGGTGGCGTTTCTGCCGGATCCCGTCTGCTGGACCCGGGCGCCGGAAAGCCTGGACCAGCTCTACTATCAACGGCGGCGCTGGCAGATGGGGCTTATCGAGGTGCTGGCCCGTTACCGGAAAATGCTCTTTAACCCCCAGTACGGCCTCGTGGGTATGCTGGCTATGCCCTGCCATGTTCTGTTTGAAATGGCCTCCCCGGCGGTGGAACTTTTGGGTTACGTCATGGTACCGTTGGCCTGGTATTTCGGCTTTGTAAGCCTGAACGCCCTTATCCTGTTTTTTACGGCTTCCGTTGGCTTTGGCGTTATTGTATCCCTGGGGTCGCTCCTGGCCGAAGATTTTACCAAAAGCAATGGTATCAAAGCGCCGGAAGGTTTTCGCCTGGCCCTGGCAGGTATCGCGGAGAATTTTTTCTTCAGACAAATAACGGTGTTTTTTCGTTTAAGGGGAATTCTTTCCTACCGGAAATACAAGAGCGACTGGGGGCTCTCAAAGCGCAGAAGGTTCAATCAGAGCGGACAAACTGTACAACCCGGCGTGGTAACAAGTTGATGGTAAAATCTTTAGTAAAATCTTTATCTGTAAGGATTGGTATATGAAAAAAATGATAGCAGTTCCGGCGCTTTTGGTATTTTTGGCTGCCGGAGTTTTCGCCCAAATCTCTTTTTCCGGAATGGTGGGCTCCGGGGCAACCATATTGGAAGGTACATTCAGCGGCGATAAGCTCAGGGCCAGCGGGTTTCTCTGGGGCCGGCTGCAGGCCAATGCCCAGACCAAAGACGGTACCCTGGGCGGCGTACTCCGGCTAAGGACCGGCTTTACCACTGCCGACGATCCGTTCTCCCCGGCATACAACGATCCCCTGGCCAAGGCTGTTCCCTATGCATGGGCCTGGTGGAAGCCGGTTGAGCAGGTAAAGCTGCAGCTGGGTTTTATTGACGCCTTTGCGGTAAATGAAATTGTGGGCTGGGAATTTAACGGGAACGACGCCGAGGACTATATTGCCATGGCGGGTTATGATTATTCAGGCGATATTTTCCCCAGGTCAACGGGTTTTTACAACGGCACCTGGTGGACCGGCGGGGCCATTTCGGTGTATCCGGTAAAAGGCCTTACCGCAACCATTGCCATTCCGTACCCAAAAGGCAACCCGGCGGATGCCACCGCGGCGGATGTGTACAAGTACGTTCATGCCCAGGTGCTTTACAACATTGAGGGAATAGGCCGGGCTTCTCTTACCGTTACCGGCGGCAAAGACGGGAGTCTGGGCCCCACGAATATTGCCGATCCTTTCAACGGCTGGGGTTTAACTTTTAATACAAACATACCTACCTTGTATGGGGCTTTCCTTTTAACAGCTCTTAAGGACAGGGGCATAGGGGTAAACGTCGGTCTTGCCTATACATTTCCCGCCCAGCTGGAAAAGGAAGGCAATAATAACGATATGGTCAAAATTAACTATTATTCGCCCCTTGCTTTTGGACTTGGGCTGAGTTATACCCTTGACAAATTTACCGTAAAGGCCCGGTTTGCCGCCACCTTTGCGGGAAGCGCCAAAACACCCGATGTTGATACCATTCATGAACCTTTTAAATTGGGATTTGGCATTATTCCATCCTACGATTTTGGAATCTGCAAAGTGTACCTTAACACGGGTATTGCCTATAAGGGTAAAGACGAAGTATTGCTGGATCCCGCTAACACTAATGATGTGGGAAAGAAAGATGGTTCCTCCGCCTTTGGCTGGCATGTAAACCCCTATGTGGCCAAAACGATCGGTGACGTTACGCTTTACGGGGGCTTCTACTTTGCGTCGGACAGCGTGTACGGCGAAGGCAGTAAGCTTACCAGGTGGGGAATACCGGTTGCCGTGCAGTATGCGTTCTAAAAGGAGTAATGGATGACCAGTGCCGCAATCGTTTTTCTTTTGTCTGTCCTGGGGGTTATTGTTCTCTTCCTGTTTGTTTTTTTTGCCGCACGGAAGCTCCTCGCCGCGAACGAGGTAAAGAGGGCCCTGGAAACAAGGGAGGCTCTTACCCTGGCCATCGGTGAATTTGCGAAGAAAGGCGGGTCCGGGTTTGATGCGGGTATTGATGAATTTGTCCGGGGCATTCAGGAAAAGAGCCAAGGCCACCGGGCCGCGGCGGATGAGGTTTTACTCCGGGCACTGGAACTTCCGGACGCGAAGTACCGGGAGCATTACCTTGCCATTGCCCGGCGCCTGGATTTTCCTGCCGAATGTCTTGCCCAGGTTAAAAGCAAAAACCCCGGAGTTTCGGCAATGGGCTGCCGCCGGGCGGGCTTGTACAATGTTACCGAAGCGGCGGATGATATGGTGGCGGCCCTGGACATACTGTCCAGCGAAAACCAGTTTGAAATTCTCCTGGGCCTTTCCCGGCTCGGCGCAGCAGAGGCGCTGATGCAGGCATTTGAAAAAATTCAGGATAATATTGTCATAAGCGAACGAGCGTTAATCGAAATTATTTCCCAGTTCCCGAAGGGAAAAGAAAAAACCAAACTGTACCGCAGCATTATCCAGAGCGGCATGAATTCCGTAATTGCCCTTTTCCTTAAAGCCGCTGATAAGGACATAGCCAGGGAACTCAATACCGACATTGTCAAGGTTCTGGAGAAAGGCGACAAGGAAAGCCGCGCCGCTGCGGTACGGTGCTTTTCCACCCTTGGCGCAGATGCCCCGGCAGATGAACTTATTGTGGCAATGTCGGATAAAGACTGGGAAGTCCGCGCCATTGCGGCCAGGGCTTTAAGTACCATACAGGATTACGGCGCAGCCAGAGCCCTGTATTTTGCGCTTTTTGACCTCCAATGGTGGGTCAGGCAGAACGCCGCAAACTCCCTGATGAATCATCCCGGTTATGAGATCCTCTTTGTGCTGGCCGCCGAAGCCGGTGACGAATACGCCCGGGACAGTATTATTTCCGCCCTTGAAAACGGGGGAAGTCCCATACTGCTGCGTTCAATCAGGGTTCTGGCCGCTTAGTAAACTGGCCTGTTAAGGCCGTAACCCTGGCGCGCTTAGCCTTTTAATGCCCGTACATTGTACCCTGGGTATGGGTCTGCAGATCCGTTGACTTTTGAATCATTATGGCAAACCGGTGCTGCTCTATTTTTCCCCGCTGCTCAATAACGCCGTTGTTGTTCTGGTACACAGCTTCAACCTGCCACAGGTAGCCCCCTTCGTTCAGGATGGAAAGGTTGTCCAGAACGTAGGAATTTACGTTCTCCGGGGCGGAGCTAAAAAGGAGAGCCGGCGGGTTCTGCTCCCGGAAAAGGCTGAAGATATAGGCATTGGCCCCGTCCACCGGTTCCCAGCGGAAGGTAATGTTACGATCCCGGGTCAGCTGGACGATGTCGATTATGCCGTTATCTTTGGGCTGATCAGGCTTGAACGCCGGCAAAAGGGGAATGGGAAGGACCTTTAACCAGAAGGGATCCCCCGGGGTGGCTCCCCGTCCGTCACTGGTATCGCCCCGGATAATCCAGTACCAGATCCCCTCGCTTAAGGAGGGGAACTTCACGGAACTGGTGCCGGCGTATTTTACAATGGCCCTGGGATCGCTTGAAGGGTCTTGCAGCTGGGAAACAATAAGCTGAACGTTCTTTAACGGTTCATTGGTGGTCCACCGGGCTTCGAGGGGGGTTCGCAGGGCCTGGAGCCCCGGTACGGTGATCCCCGAACTTGGGGATACCAGGGTAATCGGAGACTGTACCGCGCCGGAACGGGTTTGAATGTTGACGATCCTGGGAATTGTCCAGGCGACCCCGTTGCTCCTGGCGGACGTGGACTGGGAAACAATGGTAAAAATGCCCTCGGAGATTAGACCTGCCCGGCCGGTTGAGGTTTCTGTGGGGGATTTAAAGCCCTGAACAGTCCAGCGGAACTGGCCGGTTGTGGCGGGATCGAAGTACACCATCACCGAATTATTCTGGAGCGACGATATTTCCGAAAGCGGTTGGGCTCTTCCCTCCAGATACAGGGTAAACACATAGAAATTTTCGTATCCTGCCCGGGCCCAGCTGAAGTTCACCGCTTTTCCTTCCTCAATACGCACCCGTTCATTTTCCCTGGGGAATTCCAGCACCGGCGCTGCCAGGGACGGTATAATGGAAAGCCGGACAGGGCTGGTGCTCCCGGCGCCCTGCGGAGAGGCGCCGCTTACCCGCCAATAGTAGATACCGGGCTTAAGGAAAGGACTCTGTATGCTGGAACCGCAGACCGCTTCGTCCACAATCAGGGGGCCGGCAAAATCGGAACGGTCGGCAATTTGAAACCGGGCATTAAACGCCAGGGGACTTATCCAGCTAAAGACGAGATCCGGCGAGCGGCTTGTTTCCAGGGTGTAGTTGTCCGGAGGAAAGACAAGCCGGGGAATTGTTCCCGGTTCCACATTCCGCACCAGAGTATTGTTGCTTTTGTTTACCCTGGAAGGAGCTTCTTTTGTCTGGATCACCGAAAATGCATTGACCGCGGAGGGGAGATCCTCGGCAATAATATCGGCGTTCGCCGGCTTGAGGCGCCAGTAACCCTGGGCAGCCCCCAGCTCTGACGAAAGGGAATCTCCCTCGGTTACCCCGCCGGGGTACACCGGGTAGACCCGCCAATACCAGTTTCCCGGTTCAATTCCGGAACTCACATACGAGCCGCCGCCGCCCGAAGTTTTTCTCACCAGCTGCCGCAGCCTTGGACGGGTCATATCGTAATTATCCGCTACTTCCAGCAGAACCGCCTCCGCTTCTTCGGGAACAGACCAGGAAAAACGCAGCTCCGGCTTTGTGCTCAGTATGGTTTCTTCCGACCTGTTGGCCGGGAACAGGGCTTTGGGGGGCGTCACAGCGGCTATGTCCAGCTTGCCGGAATCAACATCTTTGGGGTTTGCGGGCAGGCTGATTTTCCAGTAAAAAGTCCCTTCCGGGAGTTCAATTTCAGTTGAGTCCGTGTTTTTCAGGTACCAGCTTCCGGTGAGATCCAAAAAATCCTTTGTCCCGGCAATCTCCAGGATAACTTCGGGGTTATCGGTTTTCCAGGTAAATTTAACCGGTCCTTTCCCCGGCGTGGAACGGAGCAGCCTGGTTTCGGTTCTGGGCGAAAGCATGATCACCGGCAGAATTACCGGGGAAAAACTGTCTTTTCCGGTTTTAACTGCCTGCCCTTCGGAAAGATTGCGGAATTCCGAACCGGTGGAGAACGTTCCCGAACCCTGGAGCAGTTTAACCGTAATGGTATCCAGGAATTTTATGGTTGCGCTGGTCCTGGGGTTTAAATTTACCTTAAGCGGCGTAGCCGTTGGGGCGGCCCCGTTTGTATTTTCTGCGAGGGCAATTTCCAGATTGTACCGGTCGCTTTCAACCTGAATTTCTCCTTTTCGCAGCTCAAAACCGGAAGCGCCCCCGGTTGTATACTTTACAAGAACAGTGGTATTTTCGGATAAGCCCAGAGTTTCCCCGTCGGTGAATCGTATTTTTGCATCCGAAAAAACCGCGGAACTGATTACGTCCCCGTTGTACACAGGGGAATACCGTTCAAGCCTTTCCCACTGGAGGCGGCCGCTTGAAAGGCGCTGCACCGATTTGTTGATCCAGTACACAGTGCCAACCGGCTTTTCTTCCAGCTGCTGCTGGGTAGTGTGAAAATCCCGCCGGAAAAGCAGAAGACTCACGCCCATACCGGCCAGGCAGATCAACACCACCAGGATAGTCCGGATCGGTGAATTCATTTTGTCAGCTTCAAAATCAGTTTTCGCCATTCCTTGTTCCGTTAGCCCGCCGGTTCTCTATCGCTCTTGTCTGCGGATTTGCCTTGCCGCCCGGCAGGCACGCTTCTGCTTCCCTGGAGGGACTCCCGGACATCATCCAGGGTAAATGGCCAGCGCTGGGTTTCCTGGTTCTGGGCCGCGATGTTCACCAGCCCAAAATACTGGAGATCGCTTTTCCGCCGTCTGCGGGTGGTTAACTTTTCCGACAGGATACGGCTGCCCGCCAGTTCCTGTACCGCATCGGTAATGAGTATATCCGTATCAAACGATCCTGCCGCTTCCCCGGTTTTAATTGCCTCACCGATAACGGTACCGCTTACCGAGTATTGGCGGAAAGCGGATGTTCCCATGCTCCCTGCCAGTAATTCTCCCGTGTGGATGCCGCAGCCCATTCTCAGGTTCGGTTTACCCTGCTTTTCCCGTTCGGTATTCAGGTCCCACAGGGTTTTCCGCATCATCATGGCTGCTTGCAGGCTCTTCAGTACATCCGCTGAAATGTCAGGGGAAGGGAGGGGAACCCCCCACAGGGCGATAAGCCGCCCGCTGATAACAGTATCCAAACGGCCGCCGTTCTTTTCGATGCACTCCCCCATTTTTGAAATAAAGGAGTTGAGCAGTTCCAGGGATTCCGGGGCTTCCAGGTATTTGGAAATTTCCTGGAATGAGGCCAGTTCCACAAAGAGAACCACCGTTTTAAGGTATTCTCCCCGGAGGTTAAGTTCCCCCGCCATGGCTTGGGAGGAGATATTCTGGTCGTGGTAACGCCCCACGAGGTTGTTGATCTCTTCCCGCCGGTTAAGGGCTTGCCCCATGCCGGCAAAGCGTTCGGTGAGAACACCAAGTTCATCCCGGGATTTGGTTTTTATGTCCACATTGAAGTCTCCGGCTTCATAACTCCCTATGCCGGCCATGAGCTTACGCAGCCGGGACGTTATGGTCCGGGAGTAGAACCAGGTTACCAGAATGGTAAGGAACAGCACCGTCAGCGAAAGCAGGATATTCCGCCGGGTCACCGCCACCACCTGGCCGGTAATAACGGAATACTCCCTTGAACTTAGCACCGCCGCATCGGCAAGGGAAATCTGGTGACCGGCGCC
>JGI20166J26741_11778806_pt1 | contig 10307 bp, 6 predicted proteins | sample TergutCu122P5_FD_26741 | JGI IMG/M metagenome (IMG submission 26741) | reverse complement strand
TGGGTGTTGGCTTTTTTGCGTTTTTTTGCTATTCGGCCTCTAAAATTTTCACAATATTTTCATTTTAGGGGGTTGACATTTTACCGATAGTCTCCAGTGAAAGGGTTCAAATTGAGATTCGTATTAGTTATTGATTTTTCCCTGCGGCTGGTGTAGAATAATGTTTGCCAGGAGATTAACCGGCCGCCGCGGGACGGATGGTTTTCTGATGCCATGCTGTATGATGGGGAGCGATTATGAACATTGTGAACAATGAAGAAAAATCGTACATATCCCCACTCAAGCGCAGAATGATATCATCGGCCTGAAGCAGGATGCGGCCGGTATTAAGCGAGGCGCAGGCAGTAAAAAGGCGCCCGGGAAAGCCTGAATCTACAGATTAAGCGGAGTGAGAAAATAGACGGGAAAGCGTTTAGCTTGGAAAGGCGGTACGGGGAGTGATGGTATGCACAAGCTCATAAAAGAGGGCCTCACGTTTGACGACGTCCTGCTGGCTCCGGCGGCGGCCAACGCGCCGCCCGAGGCGGTGAACATATCGACATATCTGACAAAGGGCATCCGGCTCAACATCCCGCTGATGAGCGCGGCCATGGACACGGTGACAGAATCGTCAATGGCCATCGCCATGGCGCGCCAGGGCGGCATAGGCGTCATCCACAAGGACATGAGCATAGAGCGGGAGGCCATGGAGGTCGACAAGGTCAAGCGTTCCGAGCACGGCGTCATCACGGACCCGTTCTCCCTGACGCCCAACCATTACGTCCATGAGGCCAACGATCTCATGGCGCGCTATCACATATCCGGCGTGCCCATAACGGAGGCGGGCAAGCTGGTTGGCATCATCACCAACAGGGATCTGCGCTTTGAGACGGACCACAACAAGAAGATATACGAGGTCATGACCAAGGACAACCTGATAACGGGCCCGGAAGGCACCACCCTCGAGCGCGCCAAGGAGATCATGACCAAGTGCAAGATCGAGAAGCTCCCGATAGTTGACCGCAATTACCGCTTAAAGGGGCTCATCACCATCAAGGACATAGAAAAGGCCATACGCTACCCCAATTCCTCAAAGGACAGCTCCGGGCGCCTGCTGGCGGGGGCCGCCGTGGGCGTGGGCGGGGATTATCTCAAGCGCGCGGAGGCGCTCGCGGCCGCCAAGGTGGACGTGGTCGTGGCGGAAAATAAGTCCTACGGGGTCAGGGAATTGATAACGGCCGTGGAGAAATTAAAGCGCAAATTCCCGAAGTTGCAGCTCATAGCGGGCAACGTGGCCACGGCGGAGGCCGTCCTGGGCCTGATAGAGGCCGGCGCGGACGCCGTAAAAGTCGGCTTTGGCGCCGGCTCCATAAGCATGACCCGCGTCATCACCGGCGTCGGCGTCCCGCAGATCACGGCCGTATACGACTGCGCGGAGGCCGCCAAGCCCTATGGCGTCCCCGTCATCTCCGACGGCGGCATACGCTTCTCCGGAGACCTGACCAAGGCGCTGGGGGCCGGGGCGAGCGTCTGCATGGTCGGCAGCCTGCTGGCGGGGTGCGATGAAAGCCCCGGGGACGTTGAGATGTACCAGGGGCGCAAATACAAGGTCTACAGGGGAACGGGCACGCCGGACAATCCGGAAGGCGCGGGGCGCCTCCCGAGCGGCGCCGGGGCCGTGGCGGACTGGGTGGAGGGCAGGGTCTCCTACAAGGGCGCTCTGTCCGATGAAATCTTCCAGCTCATGGGCGGCCTGCGCGCGGGCCTTATGTACTGCGGCTGCGCCACCGTAGACGAGCTGCGCGAGAACGCGCGGTTTATCCGCGTATCCAAGGCGGGGCAGACCGAAAGCCATCCGCACGACATACAGATAACGAAGGATTCCGCCAATTACAGCATAGAGTATTGATTATGGAGATCATCTCAAGCCCGGACAACAAAAGGGTGAAGGAAATAAAGGCCCTAAAGCGGCGCAAAGCCCGGACGCAAAGCGGGCTTTTTGTGTTGGAGGGCGCGCGCGCCGTGTCGCTTGCGGGGCGGGCCGGCGCGCTGAAGTATTACGTCTTTTCGGAAAGCCGCGTGAGGCGGGGTTTTGATGACCCGGGCGGCGCGGAGTATATCGTCGTGACCGACCGCCTGTTTGACGCCATCTCCGACACGCTGACGCCGCAGGGCGTACTGGCCGTCTGCAAGGCGGAGAACGCGCCGCTGGACGTCATGCTCACGCCGGACGCGCTGATCGTCGTCTGCGAGGGGGTGTCGGACCCCGGCAACCTGGGCGCGATCCTGCGGACGGCGGACGCGGCGGGCGCTACGGGGGCCATACTGTCAAAGGGCTGCGTGGACGCGTACGCCCCAAAAACGGCGCGCGCCAGCGCGGGTTCGGTCCTGAGCCTGCCCATAGCCGCGACCGCGGACCTGCCGGAGGCCGCCCGCCTCTTAAAACGCCGGGGCGTTCAGATAATCGCGGCGCACCTGGGCGGCGGCCGCACGCCCTATGAACTCGACCTGACGCCGCCCACGGCGGTCATGATCGGCGGCGAGGCTGGCGGCCTGAGCGCGGAGGCCGCCGGGCTGGCGGATCATCTGGTCAGGATACCCATGCGCGGCGCGGCGGAATCCCTGAACGCGGCGGTAGCGGCGGCGCTCCTGATGTATGAGGCCGTGCGCCAGCGGTCATTCTAGTTTTATCCTCCATATCCGGGCACCCGGAACACGCCTCCCATCGGCTTCCCCAAACCGTAATAGACTGCCCCCATTCCCAGAACCGGCGCGATCTTAATCGGATCGGGCCTGCCGCCGGAGATGCAGGCTTCATCGGCAAATGTCTTTATGATCTCCCCGAAAAATACCTCAAAATCCTGAATATCGGTTTGCCGCGCCACCCTGCACAGATAATTCATGGGCGATTCCGCGATCATAGGGGCCCTTCCGGCGTCGTCGTAAAACGACTCGAACACGGCGGATTTGTCGGCGTCGCGGCCCGAGACCCTGCCGCAGTAATCGGCCCTCGGCAGCATGGCCTCGTTTATCAGATTTACGCTGAAATACCCGGTATCCATGACGCCCTTGGCGGTGTGATTGTTGCGCTTCAGGGAGATATAGAAAACCGGCCCCTGACAAACCACGCCGAAAGCGCCAACGGCGGCGTAGTTCGCCCTGCCGTCCGCCTCCGCGCCGACCAGCACGATCGGCGCCGGATTTACCATGGGGTAATTGCTGACTATGATTTTATTCAAATTTTTTGTTCTCCTTTATTTGCATGTTGACGTGAGTCCGACTTGCATGTTGACGTGAGTCAGATGAACTGGATTGCTTCGCGCGCTGACGATCAGGCGGCCTTTAGGCTGTGGGCGCTCGCAATGACGAATTGCGGCGCGCTCCGTTTGCCCGTCATTGCGCGCGCGCACTGTCAAAAAACGCCCGGCGCGGATGGTCTCCGCGGCGGGCTGATTCATTCTGGCAGGGGGTGACGAAAGGCTGAGATAAATAGACTGCTGTTCGTCCGGCAAGATTTTACAGAGATCAATAAAACCCGGACGGGTTCTGGCTGAGGTTTATGATAATGCTCTTCGTCTGCGTGTAGCTGTCGAGGATGACCTTGTCGGTCTCGCGGCCGTAGCCCGACTTTTTGTAGCCGCCGAAGGGCGCGCCCGCCGGGACGTTGTCGTACATATTCACCCAGAGGCGCCCCGCCTCGACGGCGCGCGACACGCGTATCGCGCGGTTGATGTCCTGTGTCCAGACGCCACCGGCCAGCCCGTACATGGAATCATTGGCCATCCTGATGACGTCCTCCTCGTCCTTGAACTTGATGACGCACGCGACCGGGCCGAAGATTTCCTCCTGGGCGACGCGCATATCGTTGGTGACGTCGATTAACAGCGTGGGCCGCATGAAGTACCCTTTGCCGAGCCCGTTGTCGATCACTCTCAGGCCGCCGCACGCGACCTTCGCGCCCTCTTTTTCGCCGAGCTTGACGTATTCCAGCACATCGTTCAGGTGCGATTCGTAAATCAGGGCGCCCATCTGCGTCGTCATCTCAAACGGGTCGCCGACGTTGATTTTGTTGAATTCCTCGACAGCCTTGGCGACAAACGCGTCGTAGATGCCCTCCTGGACGAACACGCGTGAGCCGGCGGCGCAGACCTGCCCCTGATTGTAGAGGATGCCGAGCTGCAGGCCGTCGAAGGCCAGATCCAAGTTGCAGTCGTTGAAGTATATATTGGCCGATTTGCCGCCCAGCTCCAGCGTCGCCGGGATCAGCTTCTTCGCCGCCTCGTCCGCCACCGTCAGGCCGACCTCGGTGGAGCCTGTGAACGCGAACTTGACGAAGCCCTCGTGCCGGAGCATGTAATTGCCGGATTTTGAGCCGGAGCCGGTTATCACGTTGAGCACGCCCGGCGGCAGAACGTCCTGGATCAGCTCGGCGAGCGCGAGTATGCTCAGGGACGTGTGGCTGGACGGCTTGAAGACCGTGCAGCAACCGCTGGCCAGCGCCGGCGCGAGCTTCCAGGAGCCGATGAGCAGCGGGAAGTTCCACGGCACGATCTGGCCGACGACGCCGATGGGCTCATGCAGCACCAGGCTGAGCATATTTTCGTCGATCATCATGGCGCGCCCCTCTTCTCCGCGGATGACGCCCGCGAAATAGCGGAAATGATCCGCCGACACCGGGACGTCGATAAACGTCGTCTCGCGGAGCGGCTTGCCGTTGTCCGCCGTCTCCACCGCGGCCAGATAGTCGCGGTTGGCGTCGATGATGTCGGCGATCTTGATCAGCGCGGCCTGGCGCTCGGCGGGGCTGGTCTTGGACCAGGCGGGGAACGCGGCCTTCGCGGCGCGCACGGCCGCGTCGACGTCCTCGGCCGTCGCCTGGGCGCATACGGTGAGCTTCTCGCCGGTAGAAGGCGAGATCACGTCGAACGTCGCCCCGTCGGAAGCCTCTTTCCACTGGCCGCCGATGAAGAGTTTATAGCTGTCTTTAAATTCGGGTTTCATCGCTTCAGCTCCTTTTTAAAGTGTTATTTTATTCAAGTGTTATTTATTCAAGTGTTATTTGCTCGTGTGCTCGATCGCGGCCTTGACGCATTCCTCGAACGAACTCAGCGCGTAGTCGATATCCTCATAAGAGACAATCAGCGGCGGCAGGAAACGGAACACCGCCGGGTTGTTGAGCGTGTGGTTCACCTGGACGCGGAACCTGTCGACGAGGTCGTTGTTTATGGGGTCCGCGAAGTAGTCGCCGTAGCCCTCTTTGTACTTATCCTCGATCTCATACGTTTCCAGGCCGATCATAAGCCCGCGGCCGCGCACTTCCTTGATGATGGTAGGGTATTTCGCCTGGAGCTCCTTCAGCTTGCCGATGAAGTACTCGCCCTTTTCGGCCGCGGCCTTGGCGAGGTCGTTCTCGAGTATGAACTCCAGCGACGCGAGCCCGGCGGCGGCGCACAGGCCGTTCTCCTGATAGGTGGCCGTGTGGTGCCAGCAGGTTTCGACGCAGCCGTAGGCGGCCTCGTAGACGTCCTCCTTGCAGATGTAGCCGCCGAACGGCACGATCCCGCCCGAAAAGCCCTTGGCGAACACCAGCACGTCCGGGACGACGCCTTCGTGGTCGACGGCCCACATCTTGCCCGTGCGCGCGCATCCCGCCTGGATTTCGTCGACGACCATGATGGCGTCGTACTTGGTGCAGAGTTCGCGGACCTTCGTCAGATACCCGTCCGGCGGGACGATTATGCCGCCCTCGCCCTGGATCGGCTCCACGAAGAAGGCCATGTAATTGCCTTTCGACAGCGCCGCCTCGAGCGCGGCCGAGTCGCCGTAGGGCACCCAGTCGACATTCTCCATCAGCGGATGCTGATACATCCTCCATTTTTCCTTGCCGCCGACGGATACGGCACCGCTCGTTTTGCCGTGGAACGCGCCGTCGCACGAGAGTATGCGGTCCTTGCCCGCCTTGTCGCGGCAGGCCAGCTTGACGAGCTTTATCGCGCCCTCTATGGCTTCCGCGCCGCCCGTGGCGGTGCCCATCTTGGTCAGCGCGCCGCCGGGGGACAAAAGCGCCATGTTGTGGGCGAAGGCCGCCGCCAGGCTGTGATACGCGATAGCCCCCATCAGGTACGTCTTGCTTTTGAACGCCTTTTCCAGTTCGCTCCAGACAAATTCGTTGTTGTTGCCGACGCTCGCGACGCCCACCGCGCCGATCATATCCAGGTGCACGTTGCCCTCGTGGTCCGTGAACTTTGTCCCCTCGGCCTTGACGAAATACTTGCAGTCGCCGGTGATGGTGCGCCATTTGTTCAGGTGCGTGAGCTGCAGATCGCGCGTGGTTTCAAAGTCCATCGCCAACGCGTCGTCGACCGTGTAAAAACCCTTGACCAAATCCTTTGCGCTTGCCATGATACATTCCTCCTGTTGTAAAATTATTTATTTAAAGAACTGCCCGCGAATAACTTGGACATCCAAGCGGATAAATTTTCCGCTGCACCGCGTCAGCGGAACCAGCTTCCTCGTCCAACGAAAAATGCCCTAGTGTTACATCCGGCAAGATTTTATAGAACGCTGTAGGGGCAGACCTTGTGTCTGCCCGTATTCCAGGCGGAGACAAGCTCCGCCCATACTACATTTTATCGCCGGATAATACACTGGCTTATCTGTCCAATTTATTTCCTGACAGTTCCTAAACGGGCGCGGACACGTTCCGGCGCCCGTCCTTGCACATAGCTTCAATATAAATCAGGCCGCGAACTGTAGCGAACCATAATAAGAAAAATCGGAACTTTACCGGCGTTTACCGGCGCATTCTATTGTTTTATAAAGATTTTTTTTGCTTTATAAAGATTTTTATCTTTGAATGGCATAATAATACATCCCGCGGCAAATGTCAAGGGGGTGTGCCGCGCCAAACGGCCAAACGCATGAGCTACAGGATGCGCAAAAAATTTGGGGACAAATTCCGTAAAGCAAAGGCTTTCGTATGCCGTAGGGGCGGACGCCCCTGTCCGCCCGCCGGACTAAAGCTTTCCAAATAATTGAGGTCCGCTTGACACGTAAAGCCATGCCACTGCATCTGGTTTGGATTTTTCTCTGTTATCGGTGTAGGCCGCGGGCGTACAGGGTCGTCCGCCCCTACGCCGTAAATGTAAGCGTTTGTTGTCTAAGATTTATACCCGATTCGGTTTTTTCTCTGCTATCGGTATAGGCGCGGGCGTACAGGGTCGTCCGCCCCTACGCCAGTCATTGCAAGCGCGCATGACATAAAGACCGCCTGATCGCTGGTGCGCGAAGCAATCCAGTGTATTATCCGACGATAAAATGTGGTAGGGGCGGAGCTTGTCTCCGCCCGGAATTCGGGCAGACACAAGGTCTGCCCCTACAGCGTTCTGCAAATCTAAAGTGCATGGGCGCTCGCAATGACGGGCAAGCCGGAGCGCGCCGAGATCCGTCATTGCGAGCGCTCATGACATAGAGATCGTCTGATCGCTGGCGCGCGAAGCAATCCAGCGCATTATCCGGCGATAAAATTTAGTGGGGGCGGAGTTTGTCTACGCACGGAATAGGGGCAGACACAAGGTCTGCCCCTACAGCGTTCTGCAAAATTTTGCCAGATATAGCATTGGTCCGCCGGACTGACGTTGTGCAGCGGGGACGGCGCTTATCCTGCCCATGCTCAAATATATACGGCGCAAACCGGCTGGATTGCTTCGCGCGTTTACTGCACATTTAATCTAAAGTGCATGGGAACTCGCAATGACGGATGAGATAGAGCGCCGCGGTCCGTCCTTGAGTGCATTTGCGCTAGCAATGACGGGCAAGCCGGAGCGCGCCGCGGTCCGTCATTGCGGGCGTGAGCGCGCCGCGGCCCGCCGTTTTAATTCAGCTTAAATACGGAGACGGCGCTCTCCAGCGTATCGGCCTGGCTCGCCATCTCTTCCGCCGCCGCCGCCGTCTCCTGGGAAGCGGCCGAATTCTGCTGGACGACCTCCGATATCTGGCCGAGCCCGGCGCTCACCTGCGATATGGAGTCCGCCTGTTCCTTGGAGGAGATCGAAATCTCCTCAATTATGGATGAAACCTCGTTCACGTTCTGAACGATCTTTTCCAGGGCCTCCGCGGTGGACTTGGCGGTCTTTGTGCCGTCGTCGACGATATTTATGGAGTTTTCGATCAGGTCCGCGGTCTCCTTGGCGGACGTGGCGGTTTTGGCGGCCAGATTCCGCACTTCCTCGGCCACGACGGAGAAGCCCTTTCCGTGCTGGCCCGCCCGCGCCGCCTCAACCGCGGCGTTTAACGCCAGCAGATTGGTCTGGAAGGCGATGTCCTCAATCACCTTGATGATCTTTGAGATATCGGCCGATGAACTCTTGATATCGTCCATGGACTTGAGCATATGCCGCATTTCCGCGTTGCCGGTGGTGGCGTTGTCCTTTGACAGTTTTGAAAGCTCATTGGCCCGCTCGGCCCGCTGCGCGTTCTTGCCCGTCTGCCTGTCTATGTCCTCGATGGTGGCGTGGAGGGCCTCCAGGGAGCTTGTTTGCTCGGTGGCGCCGGTGGCCAGGGACATACTGCTCTCGGATATGAGTTTCGCGCCGGATGTGACCTGCTGCGTTCCGGAGCGGATGTCGCCGATTATCTTGTCGAGCTTGTACACGATGGTATTGACCGCTTCCTTGATGGCGCGGAAATCGCCGATATAATCGCGCTCAATGCCCGCCGTCAGATCGGCGTCCGCTATCTCGCTCAAAACCGCGGAGATCTCGCCGATATAGGAAGACACCGCCTCGGTCGTGGAATTGATGGAATTGGCCAGCAGGGCCATATCCCCTTTGTATCCGCCGCTCATCTTGACGGACAGATTGCCCTGGGACATATTTTTCAGCACTTCCGACGATTCCATTACGGGCACGGTTATGCCCTTCAGTACGTCGTTAAGGCCCTTCATAATGACGTGCCAGCCGCCCTGGAAACTGTTCTCGTCGGCTTTTGCCGAGAGGTTTCCGTTGATCGCCTCCACGACGAGCTCGTTTATCTGCGCCTCGACCGATTTGAGGTTTTTGCGCATCTCCTCGATGGCGTTGTTTACAAAGACCTTCTTGCCGGGCAGGCGTTCCATGGGGGCGTCGAAGTCCCCCGCGCCCATCGCCTTGACGCAGGCCATGGCCTTTTTATTTTCGTCGATATGGCCCGCGACCATCTCGTTCACCTTTTTTACGACGTCGCCGTAGACGCCCTTATACTTCCTCTCATCCGCGAAGGCGTCCACATCGCCCGATACGCTGTGCAGGACGGACATGCTGTTCAGATCGCCCAGCAGGCCGTTGATGGTATCTATGGCGGTCTGTATGCCCCTTGACAGCTCGCCCGTCTCGTCCCTGGCGTCGGAGGCGATGTTCATGTCCAGCCGGCCCTCCGCCATGTTTCTGGAGGCCTCCACCACCTGGCGCAGCGGCGCGGCGATGGATCTGATCACCAATATGACGAACAGCGTGAGCAGGAGCAGGAGCAGGACCGTCAGCGCGATCATCGTCATCGACGCGACGAAGTTGGACCGCCGCGACAACTGCGACGACTGCGTCGCCTCGATGCCGTCCTGCTTGTTGATCTCGGCCAGGTTGTCTATATCCGCCTTCATCGGCGTAAGATAATCCGTAAAATCGTTGTTGATGAGTTTTACGCTGGTGTCGAAATCGTTTTTGAGCCCCCAGGATATGATGCTGTCGGCGATGCTCTTCATCTGCGGGAGCCTGCCGATGAAGTCGCTGATGCTGTTGTACTCCTCGCCCGAAGTGACGCCGTGGGCCTTGAGGTTGTCGAGATAAGCGTTTGAGTTGGCGGCCAGATCGGCGTAGCTTTTGTTGACGTAGTTCTGGTATTGGCTCATGGTAACGTCGTCGGTGTTCAGCACCACATCCCGGACATGGATCCTCACCAGGTCAAACGAGGTCTGCATGGCGACCAGTTGATTCAGCGGGGTGATCGTGGTCTCGGTCAAAAGCTTCATCTGGGCGGCGAGCTTATTGATGAAGTAAATGCCGATGACGCTGATGATCAAGGAAGCGATGACGGCTATCGCCAACATGATATACAGTCGGCCGCCAATTTTCATATTTCTCATGATGATCCCTCGTATCTCTGCCAATATTTTTGATGCCTGATAATTCTAAAATACCCTGTTGTCGCGTTTTAATTCATCGCGCCGCGGTATATATATGATACGGTTTCTTTTTTACTCAACTTTCGCACATCCAGCATACCATTGCATCAAGGAAAATAGAGTATAAAACAAGCGGATTTGCTCCCCATATGGTATAATAGTCTTGGGGAAA
>JGI20166J26741_11778695_pt1 | contig 10308 bp, 10 predicted proteins | sample TergutCu122P5_FD_26741 | JGI IMG/M metagenome (IMG submission 26741) | reverse complement strand
CTTCAATGTAACTGGTTACAGGAACAGTTGTAACACTGCTAAGATTATGTACACGCTGTAACCAACCATCTGAAATAAAACCAATCTCTTTTTAAAAAAAAAAAAAGCTGGTTCATTTGATACATTGGTAAATTTCAACCAGACTGCATTGTGTCACATGCCAGAAGACGATATTCTGCTTTATCACAGCCACGAGGACCTCATTCATTACGTAAATAAATTTGTGATATTTGAAGTTTTACCTGTCCTTGTGCCCACCCGGGTACCAGCAGTCCAATCCTCCTTGACTTAAAACTCATTGGGGTGGTGACACTGTCAGGGAACAGGGAATATACAAGGGTGAGGATTGTGGAAGGTCACCGGTGTTACAGGTTATCAATGTTGGTGCTGCTGTTGAAGTGGATCACCTATATATATATATATATAATTTTTGTCGGACACAAACCTTTATTGTTATTTGAAACACTACATATTTTGATCAGAAACTGAGCATCTTAGGTGTTTTAGTAGAAACTCTTTAAAAACAAGCTTAAAAATGTAAAAACTTTTTGGGTGGTCTCACAAATAGTGTAAAGAATGTACTACAGTCAGTTTGTAATTTTTGGTTGTGTGACAAGTAGATACAAACAGTGCAGAATTTTAATTTACTGACCTTTTTAGGATACTAGTTCCTAATTAAAATATGTTAAAAACAGATTAAAATCTTTTTTAGGTTTTTCCATTTTTAAGTTATGTAATGAACTGAGTATCTGTGTCTTCTGTTATTTGATGTATTACAGGATAGAAGTTGCATGTTGAGTGAATATTGTAGTTTTTTACTTCCAGATCTTAAGTCCTCATTGTTTTCTCTGTTACCTGTAACGATACAGGGGCTGTATGGTTTGCTTTTGGCTTGCTAATACTTAACTGAGGAAAAGTTTACTGACTATTTATTCTGCTTCAGTATCCACTTTTAATTATCACTGCTTTTTTAATCAAATTTTGGCAACTTGTACTTTGAGGTTTAGTGACCTTGTCATACTCCACTGTTGCCAGAATTGGATTTAAGAACATTATTAAAAAATGGATACTGAAGTACAATAAATCGTAAGTAAACATTTCTTAATATGAAAAATCTTAAGATTATGTATTAGCAAGCCAAAAGCAAATCATATAACCCCAACATCATTACAGGTAATTCTTCTTCTTCTCCTCCTCCTCCCCCTCCTCCCTGCCTCCTCCTCCCCTCCTTATCATTCTCCTTCTTCTCCTCCCCTTCTCCTCCTCCTCGCTGAACTCCCTTTAATGGTTGAAAGTTTTGGCCTTCTCAACAATCTCTTTCCATTTCCTTCAATCCTGGACGCAGGCTATCCAGTTTTTAATCTTCATTTGGCAAATATCCTGTTTGATGTTATCCTCCCATCTGTACTTGCGTCTTCCTTGCAGTCTTTTGGTTAGAGGTTTCCATTTAAATATCTTCTTAACTGTTCTGGTATTTGGCATTCTTTGTACGTGACCAAACCAGTTTAGTCTTTTGAGCTTTAACCCTTTGGTGCCTGAATTTTACATTTAAATTTTAACACATTCTGTATTTAAAATGTGAATAATACAGGAACCAAAAAGGGTAGCATTATGAAATAAACGGCATTTTGAAGAGGAAAAAACGGAGATAATGCAGCATTTTTAAAATATTCAGTACGTATATTTGTTGAATAAATACAGAAAATGCAGCATCTGGAGGTTAGCTGTGCGGTACAACGCTTTTTTAAGTTGTTAGGCTTTAAAGGGTTAATATAATTAACTATATTTTTGTGTTTTATCAGTTGATCTAGTTCTTCATTGGTTTTGATTCTCCATATTTGATTTTCTTTTGTGGGCCCAAATATTATTCTTAAAATTTTCCTCTCAAAGACTAACAGTTTCTGAATTATAGTTTCTTTCAGCACCCACGTTCATTACAAATAATAGAAAGAGAAAACATCAAAGACCTAATGCCTGGCATTTAAAAACTATTGTGTCCACCAACATGCAACTTCTATGCTGTCATACATCAAATAGCAGAAGATGAACAGCAGCTAGCCAATTATTCAGAGTAATGCATGACCTGAAACACCTAAAAAGAAAATGAAAAGTTTTTAGTTTGATGTGTTTTGAACATGTTGTAATCAGGAACAAGTATAATAAGAAGGTTCATGAATAAAAATACAACACTGTATCTACTGGACACACCATACAGAATTACTGATTGACTGTAATACATTCTTTACATGTAAAATGTAATATACAGTGTTTAAAGGAATAATAAAGGTTGTGTCTGACAGAAATTATACTTACTCACATATGCATTTCTTTGCCTTTTGCACATAGCCCCTACAATTTCTATTTTTTGTCATCAGGATTACCTACCAGGATCCTACAAGTATCATGATATCACTCACCAGAACTATGCCGTTTCTTTCTTCTCCATTTTTCTTGTTGCACTTTGATTCATCTTCATCCGTCTTTAATTGGGTTCTTCATACCACAGTTGTGTGTCCTCTCCTTCACTTCACTAACATCATGGCAGGCTGTTTGTTCATGGTGTGTTTTCCTTCTTCAAAACTCATCATCAGATGGTTGTGGTTGCATAACTTCCAGATTTTACTGTCTTTGTATCACTTGTTTATTTAGTGTAGAGTGTTGGCTTGACACCAGTCCCTCATGGGTTTATCCGTACTTTTCTCTTAGACTTGTGCCATGTGCTGCTGTTTTCATCCTCAGTGTACGTGCATTGTTCCTTAAAACTAACAACTACTTGAAACTCATCCAGAAAATCTCCCAGATTGCACTCTGCTAGCATGCTGGTGCTATAATATGGATTTGTTCAAAGTACCATTGTTGATTTAAAGTGGAACCAGAACCTATGTTTCAATCTTCTTGGTACAATTTCTGCCAGCCAATATCAAAATAAAGCCTATCATCCAGATGTGAAGTATCTGTATATTATTGTCTTTAGGTTTGCTAAGTAATTCCTACGCCGGTGTAGTGGCTTAAGAGCCAGAATCCAGAATAGCTATGATTGGCTGGCCTCCATTATGAATCTTCACATTTGGGCACTGACGATCTAATCATTCACTGATGTAATATACTTTTAGCTCCTCCACGCCAAGATTCTAGTTAGTCTCTCGAAATTCTCAATCATTGGGTTTTTTTAGTCCCTCCTAAATACACAAAGTGTTCCCTTGGATTGTCTCACTGTTTGGGACTACCCCTTCACAAAACGCAGTACCGTCCCAATATGCCGTGCTCTTGTTTAGTTTACCTGACTGATTTCAGTGGTGCTGAGATCAATTTCATCTGTGACATTTCTCAGTGCATTAGCTGTATTATGAGGATTTAAATTAGTGCGGATATTGCTGCTGGGCAATGGCATCATTTTGTTATACATTTCCTGCCACCTCTCTCATGTCTATTGTTGCTGTCTTGAGTATTGCTGTTTTCTGTTGTAGATGTGCATGCATTGGTGACTCATATTTCTCACGTTCTGAAGACCAGGTCTGCCCCTGTAACTTGTAGTATTCTGATTGGGGTTTGCATTGGAGTCACTGGTGGCATTTATGCTCTGGGCAAAAGACCCTAAGTTTAATTCCTGAGGCCAAACAAATTTGACATTTTGGGTTGGTCCTAGACTACTATAGTTTTTTTTATAGTGCCAACATAAGACAGCTTCCTCTTCCTGAGTTAAAAAACAATTTTATGTCCGTAAATGAGGTACCTGCTCTTACGCTGTGCCCAGTGCCATTGATAGGCTCTACCAGCCTTTTAATGTTACCTGCTATTTTGTTAGTGACTTGGTGTGGATAATCAGGTTGTTTCCCTGTGCAGATCTCAAGGTTGAATGCGTATATCACCTTGGTAACGACTAAGCTTAAATTTTAATTCAATATTTGTCGGGCTTTGAAGGTATATATTGCTTGAAACCACATCACCCTCTGAAGGCTTCAAATTTTTCTTCGATAGTCACATTCTGTCCAAGAGAGTATCTCTTATTGCAGTTTTCCACAAGTGCAGCAAAAATGCCACTTAAAGGAGAAAGGCAGTCTTGCTTTTTTTGTCTCATCCCTGGTTGTTCGGTCATTGAATTGCATCTGATTAGGAAATTGAAGCATTTGTTTCATCACTAATCAGAATTTTTCAGCACCATCTCTATCAGTACTACAGTGTTACAGGTCACTGAATTTGGTACTGGTGAAGTGTATAACCTATATATCTCTTTGCCTTGTGACTGCTGAATGTAAGCAGGTTGTAAGTCCAAATATTTAGATTTGAAATTAAGTTTGAAACTCTGCTTTCAGGTACATGTGTTCGAATTTTGTGATGTGCAATGGCATCTGCCTTTATTTTTCACAAATCTTTGTTTTAAATCGCTGCCATTTTAATTTCAAGTAGAAATTTGAACCATTAGGCCTATAACACAGTTAATAATCAAACCAGGTACACATTGAGGCCAACACAATGCAACACTGTTACATAGCTTAATGTTCCTTGGACCGTGCATCATGATATTAACTTTGAGGCAATTACCAACTTAATGCACAACTGCTACATAGGCCTCAATTTACATTTAAGGGTGAACAAACCACAGAAATTGTACAACAAGAATTACTGCAGAACACACATTCTGTAGCCACATCAGTACTCTGATTAATTCCACGGGTAACAGTATTTCTTGTTAAAATAAATTCTATAAACCACCACACATCTTGTTCTAGCTCTCATTGACTTAATCCAGTTATTGCCTGTTCTGCTGGCCAGCTGTAATTCCATCTCTTTCACACAATCTTCATGACTTGTCACATGTCACTGCAGTGTATGTTCACACAATCTTCGTAACTTGTCACACGTCACTGCAATATATGTCGTTAATCTGGTGGCTTAATGGGATTGTGGTCAGGATCTTGACTTGCCAAGGCAAATACTTAAGAAAATTTCCATGTGAATTTTTAAAATAAAAGCTTTACACCTTGAGGACCCCAGTGCCTGGTTTTGAGCCTGAAACAGGCAGGCTCAGGAGTTACAAGAGTAGGAAGTGTGCTGCTGCAGGAAGTAACTGAACTGCTTGACCCTGAAGATGAATGCAGCCCAGTGCTTCGAAACATGAATAACTATTTACCAGTCGACATACTGTAATGTCCTTGAATACTTATATTTTTGTAGTTGGATTTGTAGAGGTTTATATTGTGGGTCGTCAGGCTGAATGAACATTTTTTATTTATATACATGCAGGTTTAAAACTCAGGCATGTACAAGTGGAGTGTAATTCTGTTTTTTGTTCTGGTTAGCCTTGTTGATGGCGTGCCAGGAATTAACCCTACGGCACACTTACATCTGGCACTTGTGTTTTCCATTCTCTTCTAAGCTGTTCAGATTGCAAGATACTGTGACGTAAAAAGCAAAAGCAATGCAGCCAGACATCACCTTCTGCATATGTGCCTTTTATGTGTAGTGACTGTGTTGTGATGTCTCCTTGGATGTTTATGTGTATGTACTGATTGATGTATGTTGTCTAGCTGAACACTGCAGGATCATGACAGTCGGCTCTTTCGTAGGGTGGTTGAAGTGTTCTGCTTGATGTGGTTCTTTTTCTTTTATCAGACACCAGAAGAGCATGAAGCTGAAACTGGTATTAAGTCAAAAGAGGCCAGGAAGTACATCTTCAATTGTTTGGATGACATTGGGCAGGTGAATGTGCCAACAGATCTTGAAGGAGGGGAGCTGCTTGCAGAGAAGGCAGACAGGCGAGAATTTATTGATCTGCTGAAGAGAATGCTCACCATGGACCAGGTAGCAATATTTATGTCACTGCATAATTTGTAATGGTACGTGCGAAGTGGCACCATGCCTCTGCCCTGTGAGAAATGTGGGTAGGTAGAATAGAAGGGGTGAGAGGGGTGACATTTAGAATGTTGGTGCACATGTAAATGTGATTTCATTTACACATTTAAGGATAGTGTGACCCTCCCTGTCCCAGTTTTTGTGAATTCACAAATGCTTAACATCATTATCTTCAAATTACACACTGAATTTTACCCAAATTGGACAGTATGTGTGGAAAGTACAGATGTAAATTAACTTACACTCCTAAGTAAAGAATGGCTTTCATTGTGCAGTGTTCATGAAACTTGCAGTGACTTGATAAATTTATTTGGACCTCTTCTTTACTGAATTGTATTCAGATTGTTTGCAAATGTAGAAAATACGGGCAAAATTTATTTTATGCCAGTCAGTAAATTATGCCTTGCTCTGCATCTGTTTTCATGAAACACATGTTCTTGACAACTATGTGTAATGAACAAATTTCATGAAAATCTGACATTGTTGATTCGCTTGATGGATGGATGGACAGGCAGATGTCTTCACATAAGGTGTTCTTTTTCTTCCTACAGAATGCTCAGAGTGATATCTTATTTGTTTATTAATATATATGTCTGAGTGGAAAATGTATAATTTCCATTTCTTTGTTATTTCGTTGTGTTCTTGACACATACTGCAACTCTTGTTTCACTGCATTTGTCTTCTTTTTTATCCACTGTCATTTCAGAAGTGGTGGATTGAGGTTTTGCTTTATAACCACAGCAGCATCATATGTCGTCATCATCGTGTTGTTGTTGTTCACATTATGGAAACCCAACAAGCCATATCCAAGCATCTATACATGTGATTGTATATAGCACATGCCCATTTTGTACCTGATCTGGGACACCTGACTGTCCAGACTTTTCAGTCATTAGTGGGACAATAATTCACTTCACATCAGAACTGCTTCTTGTCATATCCTGTACAATTCTTAATTTACTTGACAGCGTATCATTTGGCAGTATATAATACAGTAAAATTTCAGCGTGCACAGAAGTGGAGGGGTGTCAGATTATTGTATATTCCAGATTATCAGGTGGTACCAATTCTGGCCTGTTCGTAAAGGTAATTTTTTGTTACTGCTCCTATACTTGGGCTGCACAACTAATCAGAGGTGTCTTTTTGAATCTCTACTTCATAAGCTGGTTCAGGATCATAAACAATTATAGTTGGTTATGCTGTTCCTTTATATCATAGATGGTTGATGATCCAACATCATATGAAATCATCAACTGTCTTCTAGTTTCACCACTTTCAGGCCTACTAATTATTTCAAGTTTCTGTGAGGGTAGAGGCTAGAGGCAGCAGGGTCCTCTGAAACACTGTCACAGCACACAAATTCAACTTTAACATAGCAGATATCAGTTATGTAGAAAGAGAGATGATGCCAGGACCTGCAAGCACTTGGCTGGGTCTTACAGTATCTCTTTATTGAAATGTGCAGAGTTGCACTGTGCACAGAGTAAGAAGTTGATTAAGTTGCATGCTTAAAATATGCTGACATGAACAGTTTTTTGAAAATTCAAATCTTTCCTGTCAAAATACTGCACAAAACTTCCTTTGTGAAGATATGGGCATTGGTTCTATATGAATTGAGGAGTCTGTACTCTTTCTAGGATGTTACGTGTTGCATAGTTAGTGTTCCTGTTTGCTGTTCATACAAAATTCGTTTCTATCTTAGGGTTTTGTTCAGCGGATATCAACCATGAAACACTGTAGTCATGGCCACGTGTGCATTCTTGTAGCCTTCATAACTTTCTTCTCTTTTGCCTGTCTCTTCTCTCGAACATGAAGCAGCATATTTCCTAAAGTGTGCATAATACTGTTCTATTCTTTTATCAATTTTATTTAAGTGATAATATTTTTTTCTGAGTAGCATGCATATTTAGTACATTAAACTGAAATATTTGTTAAAATGAAACTTTTTCATAATGATATGTAGTAAATTGTTAGGCCCAGACAAAAATGGTTGTAGTGAAATTTCATTATTCCAAGTGTTTGAAAAAAAGAGTTTTCACCACAGTTGAATCATGACATGTTTTTACATGATCTGTGACCTAATTTATTGTAATGTTTTTCCCTTAGGAAAGACGTATTACACCTGGTGAAGCGCTGAATCATGCATTTGTGACGTTGGCTCACCTAGTGGATTATGCTCACTGTAACAATGTGAAAGCAAGTGTTCAGATGATGGAGGTGTGTAGGCGGAATGGTTATAACAATTCAGGTTCCAGTTCACATCACCAAGCGGCACAGCAGGCACCACCACTTGTGGCCAACTTTGTCCCAAGTTCTAATGGAAATGTTACATTAACATTCAACAATCAGCTGACGAATCAGGTACAGCGCCTGGTCAGAGAGCGAGCCACCACCTATGACAACCTGGTTCGTTGTTTTCAAGCTTTTTATATGCTCTTTAGTTTGTTTTATTAATTGTAATTCTGTTTATTCATTATGGTAGTTTTATTTGCTAACTTTTTTGGTTTGTTAAATGCATTACCATCAGTCCAGCTCTTCTTATGGTATGAAGTTACTTGTATTGTGATGTTATCATTTTTCAATAGATGAGTTGGTTTTAAGACCTCTTTTAGCATCTTTATTTTTTTAGCACATCATGCAGAGTAAGACTGTAACATACTTCCTTTTATATCACATTATTCTGAGCCAGATGGAATAGGAGAAACAATTTAATTTACTCTTCTGATTAAGCATTAATGGCAAATGACATTTGGTACCAAATATGGGCACTGTTTGTGCTTTGGAATATGGTAGTTTTGTGGGCTTCAAAATAAGAAGAAAATACTTTTATTTGCTTATGAAGCTAAATAATTTTCTGTCTTGTCATTTGTCATACACCTAGGTGGCATCTTGTGTTGAGTTGTACAGCCTGTTCAATATTAATTTCTCCAGTTCTTGGAGGAGTGGTTTGTGTAAATGGTAACTCATTAATGATGAAACAGAACAAATATTGGAATCCTTAGTTTGAAGGGATTTCTGTAATGGGAGATAGATATTATGAAACTTTTCAGTAATATGTGTAATATTTACAATTGTGCAGTATCAGCTTTACAATGGTCGATCTGTGGCCCGTCAGTATACAGGAGCTGCTCGTGCTGACCCGTTTCACCAGCATCAGCTGGTTTCTTCTATCCTGTGCCCACCTGGCTACCAAGGAATGGGCTCACCTGCTAAACATGTGACAGTAGTTGCACAGCAGCCCCCACCTCAGCTGCAGATTCAGCCACCAATCATATCACAACAGGTAATGTGGATATGAATCATAAAAATACAGTGTCATAGGGCATGTGGAGAACCAAAAGGACAGTCACTTCTTCAAAGGGAGAAATTGAGTATAGGTGTTGAAAAAGTGCTTTCATTATAGCAAGGAGAGTTCTCTTTTATGCATGGCATTACCAAACAATAATAAATTGTATGTTTGTACGTTTTACCACAACAGACATTGACCTTCACATTGCAGATGCTGTAATATGGTGCCCTTGCTATACAAGAATCATAACAGGTGCCACTTTGGAACTGCATGTCTCCCAAACCCATGTAGTAACCAAGATTTCATTGCGCTTCATTGTTAGAAGTAGGTCACATTTACTTCGACCTTTGTAGATGCATTCCTTATTGGTTTCAGCATTGCAGTTGTCACTAACCATTAGCAAATATTGCTTACTTAATGGCCATGTTAGTAGATACATTTGTTTGTATTAACTGTGAACTATGAACAGTTGTGGATGAAATCATAATGTGATGGAGAATTTTTTTGGTTCCCCATCTTGTCATGACAGCCCTCAGAATTATAAGAGTCACAAAATCATACTTTGTGAGATCTGTTTTGCACAAAGTTATGCTAATGTAAGGTGCCATGAAGAATTCAAGGGCTCACACTAATAAAAATTGCATCATATGTTTGGACAGTCTGTATATATATATTAATAAAATTAACACTTAATGCAATTACAGAAAACAAGAGCAAACAAGCAGTAGTTCGCCTAAACAGCAATAACATAACAATTAAACAACTAGATGCCTCATTTGACAGCAGATTGAGAGGTTGCAGTTCTATAAATAGAACAGTGAACTGAAATTAGAGATGGTAATCTTGATGACAAAAGAACTTAATTTACCCTGGACTCCATGTTGGGGGTTGGCAGTTTCCTCTTCCTGCAACCTCCACCCCCCAATCAGGAAATCCAAAACACTGCAATACATGGTGGACAGATGGACCTATATGCAAGACAGTACAACACAAGCAAAAAACTAAGGCCCCCTAAAAAACAAAGTAGCTCTCACGCACACCAAGGACCGTCTGTCAACCGCTACAGGAACCAGTCTGGAGGGAGTGAGAAGCTGCCTTCCCCAACGAGGCCCATGACAGAGTCCTTTGCACAGTGATAATACAACATGCCCAAACCTCATCTAACC
>JGI20166J26741_11778584_pt1 | contig 10308 bp, 7 predicted proteins | sample TergutCu122P5_FD_26741 | JGI IMG/M metagenome (IMG submission 26741) | reverse complement strand
GCCATTATCTCCGTAACCGTTCAACTTTCGATATAGGTGTTTTGGGTTATATCGGTATAGTTCAACATAAGGAACACTCTCCCGAAGTTTTGTCCATTCCACCTGGAACACCCTGTATATCTGATTGTCCATCTAACTACGTACCTGTCCGTCTGTGTGTCTACATATCAATTAAATAAATGACAAATTATCCAACAACGGACGCCCCGGTATGATGGAACTGCAATGCTCACCAACATGACATTATCTAACCAATGGGCCCTATAATGAACTTGTAATATATAACATGCACCAACAAATCGATTTTCACCTAAGTCCTACCGCTAATGCAATTATCCTCCTACAGAAGAGGGTAAACTACGTTATCCTCTCCCATCCCCGCTACATACCACACCACAATATAAATAATGCCAGGTGGAAGGTGAAAACATGACACTCGGCTATTTAGAGTTAACAAAAGTTTAACATCAACACCAAATTTTCTCCTTCACATTTTTTACACAACTACTTTCTTTGTCCACACAATAAAATATTTCAGCGAAGACCCCATGTCTCAGGAACAATTTCCTCGTCACGACCCCCTCATCACGCGTTCACCTCATGCCAACGCAAGGAAAGGGTAACAAACAAAGATTAACCTTTAAAAGTCGGATAGTACTTTAGGAGTTCTCGCTGCAGCACATTAGCATCTTTCCGCAGAGCTACCGAAACTTTATCGAATCGTCGGCAATCATCGACGATCTTTAGGAAGATCGTAAAAACGCTCGAACGAGAAACAAACAGGCTACTTTCGTCGTCGTCGCCGCGGCGGCGGCGGCGGCGGCGGCGGCGGCGGTGGTGGTGGTGGTGGTGACGAAAACGACGATGATAATGGATGATATTTCGGATAACAGTATCTTAATGACATACAGCATATACAACTTCTGGCCCCCTCTAATGCAGTTACGTAGGTGTGTATCTGTATTAAAACAGTTACGAATAGAAGCTGAAGATGGAAGTAACACATTCGACAGTCGGTGTTGACAGCACTCACTTTGCCGATATGTTCTGATACGGCACAAACACGATTTACAAAACTTCACCGTTCACCTAAGTTAGCCGTATATTTGACACAAGCCTGGTTTTAACGACTTCAAGCTGGAATACGTACCAACGGACTTTAAGCCGGCAAAAATGTATTTGCACGTACGGAGAGTGCGTAAATTGCCAAAAACTGACATTCTGACCACATAAACATAGAATAACTCCGAAGCAAGTAAGACTCTGTGACTTGCTAATATTATATGACGTCGATAGAACATAAATGAACAAGTGTAGAGCACTGCTAAAATAGCAATGACAAAGGAAAAGCCAAAGTACTCAGAGCACAAAAACGCATCCCAGCGCCACTCAAGCCACCTCAAATGGACTGAGCTCGGATCGAACCCGGTCTCTGCGGTTAGTGGCCGGCGACTGTTAATAAGTGACTCATGAACATTAGCGTTACGTTATTATGAGAAATTAGTGGTGTTACAACCGAAACGTTTAGCACATAAATGGGTCCAAGATAATTGAAATTCGAAGCGAGAAGCACTTCGAACCGTGGTTGCTTAAGGTACAATAAATCAAACGCAATTCACGGCACAGATTAGGGAGACATTAAACTCTGCTTAGGTATAAACTACTCCGAGGAAAATAACAAGAGGGGCAAACGTACTATGAACGTAACACTGAGGCGGTTTCGCGTAACCACTGCTGCCGTGGAAAGGCAATATGCATTACACACTATGAGCGCGCGCGCGCGCGCGCGTGTGTATGTGTGTGTGTTCCATGCGGGCAGACGAACAGACATGAAGAAGCTAATGGTCGCTTTTCGCAATTTTGCGAACACGCCTAACAAAACGGGTAACAGCCGAGCTGGTAAACGCTAAGCCAGTACAGCATTTCGAAAGTGTGTTGCATCCCAGGGAGCTGGAGGTAGGATCTTGTTGAAGACCGAGAGGAGTCTTGTAGATGGATCCGTTAGGACACTTAATAATTTTCAAGTCTACTCGTAGAGGTTAACAGTATGTACATTGTGAAAGTTACAGCAGATGGCTTCTGAATGTTGTCAGACGAAAGTTGACCGGTCAATTTCCCGCCGTGGTACAATTACATTATCTTATGTAGGGGTTAGAGAGGTGTCGTGTGAAAAAATATACACCAGTACTGGGTGTGGCTATGTGAAGCTATTGGTCGAAAACCTAATTAATATCGGAGTCTTACATTTGGTCCCACGCGTTATACTGACGGCATAGCTGCACACTTGTTTAGCCCTTTGACACTGAAAAAGTATCAAATATAGCTCATCCGGATTTAGGGGCCAATCTCCTTACAGGTCGAAGAGGTGTCAGCTTAAGTAATCCCTACTTCCTGTGTGATGTAGGACATGGTGCTGACAATAACTTGAAAACATTCCATTCAGTTCATAGCGTAAAGTATAGGTCATACATGACAAGTGGTGACCACATATTAACTACGTAGTCTTCCGCAACATTTATGTCTAGCCATTAAAAGCCATTTCCGTGTTTTAAATTTTTATTTTCCATTCTGCTTAGAAGGCAAATACGAAAACGGTTTAAAATGTTAATTCTGTCGGTGACGCCTGCGGGTCAGCATTCGGGTTAGCCATCCCAATTAGCAACTGCAGCGAGATAAAAACTCTGGACAGAGTATGACGTTATCTACAACTGGCAACTTAAAAGCCGGTTGCGAATGTAATGTTCGTGTATACGACTATAACCCGACCAAGGCCAATGGCTTGTCTGTTCCGTGAGAGCGCTTTTGTCGGCGCGCAACAAACGGCGCAGTCGCATGCCAACACATTCACCGAATGAACAGCTGCGTTTCCATTCGCGTTGCCACCTCGCCTCGGTTCGGATGCAACAGGTCTATGGATTTTTCTTTAATTTTGTACTATGACGAACAAATGAACGATTATTTCACAAATTACCACACTCCTACACTGTATTACCAACAGCTGCATTTGAAATACTTGTGTAATTTGACAAGTTATTGATTACAAGCTCCCTGAGGATGACACGATAGTGTCGAAACATGTAGGAGTGTGATAATTTATGAAATAATTGTGCATTTGTTGGTCACGGTACAAAATAATAAAAGATGCAGGATACATGTATTAAAATAATCAGATCTATGGATATTTTAACGATCTGCATTAAGTGCGCGTGTCATTTCGCTTATATTAACTATTTTCCCTTCCTCTTCACTTATGTAAATATGCTATACTGCAAGCAATACAACGACGATTTCATGACTGGCAAAAATTCGATATAAATATGTTACTGTCCAAACTAATTACTCTCTCTTCATTTCCCTGCAGGAGAAAGGCCTTAGTTAAGCACCTTTCTCGCTATGGTTACGCTTACGTCGACAACATACTATTTTACATGTATACAACAACGGTCACTCTGGTGTCATGCGGCGCTCTACACGGCGCAGGTATTTTCGAAAGATTATTTGATCCAAAATTAATGCTATCATCGCCAAATCTTTACTGGTGAAGTTTCTGAACACGTTTAAAAGCAAATCGAAATGGGCTCGAGTGCTGCTAAATCGTTCATTATGACACTACTGACAAATCCCTGACTGTGACTATACCCACAGTATGCCTCTAGCTTCAGTGGGCCTGTGTCCCCCAGTCGAGATTCGAACCTGGCACCCAAAGTGTCTCCCACTCAATCATCTTCGTGTGGCTGACACCGCTCTAATGAGTCTATCTCGAAAAAGTATCCAGCTTAAAGTGTGCTCAACACAGACTGATAATTAATGAGTTCTTGCGAATACGGTCTACACACGGAGTGAACCAATGTCCATGTAAAGGTCTGTTGGATCTGGGGTCTGGTAAGGAGCCAACACAAGGAATAAGAAATTGTTACCGGTACCTTTTCAGTCCTTCATACGTATGTCAAACCGTCATAATAAGAAAAAGCCTGTGGAAGTTCGTGTCCTAATGAACTATAAACTGTAAATTTGCTATTTAAATTCGGAACCACTGTACAAATATCGGCAAAGATCCGATATAGTAGAGAGTGGAAGTGTTACTTTAATGCCGCAGTTCGTGAAGCGTGTATTTACACAGCGCACTAGGTGTCTTCAAACAGGATGGTGTGTACACACTGCAATGAGCCGGCTTCCGTGTCAATACGGACAGTTACTACATTCTGCATGTCACTGTGAAGGACATTACACCTCTACATAGGATGCTGGTGACTGCAGACAGAAATAAACCCCGTGAGGTTAACTGTAGTCTATATTACTTTACAAAAGAATCAGAACAGATTCAAATACAACAGTTCCATTTGTTAAATATCAGCTCAACATGTTTCAGCCCAACGTTAGCAAGAATGTAAGATAAATACACCCTAGCATTTATCTTACATTCTTGCCAACCTGACGATGGCCCGTTGGGCCGAAACATGTTGAGATGATACTGAATAAATGAACTGTTGCGTTTGAATCTACAATGATTCTTATCACATCTAAGAAACAACGGGGATGAATCGTCTTAAAATTAAAACTTTTAACCCCTTGATTAAGTCCAAAGGTTATCAGATAATAACGGCAATTTTATTCAGCACCATTATCATTTATTACAAAAACGGTATTTACCTTTATAAATTGCTGCATGTTTCGATCGTTACGGGTTATCATCAGGCGCGAATAAATTTAAAAAAAACGAAGGCAGTCATTAAACTTGAATTTTCATTCCTATGACAAATATCTCTTTCACACAACTGTACCTACTACAGTTACACTACTGTACAGAAATCAGCCTGACACCGCTTACTAATTACATACAAAGTTTTGTATACAGCTGTATTACTACGCCATGATCAGGGGTCTCTTGTCGCCACAGCATGGCGCATCCTGAGGTTGCAGGAGGAGGAACGGTGTCCAGATAGGAACAGTAGCTGCGAATATAGTGAATATGCAGTCGCGGATAGCCGACATGGGGTGGTCCTCCAGCTTGGGTGTTGGGCAAGGTGTTAACTCGTCACTGTGAAAATTCGCCAGGTTACGAAACATTTCATCAGGCCTCGGACATGGGCTGATCCTCTGCCATAAAATGGCAGTTCCTGTGTACCACACGGTTCTCCCCTAACAGCAGTCCAAAGGGCATGAGAAGCGAAACGGAATGAGAAAAACCACAGAAACTAGAAACACTAAACTAACGACAACGGAAGGGCAAAAATCTAGAGTAACACAAGGATAAACAAACAAGACAGGCAATGTACGTATAACGTAACATTGACGCGCGTTCGTGCAACCGCTGTTGCCGTGGTAAAGCTATGAGTAGTACACAACCTGTTTATTTATTTGTAGCCTTAGTTGTCCAGCATGCAATGCGCATGCGCCATATTGTCACCTGCGGCATGCCACGCTCTACAATATTTTTCCACACCTTCTCTTAAACGGCACGATTTTCGAAAAAAAGTTACTAAACACAAAACGTGTGTTTTGATTTTCTCTACAATTTCTGTCTAAAACACTTATCATTCTAAGAAGAAATGAGCGAGATATGATAAAAAATATATATTGGTCATCATGTAAAATACCCGTTACTCTTGTCCGATTTTAGTGAAATTTTACTTTTATCAGTAGGTTTGCGAAAAATCCTCAAATGCCAAATTTCATGGAAATCCGTCCAGTGGGAGCCGAATTGTTCCATGCGAACGGACAAGCATGACGCAGCTAATAGCAGCTTTTCGCAGTTCTGCGAATGCGCCTCACAAGAGGAAATAAAAAAGGAATATAAAGAAAACGCAAACAAAGAAGAGACTTGGAATACTAAAACCTATTACGGCATGCTCTCCTGACAGAACTGTTACTGACCTCCTTGCGTATGTCTTTTGTATGGGAGGCTGGAAATTGAACTTTCGTCACTGTAATACCTGCACCACTGTCAGGCCACACGAATCTTCTGTTTCATTTCTTCCTAATCACGGAAGTTGGGGAAGTTTTTCTGTTTCAATCCAGGAAGAATACCGAGATTACAGCTGACAACTAACAAAAATGGTGTTAACAATTAATACACGTCAAACAGCGATAAAATAATATCTGTAGTTCATGTAAATAATATTTAAACATTCAATTCCTACTGCACAGAAAACACTTCTCCAAAACACATATCAAGTACTCAATGCTAAATCACCCCTGCTTATTGCAACATCCATACGAAATCCAAAAATACAATTTTGGCGCAACGAATAGTTTGCTGAAGTAAAAGCACGTGGTACATACGTAACACTTGTGACTTTAAATGTTAACAGTGGGGCCGTTCGGCCGCGGCTTGGTTCGTCAGACTTTATTGGCATTTATTATACGATTTACCGACGAGTTCAACTGCAGCTTACAGCGCTGAATACAGTAACACGAAGGCTGATAAACAATGAATCAGAAATTATGCAGATGAAGTGGTCGTGGCCTGATTTAAGGTACACATCTGCCTAGAAGATCAAACTACTGGACATGTCGAAACAGACTTCCCCGAGACTTATTATATTTGAAGTTGCAACCTCTACGAGTTAAATAATCTGGGTATCGATTTCCGGCAGGGGCAAAATTATTTATCTGTGAACTAAAACGTCCACAGCGGCTCCAGGGCCACCAGCCTCCGATTCCAAGCGTACTGGGGACACTTTTTTTTCCGGAGACAAAACTGGCGGGTGGGGGGTGTGTGAAGATGACCACTCACGTCCATCGAGTGCTCAGATAAAGAAACGGTGGAGCTATACCTCTACCTCCCTTGTGGCACGTGCAGGACAACTGAATTCCCGAATACGGAGTCGCAATGCTCCACTGTTACACTAATACCAACACTTCACGTGACATTTCTGTGTTACGGATTCGTCGCAAGCGACGTCGAAATCCAGCATGAAGTATCCTGGGCCGCGTCAAGCCCGAAGCCACTTGCTACCACAAACGAACTCCGCGTCCGTTACCTTCAATAGCTTTCTGCTCTTGTGCGAAGATGCTAACGACGTGGTACTACCGACCTGCGAACATCACTACACGCGCTCGTCATGTCCGATGCTACAACGATGCTGTTTGTCATACGAGTGAATCATAAATAAATACCTTCATTTATCTAGTCATTGTGTGAAGTGCCAGGTGGTCGAGGAGCTCAGAAACTTCCGGGTACTCGCTAATAGAACACTGCTACCTTCTGCAGCGAGACAACGATGATGGATGGCGAGGCTGACAAAGCTCCACGACCTCCCACCACTCACCGCCCACAGCTGCACTCCCTTATAGTCCCATCCGGCGTACAACCAACCCAAAACGCTTGTCACCAGTGATGTCATCGCGTGGTTATTCTCGAGTTCTTATATGTGGACAAACTTACGCGGGAAATAACCGACGCACCACTTGGACTTCTGCTTTAAAAACTAAGAATGTTGAACTGCACAAAGCAGTCGGTCAAGAACACCGCCCATGTGGAATATGACGCCGTGTGTTCTTGCAAATACGTACGAACGTTTCGAAAGAGCACGCTGAGAACTGCGCTCCTCTGGGTTATTGCGCAGAGAGTGGTGATAATTTTGCACCGACGTTTCGGGACAACCTGCGGGTCCCATCTTTATGGGACCGAGAGGTCGTCCCGAAACGTCGGTAATTACCACTACTCGCTGCGTAATATTCCAGAGGAGCGCGATTCTCATCTACTTCGCGGCGGAAGCCTAAAATCATGCAGCGTGCTATCTCTTTATTCAATGCAGAAAACAAACTGCAGCAATCTACCAGACTACACGGCATCACATACATCGTCTCTCGCATTACGTAATGTCTACTTAACATATTCAGCCACTGACTGTTGTAGACTACCAATAACTACAGTGGGCATGGCTCTAGCAGTTGATAACGCACCGTTAAATTACTACTTATTCTGCTATTCACCGTAAAGGAAGCACTGAATTTGACGAATCGTCTGTCTGCTCGCTGCGATGCTGCTACCAGCTCGAATTTTGACCTCTGGCACGACAAGCAGGTGGTACTACGGTGGGGGGGATATATCAGAGCCACGTTCTTGTGAGGCAAGTGTGTGCTCAGGAATTTGCACTGTCACGATCGCCATACATCTGCATGTTATCTGGGATGGACACACAGACCAGCGGTCACCACACCGTGGTTCGCAGGCCACCTGGTGTCTCCGTTTACTTGTACAAATCCGTCTCTTGTTGCAAGATTTTACCTTTACACAGCGGTACTTACGAAAATTGAAGTCTTCTAGAACCAGATGCCGTTTCTATTAGTAACAGGTTACGTTTAGGAGGAAAGTTCTGCCACCATCTTCAGAGCATTCATTCTTGGGATTACTAGGCAGACCAACCGACAAGGTATCTCATCCCACAAGAAGTGCCCTATTTTTATTCCTAGGTGTATTTATTTTATTTATTTATTTACAGTGGACTCCCGCTTAACAAACGGAACAGTTACTCTATTAAAGGTTGTTAATTCATTCATCACGCAGTCTGCCTTACAAGTTCAAAGCCAATTCCAAACCGAGTTCTCAGGAAAGTGCGATCTAGTGCTTCCTCTCTCACAACAACGAGAATAAAAAGTAGTAAAATTCAGCAGTGTGTGCGGAAATCTTCACAGGCATTAACGAATCGTGATTTATTAATTACAGATAAACCACGAATAATAAACTTTAAATGTCTGTAATAATAATAATAATAATAATAATAATAATAATGTCAGTTACGAAGCTCATTAGCGTTTTGCCTTTCCCACTGTCATTCCTTAAAAGGACAAAGCTGGCTCATCAGAAATTACCATGCTGCGAGTGAATAAAAATGTCAGCAAAGCCCTCAGTTTACAGCTTCTGAACCAGTTAACCAAACCGCACAAAACTTGCTGTTAACATACACATACACCGATGCCTACCCCGATAAACGCTCGCCGCTGCTAGGGTACCAGGAAAAACACCGTACTGAGTGCACGCTTCCTAGCAGGTGTTGTCATTTCGTATTAAAATACCACGGGCATGTGAATGTTTATAGTAATATGGTAAAGTTCTTGTACAAGCCACAAAGGCATACGGAGGACGGGAGGAATAACTCCACTCATTCTTAGCTTCGGCAGTGGACAGAGATGAAGAGTCAACGCCATTGTCGTTTTACCCCCAGGAAAGAGGCCCCAGTGCCCAATGAATCGGAGGCTGGGCGAACACCAGAGCCGGCCTGGGCGATTTGCAGCAAAGAAAAAACTGATAAAACGAAGTATTAAACAGTGGGAAACAATCTTAAATAGTACCACAGAAACGTTCGTTTTGTTCAGAATGAAAGATATTAATCCGGCGCGCCGGTTAAGCGTCTCTTTAAGGAACAGACAACTGTAGGTATTTATTTAACGACAATGATAGTATCTCAGACCACACAGAGTGGCGGGGAAGTCACCTGACACTTGATGTTTAACAGAAAGGCCATGTCAAGTGACTTTTGAACCGCCCAGAATAACATCGGAGAGATGACTGATGATAAAAAATTGTATTTGGAAGCACGCGATCGTGCATCAACATGAAGCACTAACACAGCATCTGACAGGATGTCCGAGGCAAATTACGACAGTCTGGAGACCCAGTCTGAGTCCCGAGATTCGAAATCGTGACCTCCTGAATAAGAACGGTGTAACCCACTCGAAAGTGACCTCTTCTGTCAACAGCTGTAGAATGCTATGGTACAGCACCATGCTATATCACTCGGTCCATCCGTCCGTGTCTGCAATAAAATTAAATACGTTTCCGGGCCAGGATCGTCCCTCATCTTCAGATAACCGACATGGGCCACATGGGCAATGGTGTTCTGAACTCCCCCGTCCCCATAACGTAGCGTTTTCAATTTTATTTCTAACACGCACGATGGACGACGAAAGTCCAAACAGGGAATAATGCCAACAGCGAACAGCTGGTTCGAATGTCCCTGTTACAGTATTCAAAAACCTGAATACTGAGATCAGGGGCAGTTAATAATCGGTATTATTCCGAACCACGTCAATCCAGTTCATGTCGTCGCAGTGCTTCCCAGGCAACCTCAGCGTTTTTACCTTCCCACCTGCAGCTTAGTCTCAGTCACATTGTCACCCCGCCCTCTGCCACTAACAGTACCTTCGGGTTCTGTATGCTTCTCACAGTACAATATTATTACCCTACAAGCATTAAACGTTTCGTCGTACGAGGGTTGGAACTTTAATAGTGGCAACTATTTATTTACAACTGATACAAAATAGATACATGTTTCGAAGTTTTACTGTCCTTCAATGTAGTCA
>JGI20166J26741_11778473_pt1 | contig 10310 bp, 9 predicted proteins | sample TergutCu122P5_FD_26741 | JGI IMG/M metagenome (IMG submission 26741) | reverse complement strand
CATTTTTACTCTCAGAGGAATCGTCTTGGACGACGGGGGCAATCCTTAGCGTTGATGGCGGTAGAGCAATTTAGGGCACATTGAATAGAAATACTACGATAGATGGGGTGGCTGATGCCGTTCTGTGTGTGCAGGCTGCGATGTTGATGAATTGACAATAAGCGATGATTTCTCTTGCCGTTTTAGCGCCTGCTTGTGTTTTTGCATTCGGCAATTCCTTGAAGTCTGAGCACACGGACAACTGCTTGGCGGGAGCAACGATATTCTGCAGCAAGGGCGTGGGTGCTTGCACCAGCTCGATATTTAGCTGCAACGATCGGTTCTTCAACTGAGCTAAACACTCTACGGTGTGGACGAGCGTTGACTCGGAGCGGTCGATCATCAACTGGTTCGCTCGCAATGTTCTTGTCTCGATCCTTGTTGCTTGCTATTATGGATTGGCGAACATGGTCATTCAGGCTCTCCCATTTATTTGAGTACAATGAGAAGAGTCCGACCAAAAGAATACTGAGTGTCCGTATTCCAAAAAATGGACCGTGAAACTTACTAATAGTCTGCTTGCCGTTTGAGAGTTTCTTCATCTGTTGGTTGCTCAGCAGTGACGTTAGTCCAGTTTATATACCCGCAGTACCTTTTCTTTATTGTTTGATGTAACGACACACAGAGCTCCTTGTGTGTCCTTATGGTGGCCACAGATTTGCCCTTTTAATTTGTGACGCGAAAGCGGTTTATTTAGATCAACGTCCCACGCTTCAGCGGTACTGTAATCTCGCTGGAGCCAGAACCGTCCAGAGGAATCAAAACCGAGTGGCATCAACAAGGATTTATCGTTCAACACGTTTTCGATTGCGAGTGTCTCCGTATTTACCACCATGATTTGGTCTTTAAAGAAAAAAATGTAAATATATGCATTGTCTGGCGAGAAGAAAAGCCCTTGCGTGAATGTTGGAAGCGGCAATTCTGCGAGAGATTGAAAAGTATCATCCAGTTTTTCCAGAGTGTCTCCCTGGCTTATTCTTTGTCCTCCTTTGAAATAGTACCCGTCATGGGCGATCCACCAAAAACCGTTATGATAGGTTTTATGCCAAGTGTTAAAGCCGAAAGGCCACGGCGTTTTTTCGATTATCGTGCCGGTCAATCCATTGACGCGATCCTGTTCGGAATCGACGTTGGATACAACAGGAAACAAAATGTCGCCATTTTTACACTCAAAGAAATTGCTCCCATTGTATGGTCCTGTTATTCGCCACATTTCGGAGCCGTTTGGTGCGCAGCGAATGAACGATGAAGTTGTGCCCTGGCTGTCGCCATGCCACAGAAGTCCGCCGTCAGACAGAAAAAGCTGTATATTCCCGTTCCCTTTTACTTTATATCCCTCGGGCAACAATCCAAAGGAATCATAAGCAATCACACGACCAGCAATATCTTCGCCGAGTATTCTGCCCTGCGATTCTCGGAAAAGCAACTGCTTTTCCATAGACCAATCGGAACGGATCGTGCCGCTCATATCAATCTTCCAAAACTGAAAGCTGTCAAGAGCATATTCGTCATCATACGGCTCCGCACTGCAATAGCGAGAGAGAAGGCCGGTAGGATACATACGGAAACGCTCTATTTCCTGTATAAGTGATGCAGTTGTCTCGCTTTTGATCTTAGGTGGTGCGGGTCGTTCTGCGATCCACTTGTCTACTGTTTCAGTATCACGCACATGTAACTTGTCCGGGAGTATTGCGCAGTCATGGTACAGCGGCGCGCCAAGAAGCAGCGCCGTCAGGTACATTTGTTCTTCGGCATCGCCCTTTTTCCATACGGCGCGCAGCCGTGGCGCGTCCTCGGTGGGAAGCCCGAGCACATCACAGAAAAGGGTGATATTACCCATTTTGCTGAAACTGTCCGGGTTCGTTATATGCTCGGAGGTTTTCTTTCCGTTTTGATAGACGGCGAACCCCGTGGCGTCGCTATCGAAAATCCATGCGAGAAGAACCGGTTGCTTCTGTTTCTTTGACAGCAACCTTGCCACTTTTTCAGGGGAACCGGGAGCAAACTCCGGGGAGTAAATGGAAACAAAACGCTCAGACCAGCGGCCTACTGTAACATTTGGCAATAAGGCGCAGATTTGTTGCTCGTCGCCACCTAAAATATGCAGATTAGCAAGTGATGTTCCCATATCCATACCTCCTTGCGAATACTTATAAAATGTCGAGCCTAATTGCCGCCGGACAGCTTTTCGATCTGCTGATTCCCTAATAATGAAGTCAATTGCGTGATTGCCGTTTGGTTCAACTGCACCAGCCGGGCTTTCTGAGGCAGGCTTTGGCCGATCAGCAGGGCGTTGATGCTTTCCAGATTCGAGAGTACTACCAACTGCTCTAGTGTAGCTTCGTCGCGCACATTGCCTTTGGCGTCTGGGTGAGCTGTTCGCCACTGCGTGGCTGTCTGTCCAAACAGGGCAACATTAAGCAGATCGGCCTCACTGGCATAGGTTTGGTTTGACTGAGTTTTGGTAACTTCTGGCGGAATGATGTGCGCCTTGATGGCGTCGGTATGAATCCGATAGTTGATCTTTGCGAGCGTACGCTGCAAATTCCATTCGGCGGACAGACGTTTCTGTTCATCAGTCTTTAGACGTTGGTAATCCTTGATGATGTAAAGCTTGAACTCCGGCGAGACCCACGAAGCGAACTCCATAGCGATATCCACATGAGCATAAGTGCCGCCATAACGGCCAGCTTTTGTTCGTAATCCGATAGCACCAGTCCCTTCGATCCATTTTGTTGGAGACATTGTAAAAGCGTGTCGGCCAGCTCGGGCTTTAAACCCGTCGAATTCGACGGGTTTAAAATTTGGATTATTGAGTACTTCCCACAAGCCAAGAAAATCCAAGGTATCTAAACTGCGCATCCAGTTTTTGATGGTGTCGTTCGGTGCATCGCTTTTGTATTTAGCGATATCGGTGATGCTGATGTAATCAGCTTGATTCGTACCGGTGGCGACAGCGATTTTTCGTCCTTGCGCTGTGATAATCTCATTTTTCTTCGGCATTGGGTGTTTCTCCTATTCGGGTTATTGGTTATGTTTCCAGTATAACTCCCGGACTGGACATCACCAAACGTTTGTACGTAAACCCTTTATCACTAATGTCTGTTGTACCAGTCAGTTCCTATTGCCCCGAAGTTTTGTGATCCTTTGCAGTTTGAGCACCCGAACGACCGCTTGGCGCGAACAGTGATATTCAGCAGCAAGGGCATAGGTACTTGCTCTAGCTTGATATCTGGCAGCAACGATTGGTTCTTCGCCCGAGCTAAAAACTCGTCGGCGTGGGTGAGCATCAACCCGGAGCGGTCGATCATCAACTGGCTCGCACTCAATGTCCTTGTTTCGATCTACGTTGCTTGCTATTATGGATTGGCGAGCATGGTTATTCAGGCTCTCCCATTTATTTGAGTACAATGAGAAGAGTCCGACCAGTACCGGACCGGCCTGTTCTTCCATCCGGTCTCTTTGTCAGCGCTCTTCGGGCTATACCGGAGAGAGACAGGTAAACCCCCGTTAAGAAGAGGAGCACTATATGGAAAAGACCGCTGTCATTTTAGTAGATATGCTTAATGACTTTGTTACCGGCGCGCTTGGCTGCGAGCGCGCTCAAAAGATTGTACCCAATCTGGAGAGGTTGGTGAGCGCTGCCCGCGAAAAAGGTATTCCGGTGATCTATTCCAACGACTGTCACCGCAAAGGCATCGATCATGAGCTTAAACTCTGGGGCGATCATGCGCTGGCGGGTACCAAGGGCGCCGAAGTGATCCCCGAGCTGGCCCCTGCGGAGGGTGACTACATTGTGCCCAAGCGTCGTTACAGTGGCTTCTTTCAGACTGATCTTCACATCCTGCTTAAGGAGTTAGGCGTCGAGAAGCTCATCATGACAGGCCTGCATGCTCACATGTGCGTACGTCATACGAGCGCTGACGCCTATTGCTGGGGCTATGAAGTGATCGCTGCAACTGACGGTATGGAGTCTTTTACGCAGGAGGATTATGAGGGCGGCGTCGCATACCTTAAAGAGGTCTACGCTGCCCGTCTTGCCACAGTAGATGAACTTATCCAGGAATTCTAACAGGAGAGATCGGTTACGGCAGGCGCTCTTGTCTACAGGGGCGCCTGCTTGCTATTATGGATGGGCGAACAGCTGGCCTGAAACCAGCTCTCGATAAGGCGCGGGTGTAGTTCAATTGGTAGAGCATCAGCCTTCCAAGCTGATTGTTGCGGGTTCGAGTCCCGTCGCCCGCTCCAAAGTACCTTGAAACGCTCGCGGGCTCGAACCCGTGAGGGCGAAACAGTCCAGCGGACTGTTTCGGGCCGAGCGTAAGCGAGGTCTCGTGGATTGGCGGAGCCAAGACACGCGAGTCCCGTCGCCCGCTCCATTTTGGCGGCGCCCATAGCTCAGCAGGATAGAGCGGGAGACTTCTAATCTTCAGGCCGGGGGTTCGACTCCCTCTGGGCGCACCAACAGGACAGGGTTCGAACGGAGTCGAACCCGTAAGGGCGAAACAGTCCGGTGGACTGTTTCGGGGCGAGCGGAGCGAGGTCTTGCGGATCGCGAAGCGATACGCGTGACTCCCTCTGGGCGCACCAATATACGGTCAGCGTAGTAAAATATACAAAAGAAGCTAAGAGCAACAGCGACGGTTCTAGCGAGGAAAGAGGCGCATCATGGCAAGTTTACAAGGGGCAGCGCTTATCGGGCAGTCCGGGGGGCCGACCTCGGCCATCAACGCGGCCGCGTTGGGGGCGATCGAGGCCTGTCTTGACAGTCCCGATATCACCAAAGTCTATGGTATGCAGTACGGCATCCGCGGCGTGCTGGACGACAAACTGTATGTGCTTGACGAAGAGGATCGCGACGAGCTGAAGCTGCTTCGCTACACGCCGTCATCGTTTCTGGGAACCTGTCGCTACAAGCTGAAGAACCCCGCAGATGATGATACCGACTATCAGCGCATCCTGGAGATCTTCAAGAAGTACGACATCCGTTACTTCTTCCTGATCGGCGGCAATGACTCCATGGATACCTGCAACAAGGTCTCGAAGTTCATGCTGGAGGCTGGCTATGAGTGCCGGGTCATGGGCATCCCGAAGACGATCGACAACGACCTGTATGGCACCGACCACTGTCCGGGCTATGGCTCGGCCGCCAAGTACATCGCGACGACCTGCAAGGAAGTCTCTCTGGATGCTCGCGTCTACGACATCGGCATGATCACGATCATCGAGGCCATGGGGCGCCACGCCGGCTGGCTGGTCGCCGCTGCCGCTCTTTCGGGGGACTATGCGCCCGATCTGATCTATCTGCCGGAACTTGAGTTCGATATGGAGACCTTCCTGGATGATGTGGACGCGCTCTATAAGAAGAACGGCAACGTGATTGTGGCGGTCAGCGAGGGGATCCACGACAAGGAGGGGAAGTTCATCTCCGAGTACGGCGCCTCGGTTGAGGAGGCCAAGGACAGCTTCGGGCATACGCAGCTGGGCGGACTTGCCGCCATCCTGGCGGCGCGCGCCAAGGAACGGACCGGTGCGAAGGTGCGCGGTATCGAGCTCTCACTGCTGCAGCGCTGTGCGTCGCGTCTGGCCTCGCAGACCGACATCGACGAGAGCTACGCCTCCGGCCAGGCTGCTGTCGAGCATGCGATCAGCGGCGTCACCGACAAGATGATCGGCTTTGAGGTTACGCGCGAGGGCGCCTACCGCTGCGAGCTGGTTCTGTTGCCGCTTGACATCGTTGCCAACACGGAGAAGAAGGTTCCGCGCGAGTGGATCAACGAGGCAGGCAACAAGGTCCTGCAGCCCTTTGTCGACTACGCGCTGCCACTGATCCAGGGAGAGACAAAGCAGGAGACGCAAGACGGGCTTCCGCGCTTTGCGAAACTCAAGAAGGTTATCGCCGAGTAACGCTGCGTGTTAGACCGTTGAGGTCTGCAGCTGTTTTGCTTACTTCTGGTTGCGCAGGGCGGCCAGGGTCTCGCTGAGCGTTTCATGCCTGACGGCCATGACGTCGAACTTGAACAGGCGAAACACCAGCTGGATAAAGAAGCCGATGGCGACCACTGAGATGACGGTTCCGATGCCTACCATGCCGCCCAGCATCCAGCCGACAAGCGTTACGAGCAGCTCGACGACGCCCCGGCAGACACCGATGGGCAACTTCGTTCTACGGGCAAGGACAACCATCAGGTTGTCCCGGGGGCCCGCGCCGAAAGCTGACTTGATGTAGAAGTAGGAAGCAAGGGCGATGATAAGCAGGCCTGCAAGCAGCATGGGTATGCCTGTGAGCAGCCTCTTGGCCTGTGGGATGACGCCGAGGGCCATGAAGAGGTCGATGAACAGACCGATCAGAATCATATTGAGCAGGGTACCCAGACCAAGTCGCTCCCCAAGTAGCGCTATGATAATCACAATGGCGACCCCAACGATGATCGAGATAGTCCCGATACTCAGTCCCGTCGTGCGGGCGAGGCCGACATGAAACACATCCCAGGGTTCATAACCAATGTGGGCTTGAATCGTCACAACGATACCAAGAGCATAGAGGGCAAGTCCCAGGACCAAAGTAAAAAGCCGGAGATAAAACTGCTTCATGAACGCCTTGTCTGTCAAAATTCTGCGGAGAAACACTGCCTCTTATCATACGACAATCCGACGAAGCTGAGACACGAAACCTCCTTTGGACGTACCGAGGGACTTTTGCCGCGTCATATCTACCGTTGGGAAGAAAATATCCGCCCATTTGCCGATGTCGCTTAGTTTTTGGAGTAAAATCGCAACGGCCGTTTGTGTTGGTCGGACGGGGTTTCGAGCAGGAGGAAATAAGTTGAAGGTCTACATCGTCTTTTCGCACCCGAATCATATCGGGATGGGATATGCGGCGCTTGAGGCGGCTAAGAAAGGTTTCGAGGATGCTGGCCATGAGCTAAGGGTCACCGATCTGTACCAGGAAAAGGACTTCGATCCGATCCTTCGCTATGACGATCCGCATGAGCTGATCAACTGCCAGACCTGCGAGGATACTAAATCGTATCGGGATAACATCAACTGGGCTGATAAGCTCGTCTTCATCTACCCAATCTGGTGGGGGAGCGGTCCCGCGCTATTCAAGGGCTTCATAGATGTGGTTTTCTGCTCGGGTTTCGCTTACAATTTCAAGGGCATCTGGCCCCAGGGTCATCTGGGTGACAAGTCTGCCTGGGTCATCGTCACCCATGATACGCCCTGGATCGTCGCGCGCTTCGTACAGCGTGACTACGGACGAATTATGAGGGGCCAGATCCTACGAACCATGTTCGGAATCAAGGGAGCGAAGCTCACCGAATTGGGTTTCCTTAAGCGCAGCACGCTGGAGAAACGCAAGAAGATGCTTGATAAAGTCTATCGCATCGCAAATCGGGCATAGATTTCCCCCGAAGAAAAGAGAGATTTTTCTCTAAGCCGGCTTCTGTGGTATTATGGATAGCCGCTTGACTGGATGTGGTGGGTGTAGCTCAGCTGGTTAGAGTGCCTGACTGTGGCTCAGGAGGTCGAGGGTTCGAATCCCTTTACCCACCCCAATTTTTTGTTTGGGCGGAGATTGAGCGACGCGCGCAAAGGCTTGAGCAGGTCGGCTACGTTGCGCCTTTTCGCGCGACGCTCACTCACTTGCCGAAACGAAAATTTGCAGAACGTTTGGCTAAGCGAACCGTGCGGCAGCGGCCGTAACTACACATGCGGGTTGATCGGCGCTCTCAGGTGCCCTTTGGGGGAGAGCCGTCCGGGATGACGCTCGCAGAGGAGACAACCAGAAAGGAAGGTGGGCACTCGTGGCTCAGAAAATCACGATGAAAACCCTGCTTGAGGCAGGCGTACACTTTGGGCATCAGACCCGTCGCTGGAATCCCAAGATGAAACCTTATATCTTCACGCAGCGCGGGGATATCTACATCCTCGACCTGCAGAAGACGATGCAGTGTCTTCAGAAGTCCTATCGCTTCGCCTTCAGCGTCGGGCAGCGCGGTGGCGAGCTGCTCTTTGTCGGGACGAAGAAGCAGGCCCAGGAGTCGCTGGAGACCGCTGCAAAGAAGTGCGGTATGCCCTATGTGACGCAGCGCTGGCTGGGCGGCATGCTTACGAACTTCCAGACGATCCGCAGTCGTGTGACCGAGATGGAGAAGCTCGAGAAGATGATTGAGGACGGCACGATGGCGCAGCTGCCCAAGAAGGAGCAGATCATCAAGAACAAGGAGCTCGAGAAGCTTCACCGCAACCTGGACGGCATCCGTAACATGAAGTCGCTGCCGGCTGCGGTGTTTCTGGTTGACTCGACGCGCGAGTATATTGCGGTCGCCGAGGCGCGCCGCCTGAATATCCCGATCATCGCGCTTATCGATACGAACGCCGATCCGGACGAGATCGATTACCCGATCCCGGCAAACGATGACGCGATCCGCAGCATCGCGCTGGTCGCAAACGTCATCTCCGAGGCCATCCTTGAGGGCAATGGCGGCGCGTCGGTGCAGTCTGTCCAGGCCGCGGCGCCGGCTGAAGCGGAGGCGGCGCCCGCGGCGCTTGCAACGCCGGTAGCTGTGGCTCCCGTAGTAAAGACGCCTGCGGCGGCCGAGGTTCCGGTTGTTGCAGAGGCGCCGGTAGCTGTGGTAGCGCCGGTTGTTGAAGCGGTTGCTTCTGCTGTGGAGGCGCCGGTAGCTCCGGTGGCGCCGGTAGCTCCGGTGGCGCCGGTAGCTCCGGTGGCTCCGGTAGCTGTGGAGGCGCCGGTAGCTCCGGTAGCTCCGGTAGCTGTGGAAGCTCCCGTGGCGGAAGCGGCTCCTGTAGTCGAGGTTCCCGCGCCTGTGGAAGATTCCGCTCCCGCGTTGGAGCCAGAACCTGTTGTCGCTGAGCCGGAGCCCCTGATCGCCTACGACCCGGTTCCCTATGTGCCGGAGGCGGCTCCTGTGGAGGTTCCCGTAGTTGCGGCGCCCGCAGCGGTGGCTGAAGAAGTTGCCGCTCCCGTTATTGAAGAGGCTCCCGCCGCCGCCCCGGCAGCGGTCGAGCTGGTACCTGAGACCCCTGTGGAGGAGGAATAATGGCAGAGATTACTGCGCACTTAGTAAAGGAGCTCCGTGAGATCACCGGAGCCGGCATGATGGACTGCAAGAAGGCTCTGATGGAGGCGGAAGGCGAGATAGAGCTTGCCATCGACAACCTCCGCACTCGCGGTCTGGCAGCTCTGAGCAAGAAGTCCGGACGCGCCACCAACGAGGGCGCTATCGCGGTCGCGCTGGCGGCTGACAGCCGCACTGTCGCGATGCTTGAGCTTAACTGCGAGACCGATTTCGTGGCAACCAACGCGACGTTTACGGGCTTTGCTCAGCAGCTTGCCGACATCGTTTTGGTCAAGGATCCGGACGATGTCGACGCTCTGAAGGCCGCAGCCGTTCCAGGCGCTGATCTCACGGTTGAAAACCTCTTCGCCGACATGGTCAACAAACTGGGTGAGAACATGGGCGTGGCGCGCTTCGTACGTGCGTCCATTGAGGGCGCCGGCGCGTTTGCTTACTACATCCACGGGGGCGCCAAGATCGCCGTCATCGTGGCCTTTGCCCTGGGCAAGCAGGAGACTGCCGAAAGCGAGGCCTTCAAGGCCTACGGCAAGGACATCGCCATGCAGGTCTGCGCGGCCGACCCGATCGCGCTTGACCGCGACTCCTTCGACCCGGCGACTATCGCCCACGAACTGAGCATCTACAAGGCGCAGGCGGCCGAGTCCGGCAAGCCAGAGGCCATTCAGACTAAGATGGCCGAGGGGCGTCTGAACAAGTTCTACAAGGAGCAGGCGCTCGTTGAGCAGGCCTTTGTCAAGGACATGGATATCAGCATCAGCGACTACACGCAGCGCGTGAGCAAGGAGATCGGCGATACAATCACGATCACCTCCTTTACGCGTTTCAACCTGGGCGAGACTGCAAGTTCCGAGGAGGCGGAAGCGGCGAATTGATAAGCTGCTTTCCGCTTTGGTAGAGCGCCTGAATGCAACAAAAGAGCCGGCCCACGCGTCGGCTCACTGCATTTTCCCGCCCTGAGAAATGTTACAATAACTTTGGCTGACTTTACTATCAGCAACGAGAAGGGCACCCTGATGAATGCACACAGTATGCTGTGTTCGAGAACGTTTCTGGGTTCTGCGATATTTTATCTTCTGCTGGCAGGAGCTACATCAATCCTGCTGTTCGTTCTACCTGCTGTTTCTGAGGTCGCGCTGAAAGTCGTAACAATCATCTTTACCGCAGTCA
>JGI20166J26741_11778362_pt1 | contig 10311 bp, 5 predicted proteins | sample TergutCu122P5_FD_26741 | JGI IMG/M metagenome (IMG submission 26741) | reverse complement strand
CATCAGGCGTGCAATCAAGTATTATTGAAAAATACTTTGCAAGTTTCAGCTTATCAATAATTATCTTCTTCACCTCAGACGCCATCAATTCTATGAGCTCGTTCTGGATTTGGTGTCCAAGATAATGATCATGTGTTTCCCCATCTTTAATACGACGAATGTGTTCCTGCATGGTTGGATCAAATTTAGCAAGCATCTCAGTCAACCCTAAAAAGTTACCATTGTTCGGCTGATAGAGCTTTTCTGTCTTCCCACAAAAAGCACCATTATTCTCAGCAAGATACTGCACAAACGCCAGGATTCTTGTCAGGACTGCACGCCAATGAAGCTTTTCTTTATCTGTTCCAGCATCATATTGTCTATCCCATCGTTCCTGGACATCCGCCTTAAAGCTTCATGTTTTTAATATGTTCTGGAGTGAGCTCGTGTTTTTCCAGTTTTCCTCCAAGATGTTTCCAATCATTCCAACCTTCGTTTGCCAATTGTCGCGCGGAAAATTCCTCATACAGTTTGCAACAAAAACAAAACCCTGCATCTTTTAACTGCATATACATCAACCATCGCCTATCTACACATTCTTTGTTTGGCATCTTCTGAATATAAAACTTCCATGAAAAATGTCTCTTCTCTTCATTTATAGGATATTTATGGTCATCAGGTAACCTGATCAGACCTTTCTCAACCAGCAAATCACGTATAACACAGGTTACATGTTCCCAATTACCCAGATCATAGATGTCTTTTGCGATCTCTGGGCATAAATTATTCTCTGCAAAAATATTTTCAAAATAGCCGCTTTCACTGCCTCTAATTTCAAAGTTCGGGGAGTTCGCAGCTGACGATAATGCAGTCAAAGGTGCGTTACCATCATCATCATTTTTATCATTGTCAGTCTTCGCCGCACATGCGACGCTAGAATCCAGAACCAAATCAAAATCCTCTTGCTGTTTAACTGCCTCTTTTAGAAAGTACTTATCCAACGCTCCTTTTTGAGTTTTATCAAATTCTTCTCTTACCTTGTGTTTCTTAGCTTTTGCTGCGCCCGATTCATACTTGTGAAATCTATCTCGGTCGCTTCCACTCCGTGGCGAAACCACTTTGAACCACTATTAATAAATGTTGCCGCGCGCACCACTGCTGAGACACTAGTTGAACGCAGTGTTTCAAGAAGCAGACTGAACTAAGTTGCTGCAGTAGCTGTAGACTATCCAGGTACCTGGAGAGAAATGACTCACAAGCCAAACAAGAACAAAGCCACCTCTTGTTCCCGGGTAAAGCAGAAGCCAGAAAGTACTGTGACATGTATGCTACCCGTTTATCTATTTAAGGATATTTAGAGGGCACTTAAGGCATTATGACCTGGTGACTGGCATCCCTTTTGGGGCAACATGGAGGCGAATATGGTACAAAAGACATCCAAGTACTATACTACGGAATTTGACCTTGAAGAAGGATTTTAAACAGAGCATGTATCAGCATTTCCAATTTACTGGAGAATATAGCTTGACAAACTCATAAGGACAACCTTAGACCTGAAGCGCGGGGTCCCCTCAAGAGCGGGGCCTGGGGTGGTCGCCCCACTTGCCACCCTCAAACGCCGCTTCTGCTGGTAACCTATCAATATCACCAAGCCACTCCCTTCCTTGTATCATGTCAGCATCTACTAAGACAATTCTGTCACCCCGCAGATGGAGTCAACATGTATCTCCAAAACTCACAGTATACCCACCATAATATGTTACCAAAAACTGTAGGACAAAACTCTGCAAAAATGGAGTTCCAAGTTTATTTTGCATGTCTCAAAACGTCACGTAAGTAGCTGTAATTATTCTGCTTTCACTGTGCAGCTTACACTTTTTGCAAGAGTATTTAATCTTTATCAACCACAAATAATGCATTTTGAATTTCCATGTATTGCAGATTGGTGCCCATATTTTAATTTCAGAAGACTAGCCATGAACAGGGCTTGCAACCACATTTTAACACAGGTTAAGTGCATACCATAATGGCATATGGGGGAGTGGAGGCATAGCTCCACTCATTCTTAACCCTTATACAAGATAAGCTGAAATCACTCTAACCACACAGAAAGATCTCTCAGTGTCCACCGCAGAGAAAGCCAGTCTGTACACTCTGTAAAAGACAAAACCCTCATACTACTGCTGCAAATCAATAATCCAGCTCATTGCCTTGCCATTATTCAATGCCATTCCAGCTCCCAAAGTTCAACTGTTAGTACAAAAACATAACGTGTGGCCAATCTGATCACACACATACTGTTGGAATAAATGCAGTGCACAGCTGAAAACCGGTTAAATTGACCATCTATCAGACTAGTTAATGTAACTTCCACTACTATAAATGCAGCGAATGCCATTATGTTAATGGAGTACCTGCAACAAATTATTACAATTATACCACTGTTTACTTCTATAACAATTGTTGCTATGGAAGCAAGCACAGTTGCGAGCCAAACAAGTTTCACAACTTTATTTCACTTTTCTTTTTTTAATTATGCTATTATAATACCTTCGAACATTTATGTGCCAGTGTGAAATGCTGATTAAAAAGTCTTTCAAAAATGCAAATTGGGGCCATGTGACAATTAACACCACCTACCACACTGACTGTCTCTTACAGTTGACAAACATACAAGTTACAACCATACAGCAACAAACACAACCTGTCAGGCACCAGGCGTAAATAAAACACACATATTAACAAATCACTCTCACATATTCAACCACAATAACTGCCTCACTTAAACACATTTACACCACCAGGTGTTGCACAGCTTATGATCTGTCTCCACACCAATTTTCACCTGCCTACTGTCCAATGGTTCATTAGTAACCATATCAAAACAAACCTCAAGACCAAAATTTCTCCATTGCCAAATTGTTTCAAATTCTACAAAAATATCACCTTGACAAAAGTTGCAATAGTTTTCAGGCTCTCATACTATAAAATCAACCAATGAATTATCACTCATAAACATAAAAATTGTTAATGTTGCATAAATGGTTGACTAGGTGGAGGTCAATAGATTGGTAATAGACCGGTTTACCCTGGACACAGTTTTTCCACAGGCTGGCTCTGCCCTGAACCAATAGTGAACAAAATTTACCCTCACAGATTCTAGCATTCCCAATACAACATTCCATTACTTTCTGATGAACTGAAAGGCCGTACTTGATCAAGAATTTATTTCAAGCACTTTTGTGCAAAGAATCCATGAAAATACTAAATTACAAATAGTGAGTATAAGATAAGCATGAGCAGTCTCATTCTGTACACAACATAAAAACTGGCGGTAGGATACAGCAAATTCACACAAATCAAAACCCGTGTTACTTTGAAATTCTGTATTTTGGACACAAGACTTAAGTCAGCACACACTTTCTGTACATTTTCAGTTATAACCATAAGATTTGATGACTTTGGTGTATGGTTCAACTTGTTTTGCAACCTTCTCACCAGCTTCATGAGTAAGTTTCTGTAATAAAGAGAGGTAATGAGAACAAATTATGCACATTTAACATAGTACCAACATGAAAAACAAAACATAGTAGTGGCAGTGAAAGTCAATTACAGTCAACATAAAGTGTGATGATGAAATAACAAAATGACAACTATAGTCTTCCAAGAACATGCAAAGTAACATGTGGCCACTGAAATCCCTGGTCTTTTGCAGGGTACACAGGGCACTTAATTCCAGTGCCTAAGGGTTAGGTGGTTAAGTTACTCTAGCCCTCAAACACAATAAAATACTGTAAAAACAGCCCAGTATTATACAGTGTGTGTCAATGTTGATGCCACTGATTATACGGTAAGTCAAGGTCACATAATCAGAACCATAAATAAGCCAAGTTTCTGTAACCTATACATCAAACAGTTCCTTGGGAGGCCACGTTTACATGAACCAATAAACTGAGAGATGCTTGGAAAGGCCAAGCTTTCAGTGAAAGAAAAGGTCATCAAGTCTAATATTCCTGTGTGATGTGGGGTGGGAGAGAGAGAGAAAAAAAAGACATGAGTTCGGTAATACACCAATACTCACAATACCTGTATCTCAATTACGAAGCATATCTGGAAGGAATTACAAGACCTACAGCAATTTGTAGTGGTCATAAATATAACTGTACCAGTCACAAATACACAGAACTGTACCAGACACAAACATAACAAACAGGTTCAGCACAATTCCTAATCTGCTCATAATTTGGTTGTACACAAAGCAACATTTATTTCAAAGGGCATTTCAGTTTGAAACAATCTATGCCAGAAAATCCACATGAGAATGGGACAGCCAACAGAAACAACGGGGTACCTGTGAAAATGTAGAACCTGCGAAGGCAAAAAGAGCAGGGAAATGAAAATAGTTCTTGCCGTGTGCAAGAAAAATAAAATGTGAACAGAAATTATGACACACACATTATGCATTTTGTCAATTTTTTGCATATTAAAGTACACACAGAGGGACAACAGGACTACTTTATGTTCAGGTAACACAAGGCTTACTGAATGACACACACCATGTGAGTTGTTAAAAGCAAGCACTGATGAACAGTGCTCAGTCACGAGTGTATGGAAACCTGTATGAACACACTGAAGGTCTTGCATTGAAGAATGGTGCGAACTTCTTCCACATGCTTGCATCCACCATTTATTACAAGTATTTACAACAAACTAAAAAATTCCACGAGTAACATGCTCCCAATCTGATTTAGACATATGACATAATCTAAGTCACTTGTCCCACCTTCCCTGATCAGCATTATCCTGTCATTTTCAGTACAGCAAAGAGATGCTGGAGGGGTCATAAGACGTTAACTGGAATCATCAACAAATAGTGAAGTCTACTAACCTTCAGGTGTTTGTGTTTGCGGATACGTAGGACAGTCTTCACTTTCCTCTTCAGTTCCAACGTACGCACCACATGCTTGTATTTCCATCCCACCTCATGTGACAGACGTCCCAGATGGCAGTACTAAAATATATATATATATATATATATATATATAATTGCCCCTTTTTACTGTTACTCAAGATGTAAAATACATGTTACGTACTCCTTACACATTTACAACAAACAAATCAAAACATATGAGTGGAAACATACCATTCCCTTGTAACGAGAAAATTTGGACATTTAAATTTAAGCACACTCTTTATGTAAGGCGTGAATATTTTGTGAACCAACACAAGACTGGCAATGTACATATAACATTGAGGCACATTCATGCAAACAATGATGCCATGGAAAAGAAATAAGTATCACTATTCTGTGTGTGTGTTTGTAGTCTTAGTTATCCAGCATGCCAGGTGCATGCACCATGTTCTATTGTCATCTGTCACATCTCTGACTCTACAGCATTTTTCAATATTATCTCATAAACGGCAAGATTTTCAGAAAAACTTTATTTGAACAAAGAATGTGTGTTCTGATTTTCTCAAGAACTTCTTGTCTGAAACATTTCCCATTCTAAGAAGAACTGTGTAAGACATCATCAATGCACGTAAGTCTTCAAGGAAAGTACCGCTTTTTCTTGTCAGATTTTAATGAAACTCAGATTTTGACAGATTTTCAAAAGCTACTCATGTATAAATTTAATGAAAATCCGTCAAGTGGGAGCCAGACGGGCAGACAGACATGACAAAGTTGATAAGATGCTTTTCAGAATTTTGTAAAAACACCTAAAATAGATAACATTATGAAATATACAGCATTTTGTGAAGAAAAAATTGAGACTGTGCAGAATGTTAAAAAAATTCAGCAAGTATATTTGTTGGCTAAATATATTAAATGCAGTTGTTGGGAGGTAGTGGTATGCCCGTCCTACATATAGGACGCACGGTAACTACGGGGTAATATTACAATACCCATCCTGAACAGGTAAAGGCTATCTCCAAATGGATTTGTACCAAGTCAAATGCAAAGTATGTTTTAGCTCTGGGATTTTGGACATCATATTAAAACAGCCTCCTCAAGGGCTAAGGTACTAATTCACAGTATGTATGAGTGGTATATTTTAAGAAACAGAAACAGTTGTAAAGTATATGCTGCTTACAAATAAAGTTACACACCCACAGCAACATTCAAACACAGAAACTTCCAATCCAAATGCCAGTGAATAAAAAACTATGGAAAAATAGATGAAGTATCTGCTTCCCTCACACTTATAACTTTACCAATACAGTATAATACTTCTGAAAAATATAACTGTAGAAGTTAAGTTAGTAGCTGTTCAAATGTAGCATATACGTAGGGCTACCCAAAAATTCGGGGAATCAGACCATAAAAAAAAAGTTTCATAACGTAACCCTAGTTCACACTGTCTTCTTCGAAGTAGTCCCCTCGGGCATGTATACAGTGATCCCACCATGTTTCCCATGATTTCATGCATCTCTGGAAGTTATCAAATGTGAGTGTGTTGATAACCTCTTGAGTTTCTGCATGGATCTCCTCAGTCATGTCAAAATGACGCCCTTTCAGTCATAATTTCATCTTGGGGAATAGGAAAAAGTCGCAGGGGGCGAGGTCAGGCAAATAGGGGGGGTGGGGAATAACTGTAATGTTTTTGGAAGTCGGGAGCTGTCGATCGAGTGATGTGTGAGCGGGCGCATTGTCATAATGGAGAAACCAATTGTTTTTCTTCCACTTGTCTGGACGTTTGCGCCGAATGTCCTCCCTCAGCCGCTTCAAAACCTCACAGTGAAACTTGCCATTGACGGTTTGACCAGGGGGTATGAATTCCTTGTGGACAATGCTTTCGATGCCGAAAAAAAAGATCAATATGGACTTCACACTGTTGCAAACTTGACGCGCTTTTTTTGGCCGCAGTGAATTTGGCGACTTCCACTGCGACTGCTGTTTAGTCTCAGGGTCATAACCATACACCAATGTTTCATCACTGGTTATGATATTGGAGATGAGGTTGGGATCGTCTCTGGCTTCTTGTTTGAGTTCCCCGCAGACAGAAATGTGACGGGCCTTCCGGTCATCGCTCAGCAGTCTTGGCACAAATCTCGCAGAAATGCGTCTCCTGTTCAAATTGTCCGCCAAAATGTGTTGAACGGTCCCGTATGACAGTCCTACTATCTCACAAACATCGTGGATAGTTTGCCTACGATCTACAAGGATAGCCTAGTGAACTTTTGCTATGTTTTCTGGTGTTGTGCTTTTCAAACGTCATCCAGAACGCTCACCATCATCAACAATCGTTCGTCCGTCCTTGAAGTGTGTGTACCATAAAAAAGTTTCGCCTTGGCTCATGGTATTATCTCCGAAGGCTTCCTGTAGCACTTGGTGGGTTTCTGCAGCACTTTTTTAAGATTGAAACAAAATTTGATGCAGATTCTTTGCTCCTTAAAATCAGTCATATCACTTGTAAAAAAAATTTGACGTATCACTAAAACACAACCTCACAAAATCGCACTGAACTTAATAACACGTCCTCTCAGCTTCACAACTGTTGGCACACAGATTCACAAAGCATATTGCTAGCCACATCTAGTGGCGGAAGGGCATATGACAACCAGTTCGGGCACTCTGTTTAAATCCCAAGTATCTTTGGGTAGCACCACGTACACTGCACATACTGTCCACCCCCCACCACCAAATACAAGGCTATGCCAGTGCCACAACTGGCATTCAACACTAAAATAACTGTAATTATAGAATGCAAAGAAAAGTAACAAGTAGGCAATTGCAAGAAAATCACGAAAGACTGGAACTATGATGCCAGCTGCACACAAACATTGCTGCAGGCTTTGCATAGAGAAAATTTGAAGTATTTTATTTTTGTTGTACAATATACATAGGAAGTAAACAGAAACAAAAAAAACTTAGGCATCTCAGATAAAATTTAATTTCATCAGTCTCAAATAATGTAGGTAAGATTTGGTGTAATCACTGATGCCTCTGTACATTTCCACAACATAGGCCAAGTTTATTCTCCTAACACTCTTGACACACTATTTAATAACTAACCTTTCTGCCTGGTTTCAGACACATAATTCTCATAGCATTTGGGACCACCATCCGCTTCCTTCTGTCATATGGAGGAGGACAGCCTTCAAATGCCTTCAGGCGCTGCAAGGCAGTTTTTCCTCGTTCTGTTTTGTGTGGAAGCATGCCTGTTACCGCAGACACAACAGTAAAATGACAGAAATGCAGACAGAATCATGTGTTTCCAATCACAAATTCAATATTGTGCATCTCATAAAACTCTTTGTATCATGAACATCAAATAATGTAGGCAAGACTTATGTAATCACTGATGAAACCTGTAGGTATGATTTTGCAATGAGAGTACTTTAACCTTCAAACAACCAGGTTGGTACTTAAATTTTGTTGTATGATTCATGATAAAGTATTACTGTAAAAGAAAAAGATAAAATAAGAAATAAATGACATTCTGCGGAAAATAAAAACAGAAATTATGCAGAATGTCTTGAATATGCAGTAAATTTCCTCATTGCCTACATGTATGAAATGAATTTTTAGAAACATGCTTTCTACATGTGCTTGTGAACACAGGTTGTTTAAAGGTTAAAAAGTGTTCTGCATTACTGGACTTTTGGCATGAAAAGGTTAAGAAACTCTCCTCATTAAGTCGGGCCATTAAGATTCACACTGCCAGCAGAAAAGGCAAAAGCCACAGTTTCAACACAATACAAACAAAACTTCCCCAGAATTCGTACACGACGGGAATGTTGTTGCTAACAATAAGAATACCATATTTATGCGAATGCAGGTGGCATCTTAAATTGGGAAGCACATGATGGCGCAGTTGGTTGAGGCAATGTGCTACTAGCCAGAAGGTCATGGGTTCAATTCCTGATGGTGTTATTGGAATTTTCATTGACATACACCTTCTGGCCGCACTATGGCCCTGGGGATGACTCAGTCTCTAACAGAAATGAGTACCACAAATATTTCCTGGGGGGCTAAAGGTGGCCGGTGCATAGGGCTGACAACCTTACCACCTTCACGTGCTGACTGTCTTGAAATCTGGGAGGCTCAACCTCCCGGAACCCTAAGGGCCTGTAATGGGATTACTCTACCTTTTTTTAACCATCTTAAATCTGCATATGAAGTGCCGAACCAGATTGCTCTGAACCAGACCATACAGAGTCAAACCAAGGCCTTTATTGCCAAATCATCATGTGAGATTGATGCTGTTCTAGGACATTATGCAGCATAATAGAGTGGTAATTCATTACCGATGTTTCCGGACAACCTATCGATGCCATTTTCAAGGGTCAAGAAATTCAAAGGAGAGAAGAGAGTATGACTGAAGTTACCTGACACAAGCTTCTTAATTTGGAACTTTGCCCATTGTTTAATTTTTTAAGAGAGCATTACGTTTTGGAAGCCAGCTCTGTTTCTGTTTATTGGCAAAGAAGTACCTAACCTGGTGGACCTCTTACAATGAGCTATTCTCAGTCACTGGGCACAATAGAAACGGTAGCTTCTTACGATATGCACCTGCGGACAGATCTAGTCCACAGGAAGTGAAAGAAAAATGGCTATTTTAAAAAATTAAAAATAATTAACTACTACAGGTTCAAAAATAAAACCTGGACCAATTCACACATCAAAAACCATAAAAAGAGCCATGACCCCAAACCGATCAGACCACAGAGATTACATAAAAATATACACACTGTATTGAAAATTCTTAACACCATCTGTGGAGAAAAGTGAGAATCTTCGTGGATTCAGATAAGTTTCTAAATGAATAAATTTAAACGTATTATTTAGTCAGTATGGATCACAATGGCACAGTAGCACATCTCACCAGAAGAGGATGGCAAAGGTAGGAGTGTGAAGAAGATAAAGGCACTGACAGTGAAGCTGGAGACAGTGACACCGATTGGTAGAGGTAGACAGAATCCGACATGTTGTGGGCATTAACTGTATGAAATTAATGGTAAAATATTTTTTCTTACCAGACATTTTATCTGGGGGCCATCTTCAATTCAGGTTGTCTTGCATTCGGGTAAAAACAGTATTCAAGCTTAAGACCTACCTCAACCAGGATGCCTTCACTTCCACACTATTGTATCATATGAAGCATGTTACTGTGTCACGTGAATATCCTGTCACAAATCCTGAGCTCTGTATTGTTGTATTTCTTCTCACTATGTGATCTGTGTGACAAGCATGCATTCATCTAGCTTCCTCTGGGTCATTACATGTCAAATGAACCAATGAAAAAACCCGACCATCTCTGATTTTATTCATACTTGGTAGACTTGAAGTACCACGGGAGGTATGAAAAACTGCAAATTTTCATAATTTTA
>JGI20166J26741_11778140_pt1 | contig 10314 bp, 6 predicted proteins | sample TergutCu122P5_FD_26741 | JGI IMG/M metagenome (IMG submission 26741) | reverse complement strand
TTACATATGAACAGTCCCAAATTACGTTCTATTTACTATAATCTCAGCAGCATTTTATTAACCATTTTGAAAGTTTTCTTAAATTATACCCGTTCACAAATCGTGAAATTTGTACGGTTAAGAAGCAAATTACTATTACTGACTGTGAAGTTTGTAGTTGACCTTGGCAGTGGTTTTCACTGGGGAAACCCGACCTCCATTGTTCGTTACCAGTAACCTATAAATATTATCCCAGTTAAAAATACATTAGGCTGAAGTGCAATCGTGTTTTGTGCGTGTGAAATAATACAGTTATTTTGTGCTGTGTTCTTTGTCTTCACGCTGAACACAAATGTAATTTTAGGCTTGTTATAAAAGGAGCACTTAACAAATGACATGCCAGTGGAGAAAAGTTTCTGCAGTGGTACAGAACCGTGTTTTTGATAGGATCTATATGTTTCGCCTGACCATCTTCACAAATGACTATATCCACGCTGTGAAGGCCAACTGCATTTTCTTGAGTAAGAGACTGTGGTATATCTTTGTTTACCTTCCGTAATTATTGGAATCTTTTTATAGCTTAATAAGAATGTTTTCTTGCTTACTTGGTTTAAAAATGGAGGGTTTCCGAAAATCTCGTTAGTGTTAACTTTGTTTCTTTTTGTGTTCCCGTAATTTAAATGCGCTTTGTGGAAGTTCATGTTTTTTCCGGGGAACAACAGCAGCAAAGAAAATACTGTAAATTAACAAACATGACCTAAGACATTCACTAATTAACTTGATAATTAACAAATTAAAAATATGTGAAGAGCTATAATTTGAGAAAACTTCCAGGATAAACGTTTCTTTAGTCGGGAATTTTACGTAGAAGTCTTGTAACTTGGGTGTTATTATTCTGTCATTTTCATATACTTGAAGATTTACTAACCTTTCAATTATTTTCACCAAGTTTGTTGAGATGAAATTCCTTGGAAGCTTAATTAGATCTTCAATATTTGATTTTATACACTTTGAAAGTTTTTATGTCAGCGCCACGGTATTATTAATAACCGGCGTAGTAGGAGAGTTCTGTTTGGGTATCTTCAGCTGCGCTCTTAGTCTTGTAAAACAGTTATCTGGCGTGTTAATGTCATTCTTACTTAATAAGAATGTATAGATATGTATTCATGCATTCATTCATTCATACACTCACTCCGTAGTTACTCTTACGACAGGTCCATAACCTCTTAAAACCGAGTTCTTCACAGAGTGCGATCTAGAGTTTCCTCTTTCAATTTACAGGATCTCCTCTTCTCCTTAAGTTCATCCAGTAACTGCTTGCGTCCTCTTCCTCGTCTTTCCGTCACTTCCATCCTTCCCTCTACCCTTCCTTCAATAACGTGCTTTATAAGGCAGTTCCTACTCAGGACGTGACCAATCCAATTAGCCTTCCCCATTTTTATTATATGTAGGACATTCCTCTCCTTGACAAATACGTGCATATTTAAAAAAAACACTCGTTTTCTCGACTTCCATTTTTCTCTGTGTTTGGCTTTGTCTTTCCTTAGGGGGACTGCTTTAGCATGTTGCATTCGTACAGTACATTAATTAATTTATTCATTCATTCATTAATCCTCCCATACATCTGCATCCAGAATCAATAATTACCGTATGATACTATGTGACTAAAGTCACGCGACCCAATAAAATCCTTGTTTCACGGAAACCTTTCGTTACAGGGAATAATGTCCTCTTGGATGTGACGTAATCCCTCTAAACGGCGTCACATCCCAGAACATTATTCTTCACAGTAGCCTTCTGTGAGAAGCTCAGTGTTATGAACTATTGTCAACTAATTCGGCACATGAAATTTACTTTCATAGTTGGTGTGTCATATTGATTAAGAAGGCGACGTTGGATAACATAACGCAGTACAAGCATTGCGCTGTGGAACAGACGGACACACACCTTGGCTGTCTGTATACAAGTGGCACAAACTAGAGACAGTTGAAACAAAATAAAACCCGCACCATTTTATTCGCAATAGGCTACACAGATCCGTCTTTTGGATTTTTAAGATTAATTTCAACCTATTTATAACTACTTTATAACCTGCTGCTTGACTTTCCAATCGCCGTATAGTAAGTTTTAAAATTTCCTAAGACTGTTCCCACGTCTCCTTCTTGTTACACTCTACTTGAGACACACAGAAGTAGAATTCTGCCAGTCTGAGTGAGCATCTAGATGGTTTCGTAATACTCGTAACCGAAATGACTGCTTTCAAATTGCCGGTGAATTTCCGCCCAATCCTTCTTAAGCATAAAGAAGACACATATCGAGAAGCTAATATGTATAAAAACCCCTAATTTAGATAGGAATATTCAATAAAATATTATACGTTAAAATATATAACATTGTATCCGCCCTCTTGTAGGAACCCTGTACTTGACGGTTGGCTGGGTCGCTTCATGCTACTGAGCCTGTATTTAATTTCGGTTGCACTCTTTCTCCATTTCGACTGACAGCATGTCCACTCTCGTTATGCTGACTATATCTGTGTGTCTTCTGTATGGAACTGTATTCTCGTGGAGGAATTAATACATATGCATGCCAACGAATCTTCCAAACAGAAAGTTTTTCTTCCCTGCATCTTTTCTGCAGTGCAGTTTCATCCATGCAGTGGAACACGAAATCCCGCTGCAGCCCACTTTATGCATAGAACTTTTCGACTGGTTTCTTAGCAGGGGAAATAATGACGGCGTAGTATCTCTAGTCTTCTGACGTGGCTTCGTTCCTTCTTCATGATTTCGCACGGGTCAGTACAAGGGCGTGAGTAAACGAGGTAATGGGATGGCAAAGTAATGTAGGTACTTAGGTGTTCACAGCGGGCGTTGCTCGGAAGATTGTCTATAGGTTTCGTACACCACGTAGAGTTAGATGCTGATTTGGAAGTTGCGGAGAGAAGTCCTGTTTCAACCTTGAGAGTGCGTGGACTAAATTCTGGTGGATGTTCAAATGAAGGGGAAAAAGAAGAAAAGGGTCGATTGTATACAGCAGCTATATATAAAAGAATAACTGTATTCAGCATAATAACCCAGAGGAAGATAGTTTTAAAGAGATAATATCTCTCTGAGAATTCCTTTCAAAGCCATATACAACAACTTACAATCCTACAGTTATTTTCATTGTTTTCCTTCAGTGATTCCCATACAATTCAATTGTCAAATTTATGGCTCATGATATCACGTCCGCGTACATCTGTATTGCATGGCCAGCAACTTTCCAAATAACTGAGAGGTTTTTACAAAAACTGGAATGAACATCATACCGCTACAAGCCACCTCATCTTCGCAATTCCTAATGTACTGCCATTTACCAATCTGTAGGACGTGCGATATCAGGAGGTGGTAACGGCTATAACTTAATTAGTGCAGAGTGCTGATACCTAGAGTAGCAATTGATATTCAGAATAGGTACACTACAAACTTTTTAGTGTAGGTTTTGTCAAAAGTAATACACAAATATAAAAGCAATCTGTAGCGAACTTATGCTTTGTTGAAGAAGAGGTCTAATGAATAATTAGAGTTATACAGGTAACGTTTTGTAAGGAGATGGGTCATAAAACGTCTCTCCGAACTCTGCAACAAATATTTTTCTCGCGTTAAGAATTGTGAACATGGTTAGGGTGTGAAACAATGAGGTTTTATTTGACATATTTAATGCAACGAAAATATGTTTTAGTAAAAAATGTTCACTTAAATTACGTAGTTATTAATTTATATCTTTGCTAGCATCATAATACGCACTGAAGCATCTGAGGGAAAATTCTTACTGTGTATACAGGCTATGATTTCAGCTTTCTTATTTAAAATCCAGATGCATTCTCCACACATAAAATTAAAAACCCCAACAGCTTTCCTAAGTTACACTTAAAGTTCGCTTAGTCTTTATATCCTTAAAAGTTTTTCCGATCTAAATAAGAATGTTACCTATCTGTCACTACATATTTATACATTCAAAGAACATAGTAATGGCACACGTGTGTGAAACAAAGTAGGCCTATTTACCATACTTAAAAGTCACGCCTATAATAACGAAAAAAAGAATAGTACGAGGAGGTAAGATGCCTTAGACCTGTATAAGTTAACGTAAAATTAATAAACAATTAGCAGAAGATGACAAACTGAAATAATGGGTGACGGCACACAAAGGTACCATGTAATTTGGCAATATGCCGAGCAAACGCGAGTACACAGAAACCCTGACATGATGCAGACTTAGCCTAACAAAGGGAAAGGGGAAAAATACAACAGTTGATCAAGCAACTAGTTGTTTCAAATGCGCAATGTGCTTCATAGCACCCAGTTCTTGTGGGTTACGGCAAGAAGAACTGAGGATAGGCCTAATGACGATTTGAAATTATTACACTATTAAATCAATCCAATATTGGAGGTGTCGAGCTTTAAATAGGAAACTGTCCTACAAACACCAAATCATGGTACCGTATAAATCAAACATTCTGTGCCACAAAGCGACTTTCATCCATCACCATTGTTGTGCCAAGACAGCGCTCCACCTCCAAACAGTTCTATCGGCACAGAAGGCTAGCGTATGACACATCGCTTTGCGGCTCCAAGGACGAGCCACACTACGAGATCCGCGCACTGGCGGCTTGTATCCAAGTCCAATTTGGTTCATTCACGTGTTCATATCCAGAAGAACGTCACGTAGTAAATGGATACGTTCAGCCATGCAAGGGAAAGAAGATTCATACTGCAGAATGCCGATGAAGTTAGTGCAGTGGCAGTTGTCAGTAACGAAATTTCGTCATGTTTCTGTCACTCTGTATGCAACAACTTGGCTCCCACCGGTCGGATTTTCATGAAATTTGATATTTGAGGATTTTTAAAAAATCTATCGAAAAAATTAAAGTATCATTAAAATCAGACAAGCATAAAGGTACTTTACATGAAGATCAATATATATATATATGTATTGATTGGATCTTATCTCCCTCATTTCTTCTTAGAAATATTTCCGACAGAAGTTGTAAAGAATATGACAACGCACATTTTGTGTTCAGTAACTTTTTTTCTAAAATCTTTTTGTTTATGGGAAAATGTGGAAAATTATTGTAGCGCGGGGCAGGACACACGGCAAAATGGCACATGCGCATTGCATGCTGCATACCTAAGGCAACAAATACACACACTCAGATTGTGTATTACTCATTGCTTTTCCACAGCAACAATGGTTGCACGAACGCGCCTCATTGTTACGTTATGCGTACATTGTCTCTCTTGTAATTATCCTGATTCTTTAATTTACTAGTGCATTTTGAGGAAAAGGGCAGTATTAAATATTAGTGCAAACAAGGACGCGTGTTCTTATATAGACCAGTTTTCTGTACTTTCTCAGCAAATGAACCGTAGCATTTTCCTCATTATCAGACCAGCCCATCAGTCAATGCTGTATTGGTAATATACACAGTCAGAGAAAAAAGTGGGAAAATCTGTCAAGTGCTAACATAAAAAAGGTGAAAGGTGCAAAACATGAAGAACTGTAGGAAGCGCAGGTAATAAACATAGAGCAATTAAATGCTAAAATTGTTGCAGCTACAGACACTGTTATAAAGAAAAGGGTGAAATAATTCTCAAGTACTGTGCACTACTTCTGTATTGAACATCCTTATAATAGGTTTTTATTTCAATTAACATATTTTTAAAGTGTTAAGTAATTCTAGGATTCCAACTAAGTTACAGTGCTTCATTGCACCGATATAGTGTCACCCTCGATTTAAAGCCACAAAATGTGAAGAACAAACAGTGGTGCTATATCGCAGAATGCCTGTATGCAGAAACAAATAACTCAATACATTATCTCATCTAAGGAGTGAAATGAAAAATCGGGATTGGACTTCCAGCATGCACTTGTGTTTTACTCTTCTCCGTAGCGTCCAGACAAACTCTTGAGTTCCAACCAGGCTTCTATGCATTGGGTACTGGAGGAGTTTACTTTAGGGACAGAGAGATCACGGCAAAAATCAGATCACTCCCCTCCGTCTAGTGCCCATATAACAATGCATAAAGTAACATTTCCACCACCCTTATACCTTCGTGGCATGAATCGAAGTTAACTAAATACAGGGAAAACTTCAATTAAGCTGTTGTAAACGGCAGCTCTTCTAATGGAAGTGTATGAATATTTTCTGCCCGCTCAGAGGCGGGCAGCTGACTTTTCTACGTGGAGAGTAGTCATTAATATTGTATTAGTTCAGGTTTAGCCAGTTCCTGGTTCAGCTCCAAAGTGCTTCCATTTTAAAATACAAAGAACACAATTCCTACAGCAGTTGCAAGTTGGAGGTTTAAAACCTAGACTGTCGAAATGATATGTAGCGGCAAAAGTCTGCACCAGTCAAAAGTAGTAATAAATCTGATGTAAGATACGACATTTTTACAGCTTGCTGATAAGGATTCAAGGCTTCCGGTATTGATTTGTAGGTGCAAACGTTTCCAAAAATCTTGCTGCCTTCGTCTTCATGGTATCCCTAAGCCAAATTCTTCCTCCGAATACTTAAAAAAACAATAATGAAAAACAAAATATGCCTGATTATACGTAAAATACTCGGTATTACAATTATCTAAAGTACAGACCATAAGAAAATAATACTGTGGGCTGCACGTGACATCTTTCTTACCCGCTCAGAATACTTACCTGCCTCTAGGTAGTCGTCCCTCGCTCTCACCTTAGCATCCTTCATGGTGTGTCTCTGACAAAACAATCATTGTATTATATTAGAAACTAATTACTCGTTTTTAGTTTTTAACAACCTACATTGGCGGTATCAAAGAAAAGGCACATGAAAGTATTTCTCAATGTATTTATTAGGTGACAATGACGTAAAATTGGTTTGCCCTTTTCATTCCTGTAACATGATGTGTAATCTAAATCACATAATGCGAAACAAAAAATTATCTCTGGCAGAAACAAGTGCAAACACAATTGAAGTGTGTTTAATCAACAATGAGTAATGTTACTTTCGGATAATCAAAACTCCAAAAACATGTACTCATGCAAGTAATAGTGTTGCTTAGGAGAAAAATAGTCCGTCAGTTCTTCAAGAAATTCTCCGCATTCCTTGTAACACAAAGTTCTACTACAGCAGCCCACAACTGGGCAAAGTCTTGAGCAAACAGAATCCAATCCACAACCTCAGAGAATATTCGTTTACGATACATTTGAATATCATTCTTCCATGCACCTTTAGATGACCCAAATGATATCTTCTTTTTAATTTTTCAGACTAAACTTTTTCGTGTAGTTCTCACTTGTTGCGTGCACTCTCTATACATTCTGCCCATATAATCCTACTTAGTTAATGATAATATGTGAAATTATACGAAAATACTCTGACCACGTAACAACACTCAAACTTATTTCTAGATTTTAACTGGGGACTGACTGGATGAGAACAAACCATGGCGCATTTTCGTGCTCCATTGGCCTTGCTTAGCTTCGCAGTAAATTTGAAGCCAATTGTCAGGAGTAAGGATGAAAGGAATCAATTATACCTTTCGGGTTGCTGTTTCGAAATTCGCGCATACAGTGAGATAATTCAAGGTGAAAGTGAAAAACCAGGCGAGTTTCGGAACTTAGATGTATTGATATCGCGAGAACCCCATCTGCTTGTTGTTATATACTATCTAGAAATGTGTCATAAACTCTGTAAAATTTTTGTATTTTACCAGTCAAATCTGAAACACAAATTTCCTACTAACATTCCAGCTGCAGAAAGCTTTTCTTACTACATGTAACCGAGTTCTGTTTGATGATGTCGCACGCAATTCTTTGTTACAAAGAAGCCACCGTTAACAAAATTAACTTAGCCGTTATTTGTTAGCACCACCCTTATGACGCTATATTTTACTAATCTAGTGTTATTAGCAATTAACAAACTCCTAAGAGTAACATTTTGGGCTCAAAGACTGCCGATGTTTTGCGGCGCCACTCACTTTCATTGGTGAACTTTCACTATATTATTTTAAGATAGTAGCGTACTGAGCTGGAAGCGAGTTACTGTGCGTCTTGGAAATTAGAATACCGACCCAGTGCTTCCACATTTCCCCACAGGTCAACGCTCACATGTTTGTTACTGCTACAGAAACACGAGCGTAAATCCGGCTTTCTTCAAATATGAATGTTATATTCTTAAATATAAATACGCAATTTGACGCAGTTACAGCGTAATAAAAGCTAGATGATTTCCCAAAACTTGTTTACTGACTCACATATCATTATTCAAAACGCCACCATTGTCACTAAACTCCTCGTGTTCAGCTTTTCCTGTGTCCTTTTTTCTTATTCATAAAACCGTTTATTCCACTTATCTTTATCAGCCATCTTAAACTACTCCAGTTCCTCACAAAGGTAATTTGTTCGTGAAAAGGATTCTAATGTTATGTAGTCTGAGTGGTAACCATGCAAAGCTGCCCGTTAGTTATTTACGCACGACACAAGCAGCCTAGTTATAAATTTACATCCTAATGAATATAGGTTTTTTATCTTCTAGATAGTTCCGCTCAGTTCCGAGGCCGTTCGCGTGGCAAGCCCAAATCGAGAACAACTGATTTCATTTTCGGGCAAGGATCCGGAACGATATTACACTGGGCGTGTAAAAACGAATTTCTTATGTAAGTTGGATGAACAATGTCTACCGTACTGGCATTCGGACAGATTTATTTTTAATTGTAGGGGGAGGGGCGGAGGGAGGGAGGGCACTGCGCTACAAATCGGAAGGTCGCGTGTTCGATTCCCGATGGTGTCATTGGAAATTTTCATTGACATATTTTCTAGGGGGTAAAGGCGGCCGTGCGTAGAGCTGGAAACTTACCCCCTCATGTGAATACTGTCTTAAAATCCGGTAGCCTCAACCTCCTGGAAACCTCAGAGTCTGTACAGAGATTGCTTTACCTTTCCTTATACAGGAATGAATTTCAGATTTACAACTCATGGTTTGGAAATATATAACACGTTATCATAAACCCAAGTTAGATGCCTCTGTGCAAGAGGAAAACCGTCTAAACGCCTAATGTCACTTATTTTTAGTTTTTGGTTTCAAGCGGTCGAAGATGTATTAGGACCTGGGTGAAAAAGCACGAATACAGAGGGGAAAGGAGGTGTCCAATCCAGTTAATGCCTTTGGTTCCGGTGATAAAACGGTGATGACTCTTAGAGGAATTAGAGCAGAAGGGAAGGTGGGTAGGTTGTAAATTTCAGTATTGGCTCTTTAACCATTTACAGTCCATTTTTATAGCATTTTGGGTAATAATTCACCTTGTGGATCGCTTTGAGTGTGAACGAGAGAATGAATGCTCCCGCTACAATAATTTAAGAAGCTTCGTTGCGGCTGGCCGACTGGTCTTGCATTCGCAAAGTGGTCCATAAAAATAAGAGTTATGTAGCTTCTATTGTCTGTATTGATGAAACACCCTACACTCCTGTGATATATAAAACACGTATTTAATTTAAGAGGCTTTATATAACTTTTTGCCTTTCTTCTTTCTTCGTCAATCCTGACAGTTTTAGCAAAATGTTACTTAATGAATTCAGTTTATCGCAATACCTAATAAACAGTACTTTACGACTGTAGCTTTCGCTGAAGGGTAAGGTAACCAGCTACAGAGGTATGAGTTAGTTTGCTGTCATGTCATTAAGAGGACAGAAGCAATAGAAGTTGACTAGTTACTGTCGTAAAACCGATCCAGATGCTCAAATCTAAACACTTCTGGTAACGAAATAAAGGCATAAACAAAGTATTCTAAAGAGACCAGTAACGTAAGATCACGCAGATTGGTGTTGCGGTCAGACTGTCGGCTGTTACTTGAGAGGTACACGTCTATACTGACTGAGAATTTCCTGGTTTTCTTTAGCCTGTCCCAGCGGATGTTAAAATATTAGCTTCAAATAATGACATGACAGAGGGCAAGCCTTGAATCAACATACGATTACGTAAATTGTCACCACGAAAAATGACCCATCCCATACACTTAAACGCTATCACGGCATATATATATACGACATTTAATCGCATCAGTGTGTCACCCAGTTTCTTTACAAGTGATCGCATAGGGCATAATCGCCATCTGCTTTCAACTTCATATCTCATTAGAGCCCAACTAATCTTGTTAACTGAAATGCTTTCGTTTCATCATTCCATAAAAAATATCACTTCGCCACTCACCTACAAACAGGCTGTAACATTTAGAGATAAGCAACAACAGCAAGGCGGAAATCTGGATCATGACGTGGAATACAAGAAATGGATGCACCCCGCAAAAGTAATACCAATCAAGGAAG
>JGI20166J26741_11778029_pt1 | contig 10315 bp, 8 predicted proteins | sample TergutCu122P5_FD_26741 | JGI IMG/M metagenome (IMG submission 26741) | reverse complement strand
CCACCTGCATACTGTACGGCTGTTTACAGAGGGTGACGATACCAGAGGCTGTGGTGATACAATTTGTCCTCCTGAGGATGAGCAGCATGCTGCTCGAAAAATGTTGAGGATCGTAGTGTAACATACATATTGTTGAAGAATAAAGGAATTGTGCATTAAGTTGGTAATTTGAAAAAGTCTACAGACATACATGTCTATTGCTGAAAGGTACATACTTTCTCCATTACATTTTCTTAAATATAAACCTCTTTGAAAAGTGTTCAAGTAAATGAAGTAGATCATTATCATATGCATAATTTAGGACATATGGTTCTCTGTAGATAGAGGTGCTAGATGAAAACTGACGAAGTCTGATTTCAGGTTCAGCTAACAAAAACCACATTTTTCTGACAATGTGTGATATAGGTATGAAAAAATTAATTTCACTGATATATACTCAGTTCTTCCATAGCTGAAAGACATATGGGTGAATGGAGAGATATCACATCCCAGTTGTTAATTTATTGTATACGCTTCATGCAAAGAACACACAAACATGTGTAAGAAATTTCAAAAGTGAGATACTACTATGATGTATGGAAAATTGAAGATTGAGGACAAGGAGGGAGTGGAGGCAGAGGAGGGGGGGGAAAAAAAAGTTGTGTAAATTAAAAAAATAATGTAAAAAGGACAGTCTTAAAAAGCAACTCATTTATCCTGAAATGCAACACCAAGTTATTGAATGTGAAACCACACTGCTCACTTAATTTGCTTAATTTAATAAACATATAACAATAAGCTCTGAAAGTCATTTAAACTGGATGTGTGGGGTAAAGGAAACCTACCATTTAAGGAACAATTACACACACACTCTAAAAAACCTCCGTGTACTTCAAAACAAACCATTCCTGGAGAACAAGCCTGTTCAGTCCAGTATCCTCGTTCTAGTCACTTAAGAACAGGTGAAAAACATATAAAGTGAAACCAAAGTTTCTGCTGCTATCAGCAACAATAAAAAACAAAGTACTAACTGTGTGGAAATATGTGTTATTTATAAATAATGATTTACACTAACTTTAGCCTGACAAAACATTTGGTGGTGAAAACAATGAATAAGACAGCCAATCAAACATGACGCTGGACATCTGAATCTTGAAATAACAGAAATACACACACCATTTTCACAGCGAGCTTCTTGAAACAAGTTAAGACATCATATTTCAGGTTATCAGCCCTCAACTGCAACAATACTTGCAGACGTGTATTTGTGCTCATTCTGAATGAAATACAACTATTCACTATCCAAGTATTTCTTACACTTTCTCATTTATTTTATTCCTTCATATCTTCTAATAGCATAGAAAATAATAATGCTTGAATCACTGAGGATCTGATGAGAATTTATAGTGATTATATTTGCATTTATGAATTAGTACTGAAAAAAGCATGTACTTAAAAATAATTCTGCATATGACATGTAACTGAGAACTGGTACATTTGTCAGTAACAGGAAAATATTCTGCAGTTATATATGCATTAAATGATGATAAAATTGGCAGAAATCAGTTGAAATTTAGTTACTTAAATATGAACCTAAGATATGTCTCTGAGGTAGTATGATATATTGTATTTTATATTTCAGTGTCACATCTGAAAATTGAAATTCTTTTTCTGTTGCACACCAGACTGACAAGGCAACTGCTCAAGTGGTCACATGAAAACATCACCCAAAATTCTGCACATTGATAGTACCTGCCCAGTAAGGAATCTGTGCAAAATTCTGGCTGCTAATACATACTGCAAGTGTCAATAAAAATTGTGACTTCTGGCATAAAATCAGTATCAAATGAAAATTGAAGATTTAAAGAGTATAAATAGCACCAGGTGGTTCTCTTAAAAGGAGCCCCTACCTATGCATTCTGTTAATACTGCAAGTATATTTTTAAAGCTGGTGCATGCACATACCATTGTCATAATAACTTAAATGATATGAGCTCCTTTAAAACATGTTATCTGTTATCATGAGCAGAGAATGCATATGCACCGGCAATGGACATACACTCACAGCATAAGCGGAGAGCACATGTACGGCCTACTTTCAAGTGTGCCATGCAGTATAAATTAATTACATACAAAAGGAAGAAAATGAAGTTGCAAGTGTGAAACATATAAAATGTATTGGAAGCATGTTTAAATTGCACCATGAACATCGAATAAGTTACGTCATCTGACATTTCTTCAGTGCAGAGAAACTGATTATTCTGTACATGTATAATTATGCTGGTATTCCAAATGTTTGTGGATACACAATGACATATTTTGTTAATGTGTGTCATCCTCACTGTGTTAATACAGCTCATAACAATAAAATTATCAGTCTATATACATCACTTTAATATAGTAATTTAAACAGCTACATGTTTCTGAAATGTGAAGCCTGGTGATGGTTGTCTTGTACAGCCGAAACATCTATCTTTTTAGGTTACTATAATACACTGCTCTGTATTGATTGATTGTTTTTGTAATGTAATATTTTGTTGTGTTTCAGAGTACCTCATGAAGCCTCACATTCAGGGCACTAATAACTGAAAATAAAGAAGTGACTTTAATTTCAAAATTCTGTCTCCTTGAAATAACCCAAAATTTATAATACTGTTGCAGATGATCTTATCAGGCAAGTTAGATTAAGAGATTTTCATTGACAAAAGTAGTCTTTATTCATTGTGTCCAGTTTTTCCAAATGGAATTTTAAAAATTGTTATGTGGATCCATAGGCCTCCTACTAATAATATATATATTTTTAAATACTCTTTTTAATGCAACACTGACTGCATTCTTCTTATTCTTAGTTTGTTCTCTTGTACCCTTCTGAATCTCATACTTGTCTCTATATTGAAATCCTTACACTTCCCTTGGACACTTGCAGTTTATAGTGACAGCTGAAATTCTGCACAGTTTGTAACACTTCAAAATTTCAGAGGTTTGTCACTGTTAATGACAAGATCTGTGGTGTTATGAAAGAATTGAATAGTATTTCTTGAAGAAAGTTAAAACTGAAAATTTGTTGTCATTTTCTTGTCATTCATTGCTCTTCTCATTGTAGCTTCATATTTTTATGACACAAATTCTTGAAAATTAGTTTACCTATAAAGCTTGTATACAGATGGATGTACCACTTTTGTTGATCAATAGAAAATTTTGTCCACTTTTTATTTATTACTTTATTATGGCTTACTGACTGACACATTCAATAGTCCAGATTTCTTACTGTTGAGTGGTAGGATGATATGTGAATAATGACTTTGAGAGCAAAGGAAAAAAATGTTGCTTAATTTTAGGTACTATCCTGGGATTTGTCTGAAGGAATTGTGACAAGCCATGAAAAAACTTGTTAAGAGAGTCATTTGCCTGGTTGACATTTGAAGGCAAGACCTCCTGAATAAGAAGTAAAAATATTCTGTATGACCACATTATTAATTTAATTTTCATGTCATTTAAAAATAACATACACAATGAAACTGCTGATCTGCACAGATAAAGGTTTACTGTTTGGTCGTGGAATGCTTTGTGATTGTGTTCTACACTTGTATTGATGTGAAATAGGCTCAGAGCTTAAGTCAGCCATGTGGTGCTGCAAGTATGGAGAGCTGTCATCTGAAAAATTATCACTTATTTCAGATATAACACTGAACACTGCTGTTGGAATTGGTCCACTCTAGCTGTCAGCATACCCCAAATCTTTCTTGTGAATTGCATGAGATTTTTTTTAACAAAAAATAAGAGATTAAATGGTTTGAGGTAGTTGTGAGATCATTTTTAAATTTCAAAGTACTTGGAATGAAAGAAAACCAAGCATGGATTTGTTTAACAGAACAGTTGTACATTATTTCAAAGAGAATTATTCAAACCAAGAAATTCCATTTGAAAAACCAGAAGTAAATGAGACTGAATGGAATACAGTATATTCTAAATTTAATTCTGTATTGAATTTTGCATATAAAACTGATACTTAATTGTTTGAAGTATGACAGATGGCACTACCCATTACACAGTTGCCAAATTTGCAGTAGGTAGTGATATACAGTGACACAGTGGCAAGGTTACAACACAACAAACAATAAATGGATGAAAGTTTTGTACTTTTGAGACAGGATTTGGGCAAGTGTTGTCTGAAGCTTTCACATCAAATCAAACAAATACACTACACTGTCAGCAATGATGAAGCTGTATCTGGCTAGCAGTTAGCTAGGAATATCATGCAAGATGCCACGACTTCATGTCTATATACATATGATACATTTGCACATCTTGGATGACAATATCCTGCTAAACGTGCTGTCTTCCAGTGTCATGTCACATACAATATAGAATAATTATGTTTAGAAAGCCTCGCTGTATTTTCTCAAGCATCTCAAAAGTTCTGTACAGAGTGCCTTAAAACTTCCTCAACAATAGGGGCCTACCATATACATTTACACTATGTACAGCAACAAAAGAAAGGGGTTTCCAGGTAACAACAGTAAAAACTCAATACTCTCTGTTCTGAGCAACATACACTGAACAGTAATTATATGTAATCGAGTAACACCAAATACAGTAGCAAATGTACAGTTACAGTTCGTTTGTCCAATACCACCTGCTTATTTTCAGAGGGAAGAAGTCTTGACAATGTTTGGAGATAGGTATATGCTTCAGGATTCACAAAGGAAATTGTAATCATTTAGTTTACTTATTTTACTCTGCACATCTCACAACATTTAAATGTTTCGCTAATCATTGGTAGCTTTAGATTCCTGATAATTGGCCGACAATACAAGTTAAGTACACGAGTTGATAGGTATGTCCAGTACCATATCTAGATTTTCATTGACTTGACAACACATATGTTGCATATTTTTGCACACGTGTACACAAAACCCTCCTACAGGTGTAGTATCACAGTGAATCATAGTCATGGGGACCGTGGGCCATGCTGTGTCCCCAGATTGCCCCAGCCCAAAAACAAAACAACGTTGAAGCCTGACATTCACTTGGCCCATTCCAAGCAACAACCCGGTCACACACACGCACACACACATATTTATGTATAATATTTCAATATAATAATAATAATTGTAATAATAATAATAATAATAATATTTTTCTCTAAATTCTCGTCATTAATCAGTGAGCTCTTCTATAATCTACACTTCCCTCCATAATTTAAAAGAGATCCAGAGCCACACTTGAGTTAACACTTCTTCACTGGCAGCTCCTCCAATTGGATATTGAGCTGATATAAAACAAGATATAATTTTTGGTACCTAAACTTACTGAAACATTCAATGTTTTATCAAATATTTAACAAGTCTTTCTCTCATCAAATATCTTTGTCATATCCTTTTTTGTCTCTCTTCTCTCTTCAGTAATATATAAAGACTAGTTTCAAAATAGGAACATTGCAGCCACAGTGATTCAGCCAGCACCACAGGCAGGTGTGATGAGAAATACCAAGAAGCCACCAACTTTATGCATATTCATAAATCAATCCAAGTGTATTTAACAGTTAATTAGATATGTGTTTCAGTAGCTGTGCCTCTTCATTGCAGAGGCACAGAGCAGTCTCATGCGGCCAGTCCTTCTCCCCTTGCGGCTGTTTGTGGGTGGTGAGGTGTCACATGACCAGGTGGCGATGGAGATGTGTCCACAGGCTCATCGTTATTTGCACTAGATGGCTTTCTGTCGTAATGTAGGTCCCATATTCCCCTGGGCACAACTTCCCGATCTGGACCATCATTTCCTCCTGACTCATGTAACGGAGGAGACCCATGGTGAGTTGCCAAGGACAGCGATAATGGTGGTGGAGATGATGGCTTGTCTGACAGTGGAGAATTTGGCTGAGAATGTGGAGGGTCTGATGTAATTAGTTTGTCAGATCCACTGTATCCTCCAAACCCCAGCAAACTGGCATATTTACCACCAGGTGGACTCAACCCAGTAGCACTGTTGCTGTTCACACTCTGGATCACCGAGATCTCATTCAGCTGCAACAAGATCAATGGAATTTAACAAAAAAACAGGAATATTTACATGCACAACAGAAGACTACCGTACCACAGATAATTATCAGATTACTGCAAACTGCAATGTACTGTGTTCTATTTCTGAATGGGATTAATATATACAGACTGGCAGTATTCACATAAAAATGTCATCATCATCATCACCATAGTTGCTGTTATGATTATTTTTATATTTCTTGTCAAATTTATACATGGTACTTGCAATTACATACCTGAAACAAACCATGTTGTTAGGGTATATAATGTTGCAGATGTTCTGTATTTACAATTTATGCTACATATAATGTTATTTCGCATGTTAAACATGTTTTGTACCTTTACATTAGTACTTTCCACAGTATGTGTGCAGTGTCCAATATGGCTGTTATTTGTAGTTCCTTATGTTTTCCCAGTGTATTACTCAGGTATTTTCTTAATGATTTTGAGATAGTTCCAGTGGCCCCTATTGTTATTGGTAACACTTTTGCTTTTTCATTCCACGTGCACTGAATTTCTATTGTTAGGTATTATATTTTAGAATATTCTTGGCTTCTTTCTTAATCAAGTTCTTGTCTCCTAAAATTGAATCATCTATGAACATACAAGTTCTTTCTACACTGTCATGGATTATGTTGCCCAGTTTATTGTTAGGTTGGTTCCAGCAGTGTGTACTTGAAGATTCCATAATATGATTACCTTAACCTCAGGACCAATTCCTACTACTTTTGGTACCTGCTCATACCAGTGTTCATCATTATTATTATTATTATTATTATTATTATTATTATTTACAGTTGTAAAATATGTCCATTAGTAAAATTGTGCTCATGCTGTGGTTACCTTCTGTTGCATGCCATTAAGGAACGGGGCTGGAAGGTAAGGGTAGAAAAGATCTGGTCTCCGTTGCAGAAACTCTGAATCCTTGGGTGTCATGGGTATCGGTGGCAGATCGAGAGACATGCGCCGGCCGCGGCGAGAGGCCCCGTTGCTCCACATGTGAGTGCCCATGTGCACCTGGACATGAACCAATGTTTGCCATATGGGTGTTTCACAGAATTTTTTCTTTTTTGTTATATCATGTACATTACTTGTTTCAGAGACAAAATAAAACTATGTGAATGAGATGCTAGAGATTACATGATACATTTGATTAGCTTGTATATTTTACTACAATGTGCTTACAAACATTTACACAATTTAGTGTGTAGCCTGAAACTTCAAATCAAAGATGTATGCAACAGACAACACCCAAAATGTTCATGTCTGAACTTTACAGCTGTATGATATATATTTATTAGTAAGCTCTGAAAAGCATTAGTAAAGCCAAAAGCAAGTGACTACAATGCTGGATCTAGCAGGAATTCATGCAGTACTGGAGTTTGTGTGTGTGTGCGTATTTATACCCTGAACATCCATTATGTGGAATGGATGTCTTCTGCAGCAAATAAAGGGATTAGATTTAATGAAGAATGATTACTTAGCTTTTCATTTCTGGATCCCCACAAGATAGTTACATTTTCAGTAATTCCAATGTATAGACCTATGTGAATTCTGTTTCATAAGTACAGTTAGCTGCGCACTGAAACTTGCTACAGCTGCTCATAGTATTTTCTAGATACATTTTGACACTTATTTGCATTGTATTTTGATTAATTAGAAAGTTTCAACTTTCATCAAATGTATGTGAGTATTATATAGTAGCAATACTGCCCAGGGTTTTTGGTGCCCTGCATAAGAAACAACAAAATCTTATGCTTGTCCAAATTCTTTCGTTACATCTTTGCCTTGCTAAATTTGAAAACGTACTTTAAATTCCGAGACATAGAGTTAGCATTTGAAGTGAACCAGCAGAAAGCATATGGTGTGTCAAAATACCTAACTGATTGAAGCGAGATTACATTTGCTTTCTATGAAATGTGTAACTTTATGTCTTTCATTTTCTTATTCGTATCAGCTAATGCTATTAGCCACAGTAAAATATAATGTAAGTCTAAGCACACTGTTATTGCTGAGTGATTGCTTTTATAATTATATGAAAAATAAAGTTTTATATATATATATGATTGTTTTTAACAAGAAATTCCAATAAGTACTTTTAAGACTTAGAAATAGTTAATTGGAAAACTGAGCAGCAGTTTGTTTATAGTCTCTAACACTGGTACAAAATTGTTCATGTTTCTAGGCTTTATTATACCAGGCCATATTCATGTAATAATTTTTGTCCTATTCCACCTGTCTCCAAGCCCAATAATATTTGAGCTCACATAAGGGCAAATTTTAAGAAAATGAGCAAACTTCTGTGTGTGGCCACTATTATTCAGGAACATAGTTACCTTAAGGTTGCCCTTAGTGGTGAATGCTTTTTGACAGATTGTACATCTGAAAGGCTTGTCCCCCGTATGGGTGCGCATGTGTATCTGCAGTGCCGATGAGGATGAGAAGTTCTTATTGCAAACATGGCACAAGTGCTTTGGCAAGCCTGCAAACACACACACAACACTCCTTCAGATCAAGCGTCTTGCATTCACTAATGTACAGTCACGTTAGAGCATTACATGCTCATTGCAGGTTCCCTTTCATGGGGGGTGTGCAGGAAGAAGAATGTGGGAAATAAAGAAAAGCAAAGTAACTGAAGAGTTCCTGTGTATGTACTTATATCCAATAACATTCCTGGATTTTGAAGTTTTAATTAACATATACTATTGTTTTCTTGAAACACAGCATAGCTACTAGTGTGTAGAATCCAGAATAGTCTGGTGAGAAAGAAAATATAACCCTTTGGTCAGATTAATGCAAATTAATGTTTTAGTTTCTGGTTGAGGGGTAAAGCCTTCTTAAAAACTGTTGAATCTGGTGAAAAATTGATCCATATACTTCTATAAGTGAAGAAGACAATTTTCCACCAAACTCTTTTTAAGGCAGCTGCAGCAATTATTCATTAGCAGGAAAATAAATAGTAGTTAGAAAAGTCACACACACTGAAACAGTTTTCATCATACCTGGCTGCCGTTTTGGGATGGGCAAGACAGCTTCTCCTTCAGGTGGTGACCTTTTCATTCCAAGGTCTGGCTTGAGTGGTGACTCCAAAGGTGTTGTGCGCATTTCTTCAACATTGCTTCCTTCATCATTATTTGGGGTGCTGACTGGAGGGGGAGGTGGTTTGCTGGTCTCAAAGAGATGTGATGGCATGTCCCGGATCTTGTGTGTCAACATATGCTGCTTCATGTTACCCTACAGAAGAAAGACACCTGATGTAATTATATAGGTAAAGTTAAAATGATCTACGACAAGGTAAAAGTAAATGCTTTCTGCTGCACTAAGTAATGAACAAAAGGAATTTAAATTAACTGATCAACTATCTTGATAAATGATAAAGTTAATTTAAATGGCACAATAAAGAGTAATTCTGTCAAACAAAAGAGATTTAATTGTAATTAAACAATTTCAGAAGCAGTAAAGCATTTGATAGGTAACTGAGGTCTTTGGGGTTGAATGTGGCTTTTGTAAGTCTGTCATTCGGAATGTAAGAATTTTACTTTCCCAAAGAAACTTGACCATTCACCAGTTTCATTCTTTAGTCATATCACCTTGAAGACGTGTGAAGGACTAAACAGAAGGAAATAACAACAATGCACTGGTAGGACACAAAATGCAACAATTTGTGTCACAGAATTAACTTTCAGCATGCAACATCAGCAGTGTAAAGCACAATGTGATTCTCAGATGAAATTAAATATGTGTCATAAAGAGTATAGCTATTTGGAGATATAAAACTTTAAGTTCGGTATTTTCTTACATAAAATTATGAGAAGCATCATTGGAAGCAAATTCAGTTATGGAACATACATGTGTTGTGTTTTAATCACAAGTATCACATCTGAATATCTGTGGCTGTGTGAACACTTAGAACACATTAGCTGGTGGTACAGAATATAACACCCTGATGCTATACCATACTTGCCCCAGGAAAAAAATTCTGGCTAAAGAACTGTGAAACATGTTTCCATTGTCCTCACAATATAGAATAGTAACTAGTACAACACGTGGTTCAGGATAATTAAACCTCCACACATAAATAACATTTTAAGTATCACGTTTGTACTGTCAAAACACAACCATTACATTTAACGTTCATGGAACCGTGCATTGTTAGATGTATATTTTACATAACCAACGAGATGCAACTTATACAGTATTCTTTATTATGATCAGCGCTCTACATGTTTCGGGCGGTTTTTCCGCCCATCATCAGGAGCTTATAAAACTGTATGTGCAGCCTTGGGTATTGTCATGCT
>JGI20166J26741_11777584_pt1 | contig 10318 bp, 8 predicted proteins | sample TergutCu122P5_FD_26741 | JGI IMG/M metagenome (IMG submission 26741) | reverse complement strand
CCAGTTTCAATATGTATTTGGTAATCAATAAGTGAGTAACAGCTGTCAGAGTTTCAAACTTCTCTGGCCATTATCTCCGTAACCGTTCAACTTTGGATATGGGTGTTTTGGGTGATATCGGTATAGTTTAACATAAGGAACACCCTCCCGAAGTTTGGTCCGTTCCTCCCGTGACACCCTGTATATTAGTATGAAGCAGAATTTTTTTTTATGTAAAGAGGGCACTTCTTCATATGCCACTGATGAGGCAAATATTGTGTAGGAGAAACTTGTAAAACCAGGAAGAAATTGAAAGAACAGCTAACAGCATTTTGCTGCAATGTGGGTGGTATTGATTGGTTATGACATATAGCCTGCCATGAAAGGGACTTGAAAGATCCAGTGTTTTAGTTTTTCATCTTTTATTGAGTTAACTGAAGTGCTTTTAATTAACAACTGAAGGCCATTTTCTGTTTCATTTTTATGTATCCGCCATTTCGGATTTTTGTTCAGTTAAGGTACAGGAATGTTGTCCCCAGGGCAAAACTGAATGGGGGATTTGGAAGTAATGTGAGATATTGAAAATATAATATAGACCAAGAAATGTGCTGTTTTTAATTAATAAATTTTGGGGGAAATTTTTGTTTTACTTTTGTGTGCTTGAAATAAAAATTAGTACACAAAGAAAATGCATTAAAACTGCAGTAATATATTAAGAATGACAAATTTTTGTGTGGTGGAGTACTGAAAAATAATTACTGTAACAAAGTGACAAATGTACGTCCAAATTTTCTGCATTTAAGTATTATTTGCATATATGTCTCTGTTAAGATGCAAGATTTGTAACACTGTAAGAAGTAATTTTCTTTTACAGTGGTCCCCATTGTGGGAAGTTGTTTAAATTATAGAGATAGAAGCATTTGTTACTCTAACTTGATGGGGTAGAGTAATGCTTGAGAAACACAAGGTTCATTATTTTGTTCACAGTATCTTTCTGCTTTATAATAAATGTTATTAATAAAAAAATAAACTGCTCCAACCTTCAGAACATCAGAAATACAAAAGGCCACCATTGGACTAAGTCCTAAGAATTCTGTCTTTGTTCTACTTATGAGTTTGTCATGTAACACAATTTTGATGATATTACTGTTCACCATTACACTATGATATGTACATCTTCTGTCTTTTTATTTTATTTTACTGCTTGGTTATTTACTATATATTTTTTTGCACAGAAGCAGCATTGACTGTTACATCATTTAAAATTTAAACCACCATTCTGCTACCCAACCACGAATCTGCTACCCAACCATGAATCTGCTACTCTTTAAGTTCCTGTATGAAGAGGCACACTTTATTTGTTTAGTTTTAGACACAGCACAATGGCTGCAGGAATATTTTTTTAAGTATGTTGGATTTTTTTGAAGATTATGGAGGTGTATATATCTTAGTGTTCCATGCTTTCTGTCTAGATACAAGAAACCTGTCAGTTGGGCAGAGGGTCTTTGTCTGGAAGAAGTGCTGCGTGGAAACCCACTGTGACAAGCATGTAAGGTAGGATGGGATTTGTTTACTTGCTGTAGGTCTCAACCGATGGCAGTAGCATAGCTGTTGGTAGGGCATCCCATGCCAGACAGGTCAAAGCAGCAGATACCCTGGCCCTGTGGTTGGGGGTTGGGCATGAGGCTGACAACCCCACCCCACCTCATAAAGAGTATGTTTTGTTGAGAAGCTTCTAATGAAGAGGTTGAGGTCCACTGAGGATTGTAATGCCTCAAGAACAAGAAGAAGAAGGTGTCACCAGAGCTGTTGGTAGAATTGGTGAGATGGACGAACGATGAAGTTAAAGTTCAGGCATGCAGTGGCATGTACATTTATCTGCAGGGTGTTGGCAAGATCTTAATAACATGGCATTCATGTGTTTTGTAAATCCAGTTATTTTAACAGGCTGTGTGAGAAAACACATACAAAGGAAAAGTTTTTATTTTCTCAGAATTGCATTGTAAATTATAGATCCTACATCTTGGTCTTCCTCAGCTGATATTACATTAATATTGTTAAGCTTTGAGGTATTTTTGTTTTGGAATCCTCAAATGTGCAGGAAATAAGTAGGTTAGAAATGCTTCAGCAGAGATAACAAAATAGTCATCAACAAGAGTGCATTACCATCTTCTATCAAGATAGTATAGAAAGTTACTGCTGTCTGGGATGCATTTTCATATAGTCTGGAAGAAATTTGCCAACATTTTGGAGGATACTGCTACCTCCGTTATCATGGTATGAGCAACGTAACCTGATTTACTGTCACCCCTGATTTTTCAATTTATGCCCAATTTCAAAATGACCATAGGAAACTGAAGGTGTTGAGAGAGTGATGAGCAGCACCCACATTTCATCAACAGAGGCAGTTAACAACACATGCAACAAATTTATTATTGAGTGATTATCTTATTTACCCAAACGCAAGATATGACACTAATCTCAGGTGACCCCACAAATAAAACAAGACTGCCAAGGGCAAATGTGCTTATCCAGATCTAAGGTGTTCTAACTGGCAAATGTTTCCAAACCTTGTGGCCACACGCCATCAGGAGCATAAGTGTAACATTTTCGTTTTGAGAACAAAGAAACAAAATTCTTAACGATTTTCAGATTTTAGGAAGCGTAGAATACTGATAAAAACAAAGTCATGAAGTACAGAGCACTAACATTTAGGTATAAAGAAATTATGTTGAGTTAAATTTTGGGTCATATTGACCCAAGGAGAACAGGAAGGTTAAACTGTGAATGATTCCTAAGTCAAGTGGCTGGAGCGTACTTGTACAGTTTGCTGGGTACCGTACCACTTTAACATTCCTCCGAAATGATGTATCTTTGGGATGCGCTGCACAATTGTCTACAGAAAGAATAATTTGTCTGTTTTGCGCGTCTAAAGAATGGAGGAACAAACGAAACTCTGTCGTCATCCATGCTTTACCGTTCGCGTGGTATTTAGTTGGCAATTTTTTAACGTTCTTGAAGCACCTTGGTTTCGGGGATCTCCCAATCACAATCGGCACTTGTTTGTCACGTCCATCACTATTAACACGTAGTAGCACAGTGAGTCTGTCTTTGGAATGTTTTCTGCCATAGCGAGATTCTCTTTATACGCCAAGGTTCTCTCAAGAAGCACGTTGAAGAATAGCCCTGTCTCGTCTGCATTGCGTACATCACGTGATTCATAACCCCCCCAGTAAAGATGGCAGACTTTCCAGCCATGCATCAATACTCTCTACACTTACTTCAGCACTCTCTCCCGCTGGTGGCTTCTTGAAAACCAGACCATGCTGATCTTTGAATCTACTTACCCCGCCACTGGACGCACTAAAATTATGTTATGTTCAGCTGGGTGGCTATAATTTTCACTTTTTCCTTTAGTGTGGTTCCATCAATTGGAATATTGGATGCCCATGCCTGCTGATACCAGGTGAAGAGCACTGTTTCCAATTCCACAAATGTTGACTCTTTACCAGTTTTTCTCTTCTTGCATGCGTTACCACATTTCGGTATTTGTTGGTGGATCTTGTCCTTCTTGGCGAATATAGAGTTTAATGTGCTAGCAGGCAACCCGAGTTGTTTTGCATTGTACACACGTTTCTCCCCAAGATTCTTCTCTACTTTCTCTATTATTTTCAGTCGGTTGTGCAAAGTTCTCACTTGTTTCTTCGGCTGAGCCATGGTCCAAGAAAAGTAAATTAAATAGAAATAAAAGTAATAAAAACGAAAACTAACAAGAATAAGCTACTGAAACTAATAAACTAATGAAAACAAATAAACCAAATACTCGAAATCACATGAGAAAGCACAGAACCACTTGCAATGAGGTAAAGTTCGGAAATGACGCTAATAACGCGGACACAGAGCAGAGGGCCATGCGCAAAGTGTGACTGCATTACTGTGTTGCCAGATTTATAGTCCAAAGAGAAGGTAACAAATAATAAATACTTCACTTCAATTTTTTTTTTAATGATCCATGCAGGAAATGCTGTGTCGGGACCATGATTTACAAACGATCAATGTGGTAAAACGGTAGTTCGGGGAACGATGGTTGCAGGAATAAATAATGTTATTTATGTGGAACTTCATTCGGGACCAAAAATGGTGAACAGTACATGCGGGAACGATAGATCGAGATTCCATTGTATATACAAGGGTCATACCGAAAGTCATAAGCAACAATCTTTTATAAATTAAAATTTATTGTTATGTAAAAACCAAGTACATCATCTTAATCCATAGACTTCTGCTTAATCTTCTACATAATCCCCATTTCTCTGTACACATTTTTCCCACCGTTCTGGAAGTTTGAATATTCCCTTGCGGTAGAACTCCGTTCCGGCTGCCCGAAGACATTGACGCACAGCTGTCTGGATTGCCTCGTTCGTCTCGTAATGTTGGCCTCGCATCTGATTCTTCACTGTTGTGTCTTTGTCTGCCGTGGTATTCCTCGTGGCCACTGTGTGGAGTCACTGTATGTAGCTCGCGACGTAGCCTAAATCGACACAATTCACTATTACAGTTTTGACCTGCAAACTTATTCACTAAGGGATCTTCCTGGTCTTCACTGGTACTAGATCACGAATCTCGCGCACTATCACTTCTCCTTGCTTCCTCGCACCATCACTTCACCTCGCCGTCCCCGAATGCACTGCCCTCTCAGCCGTGGGACCCGACTCAGGCACGGTCGGTTCCCAAACATTACCAAAAGGCATTCCACGGAAAAATACCCTATCAGGGTTCCCAACACCTCTCCTTTTAACAAGGGAAACCCCGGAGAACGTGGAAAAGTGCCCTGACACAACTAAGGGTATTGGTACTTCCTCTTGTCTGGGTCCAGCTCAAACTGCTTTTTTGGAATGTGACCTCGTTTGGACCTACGAGGTTCCATTAACCTCTTACTTGGTTGTTCCACCTTGTTGTTGTCCAAACTTGGGAGTTCCTGGCTGCTGGATCCTGTGATGAGGTCTGTCGTCTGCTCCTCCGCGGGTTGTGTTTCCTCTCTGGTGATCTGTATGCGTGGAACAGGTAGGTTGAAACCATCGAAGAAGTCTGCGAGACGATCTGCTGTCTGGTGTGTATATCTCGGTCTCATTTGGTTGACATGAAACCTACGGGTCAATCCATCTATCAGGGTGACGTCATAAAGGCGACCCCCTATCTGCTTATTTACCGATGCAGCTTTCCAGTCCTGTGAGTGGCGGTATCTTACGTGGACTGGATCCCCCACTTTGAACTCCTGTATGACTGCTCCATGGCGGCGGTTAAATTGCCTTTCCATTTCCTCATCATGCCCAGATGGTTGCTTGGTTGGTAGCAATAGATCCAATGTTGTTCTGGGCTTGCGTCCAAGGAACATTTCTGCTGGACTCTGTTGTTATGGAAGTGTGGCATTTGGTGTTGTTCTATATGTCAGCAGGAAAGTATCTAGGATTTTATCCATGTCCCCCTCCCCTCTCAGTTTGAGGAGGCCGCGTTTAAAGGTGTCTACAAAACGTTCGGCCCGTCCATTGGATTGAGGATGGTACGGCGGTGACAGAATGTGGTTGACTGCGTTTGCGTTGCAAAATTCTTTGAATTCCCGTGAAGTGAACTGTGTCCTGTTGTCACTGACTAAGGTCTCCGGAACTCCGTGCTGAGCGTATAATTTCCTGAGCACTGTCACTGTCTGTCGTGACGTCATGTTGGGTACTGGGATGACATCTGGATATTTTGAATGTGCGTCAACAGCAATGAGGAAATGCCTGCCTAGAATTGGCTCTGCATAGTCGACGTGAATACGCTCCCATAGTTTTGTAGCTGGAGGCCACGAATGTAGTGTAGCCTTGGGAGGCTGTTTTGCTGCTGAAGCGCATGGGCCACATTGACGAACCATACTCTCAATGTCGTGGTCCATCCCTGGCCAGTACGCATAGTTACGGGCAAAGGATTTCATCTGTTGAATTCCCGGGTGTCCCTGATGGAAAAGTTTGGGAACCCTTGTCCTTAACACCGTTGGAATGACAATACGTTCCCTGAACAAGATGCATTCTTGTTCGACAGCAAGGGACTCTCGATGTCGGTAGAACCCTTCGAGGTGTGCCCAGTTTGGAAGCTGGCGGAGAGTTTTGAGATCCGGCCATTTTGTCTTTATGAACCGTTTGACTGTTAGTAGCAGTTCATCTTCCTGGGAGACTGTGCGAAGTTGGTTAAACGTCACCGGAAGGTGATTTGTCAGCATATCTATATCGAAATCAGCTTGGAGAGTAGCAACAACTAATTCTTCATCTGGAGTAGCATGCGATGAGACGAGACGAGAAAAAGCATCAGCTTGACCAAAATCTGTTGACTTCCTATATTCGATCTTGAAATCATACGCAAGGAGAGCTGCTGCCCATCGCTGAAGATGATTTGCTGAATGTACTGGAATTCCTTTCCGGCTCCCGAATATCGACAGCAGGGGTCGATGGTCTGTGAGGAGTGTGAAATATCGGCCGTAAACGTACTTGTGGAATTTCTTCACTGCAAAAATTAAAGCTAGGTCTTCCTTCTCAATCTGGCTGTAATTTTGCTCTGCTGGTGTCGGCGAACATGAAGCATGAGCAATGGCTTTAACAGTTCCGTCAGGCCATCTGTGTTGAATGACAGCTCCCAATCCATGTTCGGATGCGTCCGCGGCTACTATCACTTCTAGGGATGGATCGTAATGGGTGAGGAGGAGGTCTGAATTTAATATTCCTATTATGCTGTCGAAAGCCTGCTGGCAGAGAGTTGACCAGTTCCATTCCTGATCTTTCTTGAGGAGGTTATCAAGCGGATAGCGGATGGAACGCAAGTTAGGAACAAAGGATTGGTAATAGTTAACCAGTCCCAGGAAAGAGCGGAGTGTGGTGATGTTGTTTGGTGCCGGCATGTTGACTACAGCACTGACCTTTTGTGGGTCCGGGCGCCGTCCATCTTGATCAACTATAAACCCTAGATACTTGATCGATGGCTGATAGAAGGAGCACTTCCCCAGATGGACACGAAATTTGTAGTCGTTTATCCTGTCAAGAACCGCGTGTAGATGGCGCCTGTGGTCTTCTTGGCTGTGGCTCACCACAATAATATCATCCAGGTACGCGGTCGTGAACGGCAATCCCGCTAGCATTTTATTCATGATTTCCTGGAAGATCCCTGGAGCTGACTTTGTTCCAAAAGGTAGGTGCTGATAAGTGTAGACCCCCTGGTGTGTGTTAATATTGCATAGCTGCTTTGACTCCTCATCCAGTTCCACCTGTAGGTAGGCATCTGATAAATCAATTTGAGAAAATACCTGCCCGCCGTTGAGTGTGGCGAAGATATCCTCTGGTACCAGCAAGGGATGTTGATGCAGCTGAAGAGCGTTACAGAGCCCTGTTGAATAGTCTATGCAGAGCCGGGCTGATCCATCAGGCTTTTTTACTATCATGACTGGTGCCGCCCAATCTGCATGTTTAACCGGTTTGATGACGCCCAAGTCAAGAAGGTGATCAAGCTCTTGCTCCACAACCGGTAGAGAAGTGTATGGCACTGGTCTAGCGCGGCGGTAAACGGGAGTCGCGCTTTCTTTAAGCTTGAGTGTTGCCCTGGTCATTGTACATTTATCTAACCCTTTTTTGAAAATGCCAGGGAATGAAATTTCCAGTGAAACAACTGTGTCTGTTTTGACATTAAGTGCCAGCGATTGCTTCCCTGGACCTGCATTAACTGCTTCTGCATCCGCAATGTATAACCCTAGACGCTGCATGGTTGCATAACTCAGTAAATTAAGTGAACCACGTGGGGCGACATAGAACACGTCTGTGGTCATGTGGTTGCGACGCTTGAACCTAGCACGTCCTTTCCCAAGGAATGTCGCTGTCTGGCCATTGTACATACATGCTGTTTCAACACATGTTTGGAGTGCAGGAGCCCCAATACAGTCATATGTCTCTCGGCTGATGATGTTGACTTCTGCTCCTGTGTCAAGGTAGAATTGGACACCTACCTCGTTCATGTCAATTTCCATCTTCATTAGGCTGCTACCCTGTGATGTTTGACGCACGGTACCAATTTGAGAGAAGCCCACCCTGCTCTGTTTGAGCTTGGGGCGATGACTGCGAGCGTGACGTTTGTGAATTTTATCGCATTGCTTCTTGAGATGTCCAGTGCGTTTGCACGTGCTACAGATGTGTTTCTGATGTGGGCAATCTTTGTACCAATGGAAGTCGCCACATCGGAAACATGGGGTCGGGGGGGGCTGCTATGTTTTGAATTGACAGACTTGCTTTATTGTGATGGTGGGAGCTTGCAGTGTTGCCGGCGTTCGTGCGGTGGTTTCTGTACGGCGTTCAGCTGTACGTTTTCATTAGCGAAAACCTGACAGTCTGCCTTTGTAGTAAGGAAACTCACGCAGTCGATGACTATCTCATCGAACCGCACTTGGTTGCCATCTTGATTAAGTTTTTGCAATATCCATGTGCGCAGGGGTTCGTCACTCGGCGCTTTCAGCGCGGAGAGTAAAATGAGTGCATTGAATTGTTCGGTTGTTAACTTTTCAAACCAGAACCTTTTAAGCGCGGCTTTGCAACGGTTTACGAATTGCATAAACTCTTCCCTTTCCAGTCGAGTGAGACGTAGACAATCATAGCGATCTGCAAATACCGAGCGCTGTTTAGTGAAAAGTAAACGCAACCATGTTACCGTCTCTTGATACGTATATTCTGTGACTTCTTTTGGGAGACAGCACTTCCGGAACTCCGCGAACACACCATTTGAAAGCTTTATGGCTAATACCATTGCCTTGTACTTGTCACTTATGTTGGGTGCAGCACATAACAGCGACATTTCAAAATGTTTCAACCAATCCTCGAAATGTGTAGGATTACCTGTCTGCCACGTAAGCTTCGATGTCCGGTAACTGCGGCGGGGGTGCGTTCCTTTGTTCGGGTAGCGTGGCTTGGGTTGGCGTGGCTTGGGTGACACCATTTGCCAAGCGCATCGCATCAAACAACTGCGTAAATCTTTGTTCCTCTTCCCGAAGAACTGTTGAAAGAATGGTTTGCAGGTCTGTTGGGTTCATTCTTGCTGTCAAGTCTTTAACCTTATGCACGTTGTTAAAAACAAGATCGCATCCTCGTCGCCACTGTTGTGTCTTTGTCTACCGTGGTATTCCTCGTGGCCACTGTGTGGAGTCACTGTATGTAGCTCGCGATGTAGCCTATATCGACACAATTCACTATTACGGTTTTGACCTGCTAACTTATTCACTAAGGGATCTTCCTGGTCTTCACTGGTACTAGATCGCGAATCTCGCGCACTATCACTTCACCTCGCTTCCTCGCACCATCACTTCACCTCGCCATCCCCGAATGCACTGCCCCTGTCAACCGTGGGACCTGACTCAGGCACGATCGGTTCCCGAACATTACTGAAAGGCATTCCACAGAAAAATACCCTATCAGGGTTCCCAACATTCACAAAACAGAAATGGTAGTCGGAGGGTGCCAGATCAGTACTGTACGGAGGGTGAGGGAGAACTTCCCACCCCATGTTCTCATTTTTTTCCAAGGTCAAATGTGCAGTGTGAGGCCAAGCATTATCGTGCTGCAGGATGACCTTTCTTCCTGGACGTTTATCACGCATTGCACGATGAAGCTTGAGTAGCGTCTGGACATAACGAGCAGCATTAATGGTTTTCCCAGTTTCCAGAAATTCAATCAATATGCACCTCTCTGCATCCCAGAAAATGGTGCCAATAATCTTCTGAGCTGATGGCATTGTCTTTGGTTTCTTTTTTGTTGGTGAATCCAAATATGCCATTCCATACTCTGCCGCTTTGTTTCAGGGGCGAAATGGTGAAACCAACTTTTGTCGCCTGTCACATTACTCAGCAAAAAATCGTCTCTTTCATCTCGATATCTCTGAAGCATTTCTGAACTAATGGCTTTTCGCTGAACTTTGTGGTCTTCAGGCAGTAAACGCGGTACCCAGCGGGCACAGATTTTCCGATAACCTAAGCTTCCAATCATCTCCTGAACTGCATTGTGCCCTATTCCAAGTTTTGTTGCAATTGCGTCCAGCGTCACACGTCTGTCTTCCTTAATGATCTCATCAGCTCTTTCCTTGTTGGGTTCAGTTGAGGCTGTTCGAGGGCGACCGCTACGAGGCTGATCTTTGATGTTTGTGTTCCCATCTTTAAAATGCTTTACCCATCGTCTAACACAGCGTTTCTCAAACTTTTTTCAAGTGGGGACCACTTTCATTAGTCAGAATGTTCTACGGACCACCCTACTCTTGTCCCCTTTGAAAGCAAATTTATCAT
>JGI20166J26741_11777473_pt1 | contig 10318 bp, 7 predicted proteins | sample TergutCu122P5_FD_26741 | JGI IMG/M metagenome (IMG submission 26741) | reverse complement strand
ATCACCTAGAAGTATTATTCTGTGTTTGGATAGTGGTGGGGGTTCATTGTCAGTAAGATTCTTAGTAGTTTGGCGTAAATTACTGATGGTGTTTTTAAACAAATTGACTGGTGTATCACTAGATTCTAGTTCCTTTTTCACTTCTGAGTTCACTCTTACTACACTGTTCACAATTGTTGGGATGTGTTTTGGTCCTTCCTTATTGCTGTTGGCTTCTCGTAGGTAATGGTTGGTCGGTGGATGAGTTGTAGGGTTTTGGATATGGAATTCCATGGTGGACTTCTTCCAGCGGTGTTTCTCAGCATAATTAAGGTTAGTTTCCCTGGAGTGTCTCGGTTGTTGCTCAAAGTCTGGAGAGAACGTTGTGTCGTTGAAAGTAAGCAGAGAAAGTAGTCCTGTTTGTTAACTAAGCACCAGAATGTGAAGGTGTATGTAATAGCTGAGGTTTAACTGCCTGCATTATTAACCTTATAAATAGATATAGTATAGTGGTCAGCTTCATGCCATGGCTGCTTGACCCACTGGTGAAAGGTCTTTCTGTACTTACTGGATAGGAAGTGCTTGGGTCTCATGGCCAATATGGATGGAGTGAAAAAGAGGGAAATGTTTGTCCCTGCTAGGAACTGAGTACCAGTGCCCTGCTTGTCCACTTTATAGCCTAATACTGACTGAGTTATCCCCAGCCTCTCTGTCATAGTGGCTCAGATAATTGAGGGCATGTTTTTATTTTGTTTATATAAATTATTCAAGACACAAGAAATGCTATCAGCTTACCTCCAGAAAAATATTGCATATAACAAAGTTTATTGGCATGTGGTGATACATCTCACATATAAATAATGAACTATGTTACATCGGTAGAATAAAAATATATAGTGTAATTCAGCAAAGATTTGTAATATCATAAAAGTGCATTGTGAAAATCCTTATTTCACACTGCATGATGTATATAAAGTATATATGTCCCTTGATTTTGTAACTTGGGAAACTCTAATTTTTTGTATACAATTAGGAAAAAACTGTGTAACAGAGTGTAATGTACCTTAATTGTGTATAATACCATGTACCTATCTAGTGAGTGTCTTCTAGTATATTAATTCCTTGTAGGCTGGTAGAGGTGTACTGATATTTTAAAGGATACTGTTATCTCCAGCATGAGAGTAATGATGGGGAGGGGGAGGGGACACATCTGTACACTTCTACCAAACCAGATGGCATCTCATCATTGAAGACAACAGTCTTCATAGTCACTGCCAGAGAATGTCAAATCTCTTTATTTATCTACATGCAGTAGACTCCAATGTACAGAGCAAAAATAAATTTCCATATTCATTACTGTTTTGTATCCTTGACTGGTTCAGATGTTTGGACAAAGTACAGAACATTTACAACATAAAAGAGTGTTGTCTTAAGTAAACGAGAGACCAACTATATGCAACAAATAGTGATTTATAGGTAATCAATAGTCAGGCAACATTCTCCACACTATGCACACATCTTGCCACCCGACTCTCCAGCATCACAACAGCTACAACAGGACAGACAACTATAGAGAGTGGAATGCAGTCGAATCTCCTGATGATGGGCATAAAGATGCCTGAAACATGTTGAGATAATATTGATTACCAATAAATTACTATTTGTTGCATCTAGTTGGTCTCTCCTTTACTTATTTATCAAAGATGCATGGTTATTTGAACATAAAGAGTGTTGTCTTGTATTAAATGTATGGTGAACTACTTAATTTGCAGCTGTCCTGTAAAGCAGGAATTTAAGATTTCATGGCAAATAAATTCACTGAAATTTTTTTCTTGTGTTCAGCACCATTGTGCTTGAGCTGATGAAATCAACCCTGTTGATGTATGCAGAGTAAATCTCTGAAATATTAGTTTGTGGGACAACCATGACACATTTCATCATTAGAGAAGAATTTAGTGTATACACCAAGGCTAAGCAAATATCTTGAGTATGTTGTCAGTCTTGCCATGGGCTCCATGTTTGGTTGAATTTTGCTGGATTTGCTCCATCATAATCCAGTGGTTGACAGCTGTCAGGAAGTAAGCTTTGTTTCTTCGTTGTTAATATGTTATACAACATTCTCATAATTGTTTCCTTTGTATTCACTAAATTGTGCGTTTCACAAGGATCTAACACAACATTAAACAAACACGGTTGCTTTGTTACAGAAGGATTGCAGTCTGACACTGGATACTGGCCTTCAAAGATGCATTTGACAGTTGCTGAGTCACGTATTTCATTTATTTCATTTGCAGTAGCTGTACGACTGTTTGATGCAAATGACTTCCATGTTGTGCTGTTGGTGACCAATGAAACATTATAAACTGGATTTCTGCCTTCACGATATCTTTCCCCATAATAGCTGTCTGCTGAACCATTTATGCCAAATGATCCTTGAAGGAGAGAAATAATTTCAAAACATTAAGATATTTCTCATTTAGATACATGATTTAACACTGACAGGACAAACCCTGACTATACTAATATTTTATCAAGCATGGCAACAGAGCTATCCCTGAATGTATTTACTCACAGTTGATTATGTTTATACCATTGCCCCATAGTGTTCTGTTATATGTTTTTTGAAACTAGGAATTTTCATTCCTGTTAACTGAATGTATGTTTAGCCTTCTTTCCAAACATTTTTAAGAGAATAACAAGCGAAATATTAAAAATATGAAATACTGAGAAAAATTCTGGTTTGGAGGGTGTGTTAATTCTCAAAAAATTGATGGACCTTTATCAGCTGTATATTACGCAGTGTCAGGTGCTGGATGGTGGTGAACAATGAAATGAGGTGAGGGATAGAGAGAGAGAATGTTTTATTTAATGATGCTGTAGGTTGTAGTGATTATATAATGTCATTTGGGGTATGAATGAAATATGAATGTGGAGCACTGATGGAATGATATAGTTAAGAAACTGAAGTTCTCAGAGAGAACGTATCCCAGTGCCAATTTGTCCTCCTCATATCCCACACATATTGGCCTGAGATTGAACCTGTACCGCTGAGTTGAGAGGACAACCACTATCCATTTGAACCATGGTATGGCCATTATGAATTGGAAGGGAAGTGAAAAGAGCTGCTCATGGTCTCTCAAACAGCTGTATCCCAATGTTGAAAACTGCAGAGTAACCAGCCTACAGACTGTATAATCAAACATAGTCCTCCTGACTGGAGAACAGGTTTGTCACAACATGTTCGGTAAATAAGAAGACTCAAAAGCTACACAACATGCTGAAATCAGCTTGTCACAAAGAAGTGTTATGACTAAGAGATCACATTATCAAACTTCCTAGAAATTCCTGGCTTCTTTCAGTTTTACTGGTAAAAATGCCATTTCAGAGGTAGGGTACTTTAGGAGGGAATCTGATCTTCACACTGTATGAAGAGCAGTTGGCAATAAGAACTTGCAGCTTAATGTGTTACAGTCACAAAGTTTTACATTTGTCAGGGGTAAGGCTTCAGGAATAACACACACTGGATGGTTAGTAATAAGATCTCAAGTCATATCGCTGTTTACAGGTACTATCATAGTGCAAATATTAATACTGCAACTTAAACTTTTTAAACCACAGTAGTTTTTGTATTTAAAGAGTTTGCTGAATATGTGGTTCATTGTGATTCTCACACTCAACAATGATTAGTGCTGCAAGTGCCTTTAACTGGTTTGTTTGTTTAATATACATACAGTGACTTTACTGTGGGGTAAGAACTTAATTTGTAAATATTACTCATATGAATTTCAGGCTCTAAAGTGTTAAAATCTAAAATGATATACTCTAACCAGCATTACATTTATGGCATTTTCTTCACACCAGATACAGCTGTTGTACCACCTTAAATGGATGGTGTAAGTCTCATTTGTAATAATGAGGTATGATGTGTGAAGATTTGATTGGTATTTAGGACTGGCTTTGTATCGCTTACATAGCTGACCATATCACTGCAGTGACGAATGTCTACCTCATAACTTCCACATGTAGTACATGTCTTTCTACTCAAATACGGAAGAGTACTGTGAAATGAAATGATTTCAAGAAACTGAAAAATAAATTTCAGCCTAATTCACTTCTTCAGTTTGGTATATTATGCTGGGGGGAGCAGGGGGCGAGTTAACTTCAAAGATACTTAGAATTCAAAAACGAGTGATAAGATTAATTGCAGGATTAAACCCAAGAACCCCTGCAGACAACTGTTCAAGGAATTGAATATTCTTACCATAGTTTCACTATACATTTTGGAATTCATAAGTTATTTGAGAAGACACCACCAGTTTGTAGAGCTCAACTCAAATGTTCATACTAATAACATATGAAGGAAGAGGGATATTCACATCCAATCACACAAGACTGACTTATATAAGAGAAGTGTAGTAAACATGGGATCTATACTATACAACAAACTTCCTGATTACATAAAAGAAATAGAGTTATAAAACCTTCAGGAAGGAACTGAAATCATTCCTTCTTCAGCATGCCTTTTATTCAGTAGAAGAATTTGTAGCCCTGTAACCATGTTACTCCATCAGCTGAATACTGAGGTAAGCTTTCGGCACTGCAGGTATCCAGTTCTGATATCATTTGTAGTATGTTATAGTGTACTTTTATTAACTTATCTTTCTTTATGTATATTCCTAAATATTGACGAGTCTACTATCATATGTGTGATACTCATACTAATAAATAAACTAAACTAACTTAATGCAAGACATCCCAATGTGTTACTAATGACAATAAAGACATAAAATGACAGTCAAACACAACAGTTTTATTATAATCTACTACTTCAGGGCTACATGTTTCGACTGCTTAGATTCATCATCAGGCCCTCTAACAAACCGACCCAAGACTATCTAATTCCTAGTGCACTCTGGGATCCCATAGCGCTTACAATAGGTGTTGTGATAGTATACAATACTATTACAACAACTATTGTAAGTGTTACGGGATCCCAGAGTGCACTAGGAATTAGATAGTCTTGGGTTGGTTCGTTAGAGGGCCTGATGATGACTCTAAGGCGTCGAAACATGTAGCCCTGAAGTAGAGATTATAATAAAACTGTTGTGTTTTGGCTGTCATTTTATGTCTTTATTGAAACTAAACTAAACTAAAGAGACTTTATATTCTAAACCAATCGGGATGCATTGCACACATTTAAATGCTGATTTGGAATTTTGCAAGAGGCTCACCAATAACTAGTTTCCAGGCTTTATACCTAATGGCTGCATTTTTCTTGCCCTCGTCTATGTTAACTATCAACTGTGTGCGTGTAGATGTCTGGTTGGTAGTAATGCTGCTCCATTGGTCAATGCCATCTAGATTGCTGGGCAATTCAGAGCCATTTCCTCCTGCAGCAGTGATCAGTGTGGGCAACCAGTCTGTGACATGCATCAGCTGGAAGAAAAGTTTGTACAAAATAGTGTGTATCTTAAACACATTAGACTGCAGTCCAGTAGACTCAACAGAACAGGTTTTGCATGTTTCTTTTCCACCCGATGATGTGAAAGCAGAGCCCATATCTGAAATGTGTGGAAAAGGATTAATAGATATGTTAGTTCAATAACATGCTATTGTCAAGAAAACATTACATGTGTCATCTCTGGATATCCACAAAAAGTTATGGGTTGTAGGACTGTTGTTAACCCATTACTAAGCGCTAAAGTTTATAGGACTGTTGTTAACTCAAAAAAGAAATCCAAACAAGGCTGTCAGTACTGAACCTACATTAAGCAAGGTAGGAAAGTTGCAGTTTGCACTGGAGTGTACAGAATTTTTACATACATTCTTTGTGGGAGTGCACTTCCATAATGGTAGATTCTATGCAAATCAAGTTTATTTAAGGGCATTTCCCATCATACTTTATGAAAACCTATCGAGCACTTCTGAGTTTCAACAGATGGAGAGTTGAATGGTCACATAGTCTACCCAGTATGCTTTCAGTTTATGCACCACATGCAGAGAATAGTTAATGGTGTCAATTCTAGTAATGACATGCACCCCAAAGCAAAGGTAAAGAAAGTGTCATCAGTCATTACTATCTTCATATAATAATCAGAAATTTATTAAGCAACATGTTTCCAACTTACTACATGAAGAATGTTGTAAATGACGATACTCTCCTTACCTTTGTGTTTTTGTACCACAGTGGGATACCACACTTAAAAATACTTCAAAAACAAACAGATACACTCTTTTATACTGCCAAAATTTTATTTCCAGAACCTTTCTTGTGAAAACTGGATGTAGTGTGTAAATTTGTGGTTGCACCAAAACTGGAGGGACTTTTAAGGGTTGCATCATGTGCCCTTAAGCCCATTCTTACCTTATGTTGGCTGTGCTTCGATTTATGTCTGTGGTGTATGTGCATGGTCAAGTTAGCTGAGCAAGTTATATGCCCTTTGTTCTTGTGCAGACGGAATTATGATTACATTTAATTCCCTATTTTTGATGCTGTCTGTTGTGGTTCTTTGCACATGCTGAGGAGGTCTACAGGAAGGTATGCACTGGCTTCAAGTGTGTTACACTAAAGTAATTACCTCATTAGATACACGACGAGACTCATTGATCAGTGGGCTCCAAACCAAACCAACACACCTCACACCTCCTTCCCACAGTGTTGCCTTAACCTGCAGACCAGATATAATAAAAAACAAAAGATTGCAAGTACAGTGACATATTTCTGAGGTACAAAATCATGAAGAATATGGTGAGTGGAATATGTAGCACATGTGGATAAAAATGACTGATTGCAAAACCTCAATGGAACAGTCCATTTGGGAGTTCTGAGTCTAGATGGCAGAATAATACTGAAGTAGATCTTAAGTTGATTGATTGATTTATTGATGGGTTTGAAATCAGAACTGTTATATGTATATATGAGGGGTTGAAAAGGGTTTTCAGAAATGGATTACTATAATTGTTAATTTATACTTTCTGCTAGTGTCATCGTATATTGAAACTTCCAACCTGATGTAAGCATTGCAAGTTTGCATTTTAAGATTTTTATGTATCGATGCATGCTTCTTCTCTTGATTCAGTTGTGTATGAAAAATGGTGTGACAGTGTTTGAGCATAAAGTTTCTGATTTCACTGCATGTTTAATGTAATAAAGTTTGCTTTATTTCCTCACACTGTTATGTTATGGTATGATACAGTTGAAGTGGCAGTCTTAAAAGATATGAAACAAAATGCTATGTTCCCGTGATTTCTATAAGATAAGCTGATTTTATTGTATTAAATGTGTGGCATTTACTCCTCACGTATACAAACATATTGTTCTCCACGGGAATACTGCATATTGATTCTTAACCTACTGAATGACACTTTTAAACTACATACATGATGAATGGTAATGTAATTGTGAATGACAAATTATGATGGCCAACTTGAAGTTATTTCCCTGGAGAGACTTAGGATAAGCACTAAGAATCTCAGCCATGTTAACCAATCTCTGGGCAGAGATTTGAACTGGGGATTTTCTGAATGTTAAGCAAGAGGGGCTATCACGTGGCTTGGATGTCTGGTGTGTGGACGTTAATAGCTGGAATCTTCTTGGATTTGCAGGAAACGTGTATTGTGCTTTGTCCTTTAAGAAGCCAACCTAAGAATCTGTGAGTTTCAAGGGTCATAGATCAAGGGATGGGGTGGTTGTGAGAGGGGGCTAAGTAGTGCAGCACCCAGGGCAGCAGACTCCTAAGGATAGCAAAATGGGTGGCAAAATGTGTATTTCATATAAAAAAGTTACAAAGTTTCTGATTTCTGTTAGGGAGAATCATTCTGATTTATATCCCTGGTCACCATAAAACCTAGCTCTGCAAATGTGGGTTCCAGTAATTCTGTCCTGGTCAATTGTCTGTAGTAAACCAGTATTCTCACCCCTCTAAGAGGATAGTTTGATCCCCAGTTCTGAAAGTAACCAACACCTGGAGCACCATTGTCAGAGATAAAAATTATTATTGAATTATTCAGCATTCCTTTTTCCATCAGGGCGTGCACTATATTTCCAACAGAGTCATCCAGCTTGGAGACCATAGCTGTAACATAAACACATACATGAAGACTTATTACAATAAAATAGTCTACATATGAAACAATTATTCTTTGTTTATAGTTTGGTGACCAGTTACTAATGCATTTATTTATCTGTTATTCATACAGTGAATTCTCTCCTCTGGGTTGTGATGCCATGTAGTCTTGTAGGAATTCACTGACACTTTGGAGGAATTCATTGTCTTCATCATAAAGTTTTTTGACTTCTGCAATTACATAATTTACTAACAGGTATTTTAAGCTGCACCAATTAAATTGAAACATATACTGTTTTCTCATATTTTAACAAATTGTTATATTTATTTATATTTATATATTTTTGTTCTGCAACATATTTACATTGGGTGCGCCCAATAGTACAAACAAACCTTTTTTAATTATGGGCTGGCACCTAACAGTGCCACCATAACTACTAAGATAATAGCCAATGAAAATAATCCTGAAGAGCAACTAAAATTGGAAATAATTTATTAACCAAAATTACTAAGTTTTATTTTCCATTTATGTTTTCCGGCATTTATCTGCGTCGTAGTCACATGAAAGCAAGTTGTGCTGTACACTTTCAGACAAGAAGTATATACTGACTTTATTATTTGTATATTCCTTTGCCCTTCTCTGGCCAGTAAACATACCAGTTCTCCCATATTGTCTGAGGTTCTCACACGGTTAATGTAGTATGGCGAAAAACGGACGTGGGGCATTTTTAAAGCTGAATAAATTGCAAATATGACTTGACATCGCCCTAGTGGAGTATCAAAGTCACGTAGCATTCATCCGCGTCTGTTTCGAGTGTACGTAACGTCACATTCATTGAGTGACGTAATAAACATAAGTCAAATTAAAGTCTAAAAATTGAAACCATGTACGGAAATTCGCCATCGCATCCGTAATGGCATGGAGATTGTGACAGTCTGCAGGTAGCGATACCTGCAAGTTATATGTTGTGTGAGAAAGGTACATCGGAGAAGAATAACGCCACAACATTTGTATACCGTCTGTGCGCGAACACAGACGTAGCCACGCAATTCGTACAAGACACCGGCCTTTTGAATTTCTACTGCAAATTTTTCGAACGTAAAGAATTCATTGCGTTGGAAATTACGCAGCATGGAAGGTAAGGTGGGGCATGTACAAAATGTACAAACTAAGCATTGTTATTGGTACCGTTGTACTGCTTTTTACAACAAATAATACTCCTGATGGAAACATACAAAAAGGACGAAAAATTTCGAGCGCATTAGTGATAGACTCCTTTTGCAGGCGTTGCCGTACAAAACTTACTTATTCGCTGAAGGTTTGAGGTTAAGAGATGTTTGCAGGGGACACTGGTTGATTGGCAATAATGGACGATATACTGGTGGCGTATTTATCGGTGCCAAAAATAAAACTATCTATGAATAATTAACATTTATTGAGAAGTTTGGTATAGCCGAAATCTTAAGAGTCCTGTAGGATGCAGTCTGTTCGACACGTGTAAGCAAGATACAGGTGCTTCGCGTCAAATCATCTGCACGGTAGCCGTTTCGAAAATGCCTTTTAAGATAGTGAATACGAATAATACACCTTCGCTGAAAGTGAAGTCATATAATAAAAATATGGGTTTGTCTTTTTCGTCCTAAATCGAAATTTGCTGTAATTAATGCATTTATCAGTGCCATAATAGAAAGAGAAGTCGTGCACACGCGGCTTGAATAGTTAAGGAACGCTGTTAACTATTAAATACATGTTTAAAATTTGTTTAAAAAATGGACGTAATCATTGCAGTAAATTAGACCGACAAGACTGGTTTCTTAATTTAATGGTACCGTCATTAATAAGAATTTATCAGTTACGTTTACGAGGGTAGATACATGTGTTAGTTTTGCAGCGCTGGTGTAGCTGCATATAGTATGTTACTTTGGCATACGGGACTGCATATTTGTGACTTCCTGCCAATATTTCAAGTTTTAAACTTAGACTTGCCCAATTTTATTACACCATCAACTGAAGTGAGGTTCGTAAAGGCCACAACAACGAAAACAAAATGAAACTTTGAATTTTAATGCGGTGATATGTTTCACGTAGAGCCCATTGTTCCTATCTTTCCAGTTTTCATATACAGTTTATATTATCTTGCCCGCACTCATGGACGTGTAAAGATCGAAACACTTTCATTCATTCATTCAGTATTCTGTCTGACGACAGGTCCAAAGCCTCCTCCAAAACGATTCCTCCACATAGTGCGATCTAGAGCTTCCTCCTTCAAATG
>JGI20166J26741_11777362_pt1 | contig 10318 bp, 11 predicted proteins | sample TergutCu122P5_FD_26741 | JGI IMG/M metagenome (IMG submission 26741) | reverse complement strand
ATTCAGTGGTTCAGTTAACACAGTAACATTAGCATCATTTGATTGCGTCATCACTGTGGCGTAATCAACTACGGCATCTTAGTACACTTTCAAGTTTACAATCAGTCATTTCGTCAGCTTTGATTAGTAAAACAACGAGAAATGTGAGCTACTAGAGAAATTACAGTTTTTATTGTTTTTGTGAATTAAGCCAGCGCACACTATTATAACTTATGTACCCACAAGCGTACACCCATCTAACAGGTAACAGGATCTCTTGCACTGGGGGGTTCAGGAATTAGAACATTAAACGACTATCTACATATCAAAGTATTATTCTTGGAACTTTCCAAGCCCCACACATTTCCATGGCTTGGTACAGGGGTGCTGTTAAGTCCTTAGCCCGACCAGGAAGTAAACAAGCTACAGCAACAGAAGATTTTAATTTTCATATTATTATAATAGGTATTCAGCCCTTGGGCCGGTTTGGGCAGAGACCAGAGGTCAGTAAGGCAACTGGTATGGCTCTGGTATGCTGCATCCTGGGCAAGTTCTTAGGGGTAGTTTGCCATTACTTTCCCCCGCATTTAGACTTCCCACTTCTGCCACTAGGTGCCTCCACATCCGCCACGACGCGAGAGACCCTAGCGGCAGAAGGTGGAACTGTGGGTGAGAATGTTGTCCAGTAATTTTGCCGAAATGGCAACTTCCATGCCATTTAAGGATCTTTCACATGCCGCAAATCTACGACATGGGACCAACGGCTTTACTTCCCCTCCAAAGGAAGGCGTGCTGAGGATTTTTTTCACCCTTAAAAATCCAACGGCTTCGGCCAGGTTTGAACCCGCGAACATGGGTACTACAGGCCAGCACGCTACCCCTAGACCACTGAAGCCGGTGATTTTCATATAACCTATCCATAATCATAATTGGAGGAATATTAGTACTTCTTACACATATAACAAGACTAGCATCAAACAAACTATTCTACCATCAAACAAAATGCATCGGGAAGTAAGTCGGGCTAAGTACTTATCAGCACCCCTGTATCAGAAATCAGTGGCAGAAGTACCCTGATCAGTCAATGGACATACTTAACGTTACGCAAAACAAGCCAAATATACCCAAACAAATGTGCAAAATCCAAACAGTAAAAGAACATACAATCTGAGAAGTTATGAACCACAACCAAAATCAGTGGGATGTGACAGTGAAGCCACATATTAAAGTATGTTCAACACATAAGATTCTCCTTACATTACACAAATTAAATGAGAAGACATTGCAACACTAAACAGAGCCCAATTATTTCACTGAACTCTCATTATTCAGTACAATCCCTGATCACAACGATGCATCTGTCCCCACCTCTGCACGAACTTACCAAAATGGCAGTCTCACTCTCACATTCACAACCGCTCAAGAGAAGCCATTTCCACTTCTAAATCATTGTGACCTCCCCAACTGCTGCTTCAATGGCCCCGCCCTGAATTCCAGCACGTCTTGTCTGAGCAGCGAAATCACGTGCAAGTATCTCATGGCCGGTCAAGACACCGATTTCTACCACGACGGGATTTTTAAACTTGTGCCAAGTGGCATTAATACATCAATGTGCTCACAGATTATGTTGGACAATAATGACATTAAGTGGAATAAATCACCGACATCTAGGACTGTAATTATATCTCATCCGTGCTTACTGCAGATTCCTCATACACCAACGTTCCTCTGCCCTGAAGATTGGGGAGGTACCCACCTACCAAATTTCATGACAGTGTAATCCAGAAGACTGTAATGATAATATTCAATGCACTGACATAACATCAGGCCTAAAACTGTGTTCATATGGCTGCAACTAATCTAACTCTGCTCAATCCATATTTGCAAGCAATCTTAACATTTTGTAGAATCAAGTACAAAGTTTATCCCTCTACTTTACTCAGAACATTGAAATATTCAAACAGTGACTATTCCTGTCTGCATAGGTTATAAAATGCAGAATGATAAGTGATGATCATGATTTGGAAGGTGGTGGTCACAGACTATATGACTATACAGTGCTAGCAAAATAAGTTTACACTTTCAAAGATGATACAAAAATCAATGTGGCAGGCTCAAACTTCACACCCATATCAGTCAACACAGAAACCCTCTACTATTCACATGCACCTCACAGGCTCGATGTGTGCTCTACAAGTCACATGGCAGATGCTGAGGCAATAATCTGACCCATCCCATATTGTAGCGGCTGCGATTCACTGCCTCCACAACTGGGAAGATCACGGTTGAGACAGGATGAAATTCCCACAACATCAATGACTCCTGCATGACTGATCCATACCCAGGGAAGACATGCGTTCACGTGGCAATAGCCACATGGAAGTAAGACAGTGCCTCGTTATGTTTGAAGATGCTAATTCATTATAATCCTCTTCCAACTGGGGAAGAAGCCATAACATAAGCATGTCTAGCTTAGAGGGAGATGTGATGATGTATTCCACAAAAAAGACAAGAACACAAAACTAGTTCTTTGAAATGGCACAGACCATGTTCAGTTGTAGTAAATATCTTTCACAATTGTGAGTGACAAAAGACTATGTTCCCCCACCACAGACATAATGCTGTTCACTTTACCACTGACATGGAAAGTCATCTCGTTAATAAGAATACATCCTGCGTGCATGTTGCCATTTCTAATCCTGGCTATGATTTCTCTTCATGGACACATCTTCTGGTTTCTGGCTTCAGTGTCTCGAACAGCTGAAGTCTGTATAGTTTCGTAAGTAAAGATGCAGAATTTTGGAGAAAGCTGTTTTTGGTAGCAGCAACTCACAACTCACTCAGTGCCCTGATTTTTGTAGGATGCGTTGGAAGCAAGACTAAACACGGTCCATACCTGTAACAGACATATATAATGTGGACCAGGGATCTTGCCTTCGCAAATGCATTCTTTCTGTGTCTTGTGCCAAGCGTAAGCTGATGCCCGGCTAGATTGTCCCATGTAAAACTGTGTGCCAGACGAATGCTGCCAAGGCGTTACACTCTCTCCCTTCACTGACTACAGAAAACACTAACTCGGATATACTCCAGCAGCCATTTGCAAGGTTAGTGGTATCCAGTGACGGTGATGCGTAAGTCAGTCACCCAGCTCATTTGAAACAAAAAATTTGAGAGTTTGTACAGAACTGCTACTAGGCTGCATTTATTTTTGTGTATCATTTTCAAAGTGTAACGTTCTTTTGTGGCTACCTGAGACTATCCTGGTACATGGTAGATGAAACTTATGAAAACAACTAAAAAAACCTAAGTCAGGACAGACACTAAACCAGATGGGACCCAAATACCATAATTTCCAAATACACTACAACAGCAATGTAATTATAGAAATCTGCTTAGTGTATGAACAAAGAGGGACAGAATATGCAAAAACACATTCTTATAATGAAAGCCAACAAGATGCACTATTTCTCAAATTTATTTGGTGAAGTACTCTACATGTTTCGGACATGTCCACTGTCCATCATCAGAAGTATCTCAAAACTGTTTACAGAGCAATAGGTATTTGTCATACAGTTACGTTGACTGTCTGCTAGCGTGGTCAGGATCCTGACCATGCTAGCAGACAGCCAACAGAACTAACATGACAAATACCTATTGCATGTATACAGTGTTGAGATACTCCTGATGATGGACAGTGGACATGTCATGTAGAGTACTTTATCAAATAAACTGAGAAGTAGTGCATCTCGTTGGCTTTCATCATAAGAATATATCACAATGCACGGTCCTCTGAATGGCAAAAGCAGAGTAAGTGAATGAAAGTAACACATTTCAGACTGCCAGCTTCTCTTCGCTGATACACTGTATAACAAGACTTATTGCAACAGAAGAGGTGCAAAGGTCACTGCAGCTCCTGCCCTACCACACTCTACTCTCTACTCTACTTCAACAGAAATGAAGAAGGGATGACTGGGGTTTCAGGATTACACAGGATTAGCAAAATTTTAAAATCACTCTCTACTACTGCATGTGGTAATCACTTTAAATTTTGGAGTACAAGTTCATCATCCAGGACTACATAACATCAACCAATTCTACACAGCCACCACCCTTATGTTAACCTAGTGTTAATGGTACTTGTAATGAAAACTTGGCAAGCTGGAGTGCCCACAACTGCTGTTACAGTAACACCCAATGCAGGTTAACAACTGACACAGTACCACTTGCTAACACATGAGGGTTTCCCGTGGCATTTCAAACACGTAAAATTCAACCGATAACTAACTCAACTTCACGATAAAATGAGGTTCTCACAGGTGTGTTACCAAAGATAAAAATCTTCCAGGATGTTAAACCACATTGTGGGGCAAGTAGATTCCCCATGTTATGAAGGGCCACAGTGCCCTCACCTTCAAGAGAGAGCATCACATCCTGCAAGATTTAAACTCCAATTAAGTGCCATACATGCAGCAACAGTGGTGTTCCTTTGCAGTATGACATCCCATTGTGTTGTGTTTATTGCTACTTATACTGCAGGAACAAGTACTATTCACTGCCAACACAATAGGCTACACTACTGTGCGGCATAGTATAGTTCACAAAGGCTGTGACTTTTAATTGTATACTTTTAGATTTTACAAATTTTAGAATATTCCCCTATACACTGAAATCATCTTATTTCTTTGCGCTTTTGTCCATCGTATCCAAATTTCAATGAAGTACAATGAAAGATGATGGACAAAGTCCAAAGAACGATCACTCCCCTAAGTCAAATACCATCATCACAGTCCTTGCGTTTATGGTGAACAGTAAAATTTCCTTGTCCACGCCATGAACGCATACATGGGGAGTAGAGGTAGAACTCCACTCATTCCTAACCTTGGCACTAGATGGAAGTGAGTGGTTAACTTCAAGCTCCAGCTGCTTTACACCTGGGGAAAGAACCCCGGTACCCACTGAACAGGAGGCTGGGTGAACCCCAGAGCTGGTCTGGTCATTTTGTGAGAAGAGAAAAATTCCCTTGACCCTACCTAGATTCAAACCCTGGACCGTCCAGCCCGTAGCATTCACTATACTGACTACGCTACCCTGGCTCACTAATGGTGAACTGTAGATATTCCATACAACAACAGTGTATTAACTACTGATCTAGGCCACAGGCAAGAACCCTGTTTGCTGTGCTCTCAATGTGCAGTGACCACTGAACTCTGGATGAATATGACAGAATATTACAAAAGGGTGAAACAAATAACATGAAGCACATGGCACACACAAGTATAAGGAGACAGCAATTAATTCAGAGTCTGGTAACAAGAAAATACAACACTTGAGAAGACAGGTAATCATATTACTAGGCATCCTACGTCAAATAAGCCACACCACCTATTACGCGGACTCAAATTATCTTTCGTATCACGTTCAAACAAATGGGCATTTGTCCGTCCTCGATTTCGCCCCCCCCCCAACACGCAGTAACTGTTGCCAGATTTTTAAGTACCCTGTGGGCAATTCAACAGATTATTTTCTTTGGAATTAACTGTGAAAAAAACGCTTATATTCGTACTTGTTTTAATATTTTAATACCTGTACTGAGCATCTTTTATTATTTTGCACCATAACCAACGAACGCACAATTATTTCACAAATTATCACACTCCTCCTACATGTTTCGACACTAATGTGTCATCCTCAGGGAGCTTGTAGTCAGTACCTTGCCAAGTTCCACAAGTATGTCAAGTGCAATTGTCGGTAATACAATTTAAAATTAAGATATTTCACATAGGTTTTATGCTGCTGAAATATCACTGTCCTGTAACACTCTTCTCCCTGTCTTACAATTCAAGACTTCAAAATGTGAAAGAATGCCGCAATACTATCCAAGAATGAAGGGTGCTACCTTACGTACAGTAGTCTGGTACAAAGGAAGCCAGCTCCCTGCATATTCACGCACACTACCACTTTGTCACATCCCAAAACACATTCACAGCCACAATATCACGTCTCATATTCCAGGATTCAAAATTGCTTCCTTCTCCAAGAACTTCAAAAATTTCTGGGCTCTACTTCACGACTTTTACAAGTTCAGTTTCATATCAAAATTCCACATGAAAAAGTCTTTTTTTTAACATCTGATGGATGAGAAATACTCTAAGACACATATTACTTATTATACGATACTTTCTGCGCATTTCTCAGCCTTAAGCACTACGTACGATGAGTCACTGTCAGTCACTGCAAAAAATAATGTTCTCACAACTTCCATGAAGACAACAAACCCAACAAAAAAAAAATGTTACTTTTTATTTTTTTAAGAAAAACGCAAAGATTACTTAAACACAGGATTACGATTTTGATGTTATGCACTACGGGTAAACTGTTGGTTTTATAAATAAATTACAAGATTGCCAGTTTGGAGAGAGCAACAGTGTTACCTGATGAGACTTCACTTCCACTTCCTACACTTTTCACACATTTTAGCCCTTCCTTTTCCCTGACATTCAATGCACATATCACTTATCTCTTGCGTGATTCACAGAAGTATTCGACATACGCCCGCCCTTTCTATAAGATATCAGTTGAACTACATCTTCAAACTATCAAGTATTACTTCGTACCAAAATCTCAATAACAACAGCACCTGCAATGTACAATATATCTCCCATTTTGACAAACACGGTAGGAAAACCCAATGTTTTCAGTGCAAAGGCCAAACAATTAAATGCCCAGTCTGCTGCTGTCCTCTTCTGTCAAGCATACTGTTTCTATTTTTTAATGCCAACAACCAAGAATGCTGAACCAGACATTCCATTCAAAACCCTTCCAGTTTCGAAAGATTATGTATCACGCATGTGAGACTTTCCTTTCCCTTCTAACACATTCAGCATTCTACCATTCATTTAACACAGATGATGTTCAGGTCCTGTAAATGATATGGCATTTCAGGAGTGAATTTTTTATTGAATTTGAATGACGGTTTAAAAGTGCTGCGAAATTTGCAATTCTGCATATAAGATGAACAAGACTGGTAAATTCTTGTTTTCAAACTTTTGCCGTGTTCTGAATGTTGTATGCTTTCTTCTGGGTAATTCCCCGGCATCCGAATTTTATATGCCAATGTTTCAAAACACTCTGTCTGTTCCATCTTCACAGGCGGGTAGATGTGGAGAATACCCACCCGCCTATGAAGATGGGACAGACAGAGTGTTTCGAAATGTTGGCATATAAAATTCAGATGCCGGAGAATTATCCAGAAGAAAGCACACAACAAGACTGGTAAATTTTTGTATAATTCTGCAACATACGAGCGGTTTAAGACAACAATCACCATCATTCAGGTCAGTGCACAGATTCTGTCTTCCCCTGTGCTGTACCATATTACATTACTGCGAGTGTGCACTAGCACAGTAAGTCGACCCAATAAGCAGCTACGATTAACACAGGAAGGTCCACAGGCCTGACATGCTGGCCTGCACGAGATCTTACCCGGCAGAGGACGCAGTGCCAACAGGGGGCGTAGCGACCGGGAGGGGCTGCCTCGTCAGTAGCGCCCTACTGTGTTCTGATGATGAGAAGGATGCTGAGGTAGCGATGGAGGATTGCAGGAGGGGCGGTGGCAACGTGCGAGGAGGCAAGTACTCCACACCACCACCTCCACCACCACCCAGCCTAATGCCACATTGCAGTACATATCAAGCTGAAGCCATACCATAACACAACGCACCGCTTATACTACACTAAACTGGTTGTATGTACCTGCTTCTTTATTTTTAAATAAGGAAATGGACGGGATGGCGAGTCTGGTGAAGGAAGGGTATGGAGTGGAAAATTTTAAAAATTTACTTCACACTTCAAAAGATATATCAAGAGGTACAGTTTTGGGTTGTGACACCACGCAGTATTACTGCCACATAACAAAAATTTGGAGAACATACTGCCTCCTCCTTCAGGATTCTTTTGGGTCTGACACGTTGATATCCAGATAATATAAAGACTCTCAAGAGTGACAAAAATACTGTAGCAAAACTATCACAAATTGTTTGTTGCCACTATTCTACAGGTATCGCGCTGCATTCACACAATATTCTTGTTCACGTTTTGCTACATACCCAAAACATAAAAAATTCTGTGGCCATAATCAAATCAATATTGTATAGCCTATGCCATCTTTGAAAAAAATCTATACAGTTTGTATTTCTCAATCATCCATCTTCAAGCACCAGTTAGGGTGGATTAATTATGTCACATGACGATTAAAACTAGAAGGGATGTAGAAGGCAGCTGCTGTGGCCTAGCATGAGACACTCTCGCGACACACGGCTAATGAGACTGCGGAAATTCAATGATCACGACGAAATTTGCTCCATGACTGTCACTGAATTTCAACCAAATACATAAATTCCGAGATGATACAGCGGACACAGTACCGTAACAATGCATTAATTTCACGCAAAGTACACACAATGGGATTTTTAACTCTTGTAAGAGACTCTACAACTGGACAAGCCAACTGCCTATCTCAAGTTCAGTGCGGCAGAGCTCTGGATTCAATTTAACCTTTCCCACCTAACAGGTTATTAAAAATGTCTAAGAATCAAAAATGGTGATGAAATAACCTTGGAGAAGAACCACTCTTCCCCAAACTCGTTAAATCTACTGTACCCCAACACTGACTACGGGAAGAAAGGAAAAAAACAGGTTTGTCTTCTGTTGACACACACATATACCTGATATGATGCCTCAAGTCAATACCATTTTGAAACCAAAAAGCAAAACCATTTGATTAGACTTAACCAGACACTAGCATAGGCCACAGCATTTAACACATGCAATGACTCTGCATAATTCTCAACACCTCATTTTTTTAACGCTCAGCTTCTGGACAAAAAGGCAAAAATAAATATAAATTTGAATATCATGTAACAAAGGAGAATATTTCGGGCGGATATGAGCCACATTACTTGCACCTACCAAACGTCAAAGTACACGTGTACTTTCAGACACAATAAGCACACAGTTATTCCTGCCTTCCCCATTCACTGTGCTAATTGTACACATGCAGTGCAAGGACATATAAAAATGTGTTCTTAGTAAGATGCGTTTTGTAGACATACCTTATTGGTCCGTATGGATGTTCTCCCCTATATGCGTGTGGGACGGGCATCCGATGCTGGAAACGTGCTCCGAGCGTCTCGATAGGCTGAGCCACAGGCTGCAATTGTTGTTGGTGAGATTGCATCACTGCAGATCCAGCTGTAGTAGTGAACGGCGGCTCTTCGCCCGGAGGAAAGTTTGGTGGCGGCACCGATGTATCTGGCAGAGGAGCTGACTGCACATCCTGATTGTGTTCGTCAATTGTCGGCGTGCCGGGACGGTCCTCCACCGACCGCCGCGGACTAAACGAACCACACAAAAATTCTGCGTTAAAGGCGTAGCAACAACGCATCCAATGACTAGTGCAACTGCAGTTTTCTATGTGCGCTGCCATCTCTATAGACCACCTCTTATAACCGCCCAGTCCGCCCATCCATCCCCCTGCATACACAGAACAAGTTCAGAACCAACAAATTTTCTGCAAAACTTTATGTTGGATAATTCCAAGACAAATCACCCAGCCACTTAAATTTTCAGTTAGACCAAACTACTTTAACCACTGAAATGCTGCTTAGGCCGCGTTTACATTGGTATAGTAAATGGGTTAGTTACTTGTACCACTAACTTGCAAGACAGCTACTAATCGAGTGTAAACCGAATGGGAAAGTACGTGTACAAGTAGCGAGGACAGGAAAGTGAATAGCTTCCCAGGCTATTTACTTACCAACTATCCTTCCCCCACTCCCCACAAGACAGACTTTCCACAATACTATTCTCTCAACTACTGCACTGTGAACACATAGGACAGTGTCGACAGCGTGGTAGTAGACACGTGGCGAGTTTTTACAGTAACAGTTTTGGTTTTTTGTGTGTATTTTGAAATACAAAATACAATGTGGTGGTCCGAGGGAGATACCGTCAAATTTGTTTCCCTTCTACGAATCCACTTCCTCACCCACAATCTCCGAGGACGAACGAAACTGTTCCTCATCAATCAAATTATTGATATCTTCAGTTAAACATTCGGACAGTCGCACAAGCACCTTCTTAAGTCGAACAATTTTTGAACGAGAAATTCGGCCACAAAAAGAATTCATCCTGTCTCCGTGATGACGCACCTGATACTGGCGAGGAAACAGTACTTGTGTTTGTAGACACCTACTTGCCTACTTGTCTGGGAAAGTCGAATGCCAGGTTAGTTACTTGCACTAGTAACTGGTACAAGTAACTATACCAATGTAAACCCGGC
>JGI20166J26741_11777251_pt1 | contig 10319 bp, 6 predicted proteins | sample TergutCu122P5_FD_26741 | JGI IMG/M metagenome (IMG submission 26741) | reverse complement strand
CAGCGTTGCCAAACGTAGGTCCATATATATATGACGTTAGCATTTCTGGCTTTACTAGGAGCTCCATATATATATGACATTAGTAGCCTAAGGGTTAATTGCCCATGCTCCTGACAGTGTGATTATCAAATTTATTCTGGCTTCAGAGTGTTAATGCTCTTTGAATGTTTGAACCGGCACTGTATGATGTCAGATAAAAAAGGTAAAGTTACACTAGGACAGGCCCTGAAGGCCCAGAGAGGGAGTACAGGTGTAGCTCTACTCTTTAACTTTGGTGCTAGATGCAGGTGGGTGGTCAATACCACACCCCAGCCACTTTACCCCCGGGAAATCCATAGTTACTATTAAATGCACTGCTCCTCTGCAAAATACTGGTAAGTATACCATCAGCACAACTGAATTTAAATTCATACTAAATGGTAACTGGTCTCTGTGTATTAAGTCATGTTTAGTTTAGTCTTCTATCATGTATTGACTTTAATATTTCAGAAGCTGCCTCAGAACCTGCAAGCAGCACTGTCAATTAAACCTGGCCAAGAAGTAATAATACCAGCCCACTTACATCTTAGAAGATTAATTCTGCCACACTATCTGGGAAAAGATAATGATTTCATCATTGAAGCACCACTTCCAAGTACCTTTCAGTGGACCTGTGAATCTCTAGATCTTCTTCCGGCTGATGATACAGAAAACGTGTTGTGTGGTGAACTGTGACAGATAACTGTGGACTAATTATACACTACATGTTTATATGAGATTTATTTATTGATGCAAATACATTTTTCTAACATGCAGTACCATATAATATTGTTAATGAGTAAGAACATGTCTTCCTTTTAAAATCCTGTGCATGATGACTCTTCTTCCTCCAGCAGTTGCCAAACGTGCTTTCCATCCATGTCTTTTGATCCTTTTATGCTCGCAAGGTCTAGGGAAATAACATCTAACTTTAGTACGCACAAATGTTCGTCCCCAAGCCCCATTCCCTGGTAACTGGTTGCATATGTCACTTGTTCTGCATACATGTTGTGTGACCAGCTGCCCAGAGACAGGATGAGATGGTAGTAAACTGTTGTTTCCAATCAGCTGTGATAGAGACACTGTAGGTGTGTAGTTGAATTTGCTCTTTATAATTTGAAGAAGATTCAGGTTCTTACATCTGGAAGTTCTTGGTTCACTTGAGGCTGCTTGTGGTGCAATACTGCAGTGTAAATGTCTTGTACTGAGTGGTAAGAATTTACACCTTCCCTGTCTGAACATGAATACAAAAAATCAGCCATTAAATAGCACCATGATTATTAGCTGAGCATCCAAGCTGGGATCTAAAATATTTTCACCACCAGAGTGTTCTCAAGAATGAACAAGGTAGGTGGTGTACATATAACTTAACATTGAGGGATATTCACATGACCATTATTGCCTTGGAAAAGCAGTTAAGTACTGAATACAGTATTGTGAAAGGGTGTCCGTATTCTTGGCTTAGTTGTATGGCATGCAAATCATACCTTCTCTGCATCATTATTTGTTGTCCATAACATGTCTGGCTGTACCACATCCTTCCACATTATCTCATAAATGGCAAGATTTGGGGGGGGGATTTACTGAACCTAAAACTTGTGTTTTCATTTTCTCTACAACTTTGTCTGAAATATTTTAATTCTAAAAACTCGGCAAGATATCAAATGTACTACACAGATCTTCAAGTAAAGCATATGTTAGTATTGTCAGATTTTAATCACACTTGAATTTCTTCAATAGATTTTTGAAAAATACTCAAAAATTGTATTTCATGAAAATCCATCCATTGGGAGCCAAGTTGTTCCATGCTGACGGACAGACGTGACATGAAAAAGCTAATAGTCACCTGTCACAATTTTGCGACCATGCTTAAACAATTAGACTTATAATTGTGTTTTCAAAACTGTAGCATTTGTTTTTTAATACCATGAATGAACTTCTTACCTTAATTCTTTAAGGTGCATCTGCTTTTCAAATGGCTTGGATTCTGAAACCACTGGAAGTTACTCTGTTTCCTCTTTATCTAATAATTTTCAGCAATCTTCATCAAACCACATTTTATGCTAGTTTAGCTCCCAGTAACTCTCTTCGGCTAAATTTGGTACACTCTGTAATACCTTCCTAAACCTTACTGTTTGAGTGTTACGTATAAATCCAATTTTCACTCTTGACAATCTGACCTTTTGACATAAAGTTTACTACTCTGCCCCATTATCACTACTAATATAACAAAAAATTCGTGTTCTACTTCCCCAAGATATTAAAAAGTTATGATTATACAACTTTAGTTCCTACGTGTCGTTCCAAGAAAGAAACAGAGGCATATTTCTACGTGAATAACACAGTTTACATGGAACGTAAAATATGGATCTAGCTATAATTACCTTAAGGTTTGAACAAGCTGGAACACAAGACTTTTCGTAAACATATTTTACCTCCCACTCACCAACAAGCAAACGCCATTCGCGTTTTGCACGGATATACATCAATTTCAAATCGGTGTGTAAATACTACAAGATATGTGGATCAGGGCTATCAGTCCGATAAGTGCATTCCACAGTTAAAGTTGTTAAAGTTCTGGACTTTTCCCATCGTCTTATACATTGAAATTCATGTAATTAAAATAGTAATATGTTTCGGGGGGCAGAGGATACCTTAAGTTTGCATTATTTAATTCTCACACGTTCAACGCTGAAACCATTGATCAGAGTAAAGATGAGCGAGGCAACGAGCTCCTTGTGCTGCCATCTATTGACGTGGACATTGGAAAAAATGCGCCACTCCGACATTTGCGAGCTGTGCTACCCAGCAGTATACGTATTAAACTCATGAATGCGAAATATTCTGCTCCCAATGATAGCAAACATTCTCAGACTTTAATCTTCTCTTAATGTATTTTTAATGCAAATCTGATTTCTTAGGGTTGTTCCCAAACATTTACCCTGTGTAGATAGATATGTCTGACACTACATGCTGTGTAATGTGGGGGACATGTTAAATTCTGTTTGTAATCTTGAAAAAATGAAAATGTGTGTGTTTGAACTCATACTATACATACACTGTTTGTAATCTTGTACAAAACGAAAATTTGTATTCCTCTTGCTCACTCTTCATGTATATGCTTTCCACAAAATGGTTGGCCGCTGTTCCTCGTCTGTCTCCTCAGCCAAAACATTTAGAATGCAATGATTACTAGAATTTAATATTCTCTTTCCTTGGCCATACAATGCAAAACCATGTTCCTTGTATGCCGCACAACCATGCATCACAAAAAGAGCTCACAACTTTATATACTCTGTATTCTGGTGTGTTATAAACATGCTAGCTCATAAAAACAACTGACACTATATACCTACAATGAGCTGAAAAACAGTATGCATGAAGAGCTCCGATGCTTCAACAGTTTTACAGGACCAGCATAGCTTATCAAAATCTCACGCAAAGGTGGAAAAATTGTGTTAATAATAACAGAGGCTTTGTGGAGAAACAATCTCAACTTTATAAAGAATGTACCCATGATCTATGTAAATTTCATTATACTTGTAATAATAGTTTCTGAGAAAAAAATAGAAGGCATTACTTTTGTACTGCCCCTCATACAATACAAAATACTTTCTAGATGTCTGTGAGCTGAGTGAAACCATTTCCAGTACCTTATTTAAGTATGGTCAGTAAAACCTAATACATATTAACTGGACTAAACACTGAACTAAAATGCAAGGACCCTGACTCACAGCAAACTGGAAGAAGAGTGATTGCATCAGTGCCTACTGCCAGGAAAAATGGACAATGAATTGACAAACCATGTCACATAAAATGACACATCACCCTGAAGGTGGTGGCAAAACATTTTGCCAATATAATGGCAAACACTAGACATTATTTAATGCAGGGCTGATCACCTTCAACCCACAGGAGGCCCACGTAATTTATAAGGACTCCCGAGGAAAGCACTTGTATATACATGTATCAAAAAGAGAGGGGAGATTTCACTAGAATGTCATATTTACAAATAAGTTGCATTACTGAAAATATTCAGGTCACCGTGGGCCGCATGTTGACCAGTTCTGATTTTAATATACGAGTACTTTATATTTGAAGGAAGAGGTATGTTCATAGGGTGTGTGTGTGTGTGTGCATGCATGTATACACGAGCGCACGCACGCGCGCACACACACACACACACATTTAATATGGATGGTTGTCACTGCATCACAAGACTCAATTTTAATATATACCTAAGGTCACCATTCATCCTGGATTTTGAGGACAGTCCCCAAACTAATTTTTTCCCCTAATTGTTTATTGTCCCAATTTTATTCCATCTTCCTGATAATACTATTCAGAATGGAGAATTTCTTGGATATTGTTATTGACTTCCCCATTGAGAAGACTGAATGAGTGCTGACAATGGTGCAGTAAACAGTAAAGATGTAAGATACAAAAACCATGACTGTAATATGTGTGTCATTTTAGTTGTTATTTCAATTCTGTCCCCATCACTAAATAGGCCAGGGAAAATATTAACACTATATACAGCCCACATTTTTTTTTTGTAAATGGTCATGCTATTGAACGAAACACAAATAAGGATAAATACATTATTGAGTTTAAGGGTATACAAAAGAACACATGCACATCATCACAATATGAGCAATTTTATATGACCGCATTTATGGCATGCAAGCACAACACATGAATGATACCATACTAAAATAGGATTCTTTCATGAAGAGAAAAGATGGAGAAATACTGCATAGCACTAATGCATGACATACAGCAAAACACAGGCATGGTACCGATATGAATGACAACTTTAAAACAAACTTTATGTTCGAGTGACCGTGCATCTTTGATAATTTAATAAGTGTTAGACCAACTAGATGCAACAAATGGTGATTTACTGTTAATCAATATTATCTCAACATGTTTTGGGCATAAAGATGCCTGAAACATGTTGAGATAATATTGATTAACAATAAATCACCATTTGTTGCATCTAGTTGGTCTAACACTTATTAACTTTAAAACACTTTGAGTTTGTGCTAATAATTTGTCTAGCCGTAGTAACTTGCATAGGTACATTACGAGCATTTAGTTACAAAACATATAAAACTGATTTCCTTAGAAAATTTTTTACTGCACAATATAAAATAATACAAAATTCCTTAGTCTAAGTATTATTCTCTATACACAATGATAAACAAGTGTATTATGGAAGACCTTTACCTTAACTAATACAAATATAGTAAATGGAAATGACAAATGTTGTTTAAACATAACTACCTAGATTATGAAAATAGATCTCTACAGAGTAACTTCAGTTTATACTTCATTGTTATGGAATAAACTTGAGCATACCACTTACAAATTTAGAGGCCATTTTTACAGGTAACAATTATGTGGTGGGCTTCTGACATTCTGATTTTGTGTGTCTATCAGTTTTACCAGTGAGTGGAATTTACAGCAAAAGTGTCTCACAGAAACCCTTGTTTATAATTAATATAATTCCACAATGTCATATCATTTCTTATCAGAACAAGGTCAAACAGACCTATGAACCACTCGGTATCCTGTTTTTCAAGACTAACATAAATGGGCGAGTGCAAATGGGAGACATGAAGATTGGATTCAACAAGATATTAACAGCAACACAGTATTTAAAAAAAATAAAATAAAATAAAAAAACCCAAATAAATAAATAAATTAAAAAAAGCAACCTATGTTTTGTTGCTCTTTTGCAGCTTTCATAATGTACTGGCATAGTACCCAATTGCCTATATACTGTAATAAGAGGAAGTCATGTATCTAACATTATTTAAGAAGTATCTAAATTGAATCCAGTTCATGACACGCTCCCATATAATCAAGAAGTTTCTTCTTCTTCATCTTCATCTTCTTCTGTTAAATGCAAAACCTGAAAATTCTTCATGGTAAATGAAAATATATATGTCTATTAAAACCACTGTTGAAAGCCAGTACAGTAAAAGGTTTGTCACATCTTAACGTGGTGAAAAGCACTTACAGCTTGTACATACCATTTACTGAAACAGATGTGTGGGGTTGTTTAGTAGTGCTCCAACAGGGTAAAATAAAGACTATGTATGACAAAACTGCATCATGTACTCCGATAATATGAAGGTGCAAAGCGAAACACCAGAAAAATATGCAACTGACTCCAATACTGTAGTTCATAGAAGCTAATCTGCAATTTTTCCTGCACATAATTGGCCAGGTTATTAAAACCCAAAAGGTACTAACAGTTTCTTCTCTCTAATTAGGTCCTCACTGAAGTGCATAAGACATAATCTTAAGAAGAATATTCTGAGGATAGCAAGTGGTTTTTTTTTTTAGTATTACAGCCAAAATGTTATTATCAACTTAACTGCAGTTGCACACACATATTTCATTTTCACTAGAAAAACCCTTGTGTTCTATCTGTATTTTCTGTTTTGGATACAATTTTTGTAGATATCAAAACACAGCCCTGTCTCATATTTAACAAACATATCATTGCAAATATAAAATATCTGCATAATAAAGAATATTGTTATACAACAATGACAAATAGTAACACTATCCAAACAAATTTATCTTAAAAAATATACTCTTGTCCTTACAGCCTGAGTATAAAACTAACTAGCATCTCTTTAATGCAATTGAAAAGTTACTGTACAAATAGATCATTTGGAAAAGGTACCTACTTACTTCTTACTGTAACTTTTCATCTAAATATGTTCAGTCTTAAATTGAATCAAATACAAACTTTACAAACTGCAATTGTACAAACAGTCCTGCAGGCAGATTATCTACAACTGCACAGGTATTTGCATTCTTATTTCACTGCTGGTATACATATAAACAGTGCATCAATTACTTCTTTTAAAGTAGTACAAAAGTAACAAAATATGAATTATACTATCCAGCACTACATAATATTCATCAAAAAGTCAATGAAAACATGTTCATACTCTGTCACTTCCAGAGCCACTTTTCAATCAACAAGACTACTATCTTTTACATAATGATGTAAAGCCAATATGGGATTGCGCTGCTATAAACTTCCCAAAACCATTTCTGTACTTCCCACACCACTGTGGTTTTTTTTTCCCCCTGACAAATTTTACTGTACACTGAGTAATTTATCAAACACTTCCTGCTATCATTATAATGATTAAAATTTAAAAGTAGTAATTTATTATTTATGTCCATGACAGTGCTTATCACAACTTGGATCACATTTGTGGCATATTTCCACTTTTTCAGATTTGTTTTCTAGATTCATTAAGATGTAATTTTGATGTGATAGTGTAATGGAGTGTTACCATCATCAGCTACGAGCATGACAGTAGCCTGTTGAGGATCAGCACTGATGATACTCAATCTGTCTGATCCAACGCTATTCATGACTTCAGCACCTAACTGTGACGAGAATGGGATTTTCTTATCCACTTGATGCTGAGGTGAATGGAATGCTTCTGCTACTTCTGATGATGAGGTGCAGGATGTCTGCATATTACTAGACTGCACTGGGGGTAATGCTTGTGCCTGTTGAATTCCTGTATTATTCATCAGAGGATTAAATCCAACAGCATTAGGCAATATTAATGAATTTCTACATATGGTAGGTAAAAACTGAGTGATGTTCTTGTTGTCACTTTTATTAACAGAGTGCTCACCTAATTGGTTTGAAGTACCAACATTGCCTTTGCTTAATCTTTTCATACGAACATTGACTGTGTTCCAACTACTTTTGATGTTGATAGTTGGTAGATTCAACTGCTGTATATTTTCTTGCTGATTTTCAAATGTTTCATCTTTTGAAATGTATACACTTTCACTACTAGTAACAGGTACATCCAGCACCACCACATTGGCTTTATCATCTTCTGGGTCATCTGAGAAAGAAATATTGCTCTGTTTCATGGCTTCTTCCACAATATCTTGGAAAGATTTCTGGGGTAGTTCAGTCTCAGCTATTGGCAATGTAAACTCACTTTCATCGTTACTAACACAACATGTGTTTTGTAGAACTACTACATCTTTATTCTCATCATCTGTTTTAGTAGGACCTGAGCCAGCCACTGCTGACGGATGACAGGTTTCTTTGTCAAAACTCAAACCTATTTCTTCCGCAATGTCCTCTTCATCTTCCTCGTTCATAAAGTCACAAGGTTCCAATCGTCTTCTGTTACCACCTACTTTAAATCGCCCTTTTGCTTTACGAGACCTTTTCTTCCCAGTGTGTAGCTCCTGCTTTACTTGTGCAGTTGCGGTGCTGTGAGGGGAACGGGGCAAAGTCCTAACACGACGGAACTCCTCCTCTGACAAAATGATGAGGCCACCAGAAGTTGTCAGTACCTTCCCATGACGAGTTTTCAGATGACGTTTGTAAGTGTTACGGGTTTTGAACCTAAGGCATGAAAATATTCATAACTTAAGTACCTCAAAATAAGTTTCTTCAAAATTCTTCTACAAGCACAAAACTGGTATGTTCACAAAAATACATACAGTGAACCCTTGGTCATATAACTTTCAATCAGCTGACCCCAACATGAACAGATCTGCCCTTCTCACTCTCCAGAGCAGGTACTGGTGGGCAATTTGAAACTGCTGGTGTGTAACACTTTAAACTTCAATTTACCATTGAGATAACATATTATATGTATTTTTGTGAGGGCCTATGGAACTACACTTACAAGGCAACAACACTTAGGCTAGCCTAGGCTTACTGTGGTGTACATGACACAGGTCAAACTCAGTGAGTGGCAGAAGCTCCTGACTCATATTTAAGCTGTAAAATGTGCTGGTGTGTCTTCTTCTATAAAAAGGTCAAGCAATCCCATTGCAGGCCTGAACAGGCTCTAAGGGTTCCAGGTGGCTGAGGCTCCCAGATTTCAAGACAATCAGCACATGAAGGTGGTAAGGTTGTCAGCCCCACGCACTGGCTGCCTTTACCCCCAGGAAATATTCCTGGTACTCATTTCTGTTAGAGGCTGAGTCGACCCCAGGGCCGGAGTGCTACAGGAAGGTTTACATCAATGAAAAATTCCAATGACATAATCGGGAATTGAACCCGCGACCTTCCAGCTTGTAGCGCAGTTCCTCAACCAACTGCGCCACCGTGTCCCCCTGTCTTCTTCTGTACCAAAATTATATTACGTGTTTTCTTTTTGTGCTAATATACTGCCTACAATTGCTTATTTGGCTTCCTAACTTTGCATCTGTAGGCCAGGAAGATGAACACTAACAACAAACAACAGTCTTATTGGCTCTTCTTATCCAAATCCCCCCTCAACTTGACTGAATATATGAGGGTTCACTGTACAAACTTCAGACCCATATTTCTCTAAAATATTGCAGTTTAACAAAATTTCTGTTGGACTGGTCTTAAAACAGTCATGGTCAAATTTTCATAACATATCCATTATGAAGTTGAAGTAGAAGAACTCACTACAGAAGATGTAAAAAAAGGCTATATGAAACTTAAAAAATAACAAGGTGGCTGGAACTGATGGAAGATATCCAGACTTAATAAAATACAGAGGAAATAAACTATTGAATATAATTTATGAATTAGTAAGGCAAATTTGGGAGGAGGAAAGAATACCTGAAGAATGGAAAGAAACAATAATAGTTCCTACACACAAAAGAGGAGACAGAGAAAGGTGTGAGAATTACAGGGAAATAGCATTAGGAAATGCAGCTTACAAAATTTTGTCAAATATATTATTGGGAAAAATTAAACTATATATTGAAAAAATTTTGGGGGACTATCAGAATGGATTCAGAGATGAAAGATCTGTAAATGACAACATATTTGCATTGAAAATAATAAACTAGAAAATCTGGGAGTATAATCAGAGTGTACAATATTTATGTATTGATTTTCAAAAGGCATGTGGTTCTACACAAAGAGACATGCTATCGAAATGTATGGAAGAATTTAAAATTCCTACAAAATTAATAAATATTTGTAAAACATGTGTACAAAAGACAAGAAGTGCGGTTAGAATAGAAGGAACATTGTTATCTTTTTTTGAAAATAAAAGAGAACTGAAACAGGGTGGCTCTCTATCACCAATATTATTCAATTTAGCATTATAAAAAGTGATACAAAGTGTAAAAATGGCACCTAGTGGAACAGATTGGTAAAGAACAACTGAATATATTAGCATACGCAGATGATATTGTATTAATTGGAAAAACTGAAATAGAAATAAGACAAATTTTGTAGAAATGGGAAACATTGCCAGAAAGTTAGGACTACAGACAAACCAAGGAAAAAAAAAAAAAAAAAA
>JGI20166J26741_11777140_pt1 | contig 10319 bp, 8 predicted proteins | sample TergutCu122P5_FD_26741 | JGI IMG/M metagenome (IMG submission 26741) | reverse complement strand
TCATAATGCAGACTTTTTAAGAATATTTTGGCATAAACACCACATTTACCTACATATAAGAAATTTTTCCTAATTCATCACCTTATAGACAGGCACAAAGGTAAAGATGTTCTACATAGTATATTTCCTGAAAATTTTAAGGTTGTGAAGGAAGGTTGTCTTATATGCTACTGCAGTTTGTCTACATATGGCAGTACAAAGATATAAACAGTTCTTAATAGTGATATCATTAATGGTCAAAACCCCCCAAGTTAAAATCGGGTATGCAGCCCCATACGTGGAATTTAAATCCTCTGTTCTCTCGTTCTATCGCTCTCTCTCTCTCACGCATACACACATGCATGCACACACACAAACACTCACACACAACCTGTAACAGGACACAGTTTGTACAATGGACACTTATTGTCTCCACATGCACATATAAGAACTGACTGTACCTGCAAGGAAAACTAGTTGATTTTCAACGGATATGTCTGGTCACAAAAAAAGTGCTCTGTCTGCACTCATCACACACACAAGATTTCACATTACTTTTACATCAAAACATAATAAAACACAATTTCACTTACACATTTTTCTGACTCAGATGATTCATATCAGTAGTTTGAATGCAATCATATTTGGTACCACAGACTTCACATCCTGACTTGGCATGTTTCTGTAGCTTCCCTGTGTGAGTGCACTTGCTGCATGTGGTACCAAGAGTTAAATACTCAGCTTCCAAACATTCATAGCGAGGGTTTGTTCGCCACTGCTTCAGTCTGGAATGAAACATTAGAAAAACTGAGAATACATTCACTTTCCAAGTTGTACTATTTCATCCTGAAGAGACAGCACAACCTACGTAATTAGCAACTAAAGCACATAAATGTTCTCATGATCTTTTATAACATGTGAAAAGTACCTCAGTTTAATTTTATGGACATTCTGTATAGCTACCAATGAAATAAGTGTAACTTTGGATTCAGTTAAAGTTACTGCCTGTGCTACATCCTTCAGAACAAGATCCATCTCTCCAATACAGGACAAAAATAACAGACACCTTACAGGAAGACCTACATGCAGTTCTGTACACACCTCGAGTGTAAACAGGTAAAGTTGCCTCTGTGCATTCCATGGGGGCACTGAGGGAATAAAGGTATAGTTCCACGTATTCTTTACCTATGCACTATTTGGAGGTAAATGGTTGGCTTCACGTGACTGCCATGTTATCCCCTCCTTAAACAGCCGCCAATACCTACTGAAGAGGTGGCTGGGTGAGTCCTAAAGCCAGTTGGGACAATTGGTTTAAACCTGTTAACACTGGTGTAAGTCAGCTGCATGCATTGTGAGTTGTGCATTGAGCATGGAGAATCTCATTTTGAATAATTTTTGTAAATTCTGTAGGTAACAAAGAAGTACACATCATACTGTAGTACACACTTTACTAAGAAGTGAACTGACTTTTGGGACAGTATATCCAAATGTGCAAAAAAAAACTGGGTCAGTGTATTGAAAAAATGACACATAGCTCCATTTACATTTCCCAGCATAATGTGAAAAACAGCTGCCTACCTAGGCAGAACTTCATCATCTTCTAGTCCTTCCAGAAATTTCAAAGCACTCTCCTTGCCCACTCCAAGGACACCTCTATCATTGTAATCACAACCACAAAGCAAGGACAAGGCAATAAGTTTCACTCGACTGAGAGCCAGCTTCTCTTCGATGTCAACTGTTTTATATTCTTCTACACTATAAGAAAATGATCCCTGGTGACTAATGCTGAAGTTACGGTATACTGTGCGAGCACCATATAAGAAGCAGTCTCCATCTTGTGTGATGCATCCATCAACCAACTGCAAAATTTAAATAGTCATCTGACACAGACACTCAACACTGATCTAGAGTCACTGAAACTAAATTTAATTACACTCTTGTTCCCTAAACCATATTTTCAGTTATTTCAATTTATTTTTTTAAACATGGCTCTTCAATCTTCATTTCCCAGTAACTGTTCTTTTGGAAACAGATTTTGTAATAATACTGTCTTCCATAATATGATGCTGTGTAGTCTGTTATAAATTCAGAGACACTTCTAAGGAATGTCAGTCTACACACCACAACCCAGAAGACAGTATTCCACATGTCACTGCTGTCACAACCACACATATCACTAAAGCTTTTAGCACACATTCCTCTACTTAATGATAATATCTGCAGTTAGCCTTTATCATCTGTGAAAAGCATTATGTTGGATGGTCAAGCATCACATTAATGTCACCAAAATACCCCATTATTTAGAGCCAGACTACAGCAGTTACAGCACAGTATTTTTCTCCACAAATTTATCAAGGTCTCTGTTAAGCTTTCTTGCTGTGAGTTATTTACAAATATTGCTCTTTGCTGCCACAGCAGGATCACATTTAAGTCATGTCCTGTCCATGTGATTATTCCGTCAATACGACATTCACACTTCTTCCTGCTCAACTAGCCTGATTACAATACTTGGTAAGAGCAGCATGCAGTATTAGCCTCAACAAAATATAATTTTTCCTTGTCATTTTGATGCAAATTTTGAGGACTCATATACTGAACAAAAGCAAGTGTGGAAATTTATCAGTATGTAGTAACAATGCTTATTCAATCCAAATTTCTCTCAAAATACTTTTCCAATTTACGGCAGGCAAACTCAATGAAACTGTAATTTCACAGCACCCCTAAAGGGCTATACTGCATAAAAGTAGTATTAAAAAAAAACACACATACACACACAAAATCCAGCTTACCCCAGCTTCATCTAATTGAGCACAAAGCGCCTCAGCTTCACCAAAACTCTGAACACAAGGCACTCCCATGATTGTTAGTAAAACTTCACACTGAAAAGTTTGTCAGAAACAGAAATTCAGTGAAACAGAGTAATGTACATCATACAACAAATATCAAACATTTCCTTTTTCACATATTTATTTTATTAGTTAGTATAACAACACCTACATGCTGGGCCAGAAGAATGGGAGGTGCAGAGATATGTCTTGGCCACAGAGGCCAAGCAATCCAATATACAAAGCCATTCATACACATTACAAACACTCAACTATAAAGGTGATGTACTAGGAATTTTATGTTATCTTACTAAGGCATCTGACTGTCTTAATCACAGCATGTTAATGACTAGCTTATTACAGATACATGAAAATGTAAATACATGTAGAAAAAGTGCAAGAGGAATTCTCCATATATTAATGAAAATATTTATTCTGACTGCGATAAAGTTTGGTATCCACAAACTGAAGAAGAGAATTTATTAATATGCTTCAGAATTTACTGAATACTTTTGTCTTTAGGTGGACACCTCTCAGGTTGCATATTGAAAAACTGTAAGATATTAATTCAGTCTGTATGCTTCTTCTATTTGCAGACGGAGGGGCAAAAAACAAGAGTGTTGTACACAAATTTGAGGTAGTTATGAACTGACAATCTCCACACAACTACACTGATGGACTGTACAACTGACAAGTATAAGAAAAAGTTCCACACCACCACCTTGATAAAATACATAAAAATTTGGAAATACTTAAAAATATAGTAAATAAATATTTCATCACACAAGTATGATAAATTTACCTAGCTTTGTGCTACAAACAAACCTGCTTCAACATATTATCCAATCGGGAGCGACGCCCTGTGTTTCTTCCCACTCTGGTGTGTTCACACAATTCAGCACTGTCTTCATCAGAAGAATTGTTTTGTTTTCTATTCTTTCTCCTCTGCTGGACTCTCTGTGACATGGTATCATGTTTCAGGGAGGGGGCTGTGCCTTCCAATACAAACACAGGTTTCGCACCCAACAGCAGAAGGCATGATGTACGGAAGAAGAGATTCCTGGAAAGTGAATTATTGTTGTTAGAGAACATATATGTCGGTGTTTCCTGTATTAAGTATTTCTTAAGTCAACACTGTATCAACTACAGGGTGGTGCAGCACTTGAATATGAAGAATAAGACACCCAATAAACTGTAAAGAAAACCTCCCATAAATCCAACCCCTCGACCGTACCTCAGGGTAATGTAGATTCACACTCTACTCTACCCTGGGTCAAGTGGGAGGCGGTAACACTTGTGGAGAGTATACCCTGATGGGGGTTGCTATGACACACGCTGGCTAACGGGGCTCTGGTCTACCCAAGCCAATGCAGAAGATATTGTGCCGAAGGCTGCGTGGCACTGGGATAGAGATAGCAGTGTCACTAATGATCCCCTTGGGGAACCAGGCCACACTCCATTGTACGTAGGCTTTCCATGTGCGTGGGACTCTGTAGATGGTGATCTTATGTTTTTCCCATATGTAGGACGGCTCCTTTTTGGGGACTCTGGCAGACATACATGAATGAATGCATAAACAGACCAATGACTCTGGTGATGGAGTATCCCTGTCCATGTGGACCCTGTTAGGAAATATGGAGGAGGCTCCCTGACAGGGGACTGAGGGAAAGGTGAATTTTCAGGGGATGGGATGTACAAGGTTCTGTGGACAGGTGTCTCCATAGGGGTCCCACTGGGGAATCTGGAGAGGGGTTCTGAATAGAGGGAACTGTGAGAGATAGTGGGAGGAGGGCTCCGGAAAAGAAACATCTCTCTTTACAGAAGATCTGTTAGGGGGAACCTGGAAGTGTAAAAGAAGGTTCTGGAGACAGGCACCTCTTTCCATTGGGGCCTTGCTGGGAAACCTGGGAGACGGCTCATATGCCTGGGGCTTATGTGTGGAAGGAAGTTCTAGGATGGGTGTTTCTCCATATAGGGGCCCTGTTGGGGGACCTGGGGAGGGGAGTCTGTCTACCGGGAACATTGAGAGATGGATGAAGGGGGCTCTAGGACTGGGGTATCTCTCTCTGAAGAGGCTCACTGCGGAGGGCCTTGAGGGAGGGTTCGTTTACTGGGTACCCTGGGTCATGTAAGAAAGGCTCTGGGGATGGGTATCTCTCTTCATGGGGGGTCCAACCTATGGGAGCTGTGTGAAAGGAACCTGGAGGGAGGGCTCCCTTGCTGGGGACCCTGGAGGATAGGTAGATGGGCATCTCTTTCCACAGGGGCCCTGCTGGGGAACCTGGAAGGGAGCTCATCTACCAGGGACTTTGAGAGATGGATGAAGGAGGCTCTAGGAATGGAGCGTTCCTCTTTGAAGAGGCTCAGTGTGGAAGGCCTCTGGGGAGGGCTTCTTTACTGGGGTCCCTGGAAGATATGTTAAGAAAGGCTCCGGATATGGGCATCTCTCTCCAAATGGGCCCCTTTATGTCTGTGGGGAACCTGGAATCAGGAGGGGTGGCTCACATATGGGGGACTTTGAATGATGAATGAAGTAGGGCTCTAGGAATGGGGCATCTCTCTCCGAGTGGACTCCATGAGGGGGGCCTGGAGAAAGGGCTCCTTTACTGGGGACCCCGAAAGATATGTTAAAGAGAAATATTGAGACAGATGTAAAAATGCCCTGTAAGTGGGTATCTTTCTCCATAGGGACCCTGTTGGGGAACCTGGAGGGAATTCACTTGCCAGGACTTTTTGAGAGAAAAGGATAGTATATCTGGGTTCCTTTTGTGGACCCAGAGGACATTAAGATTTTAGGTCTGGGGGCCATCTGCAACTCTGGTAAAGGGACAGGGCTCTCCTGAGCTGATATCAGATTATGGGGAACAAGGGGCCCGTTTATAAGGCCTAGGTGCATCAGGACTGTAAGGGCTCGAACCCAACGCAAATCCATCCATCCATCTATCTGTGAGAAAAGGACTAGGGAGCAGCATATTTTAATTTATTATCTTCGACTAAATCTCAAGGTAGACCTGAAGAGGAATCAGGAGAAGGTCTTGGTGTCAGATAATTTCATACGCAACACTGCCCGAGCTAGCAACATATCTAGACCTCACAAGCAATGATGTAATATGAAATAGCAATCTTCCTCTAATATAATCACAAGCAAACAGTAGTTTGAAAGCCACACATATATTACAAATCAATGTGCCACTTGGAAAATTTCTCACTGGTGGACAGAACCTTGTTTCACAGGGACTGCAATTTCAAAAAGTGTTTTACATGTAGTGTCTGCTGCAAATTCTCAGACAAGACGAGCACATGTCATGAATGTTCCAATGAGCATTTTGTATTGTGGGGAATTAGTATAATGTTAATGCCTAATCATGAACTTTTATCTAGGTTAAAATAAATGTTCTACGGCCTTAGATTCAATCATTTATTCCTCCATGTTAAACTGCTATTAAACATTACACAGAGCCATTTTGTCAGTTTAAAAGAGGATAGCCTTAACCTATATCTATGCACCACCCATACCATGAATCCAGTGATGCTGAGTTCCCCATGCAGCATTCTCAGAACAAAACCTTTTTTGCGGCATAATGATTATGTAGCTCAATATATGGGCTATGCAATGGAAGTAGGAGAGTGTGTGAGGGTAATGCAATACCCAATGAAAAGGCCCATTCCCACTGGATAGAAACATGCATTACACCTCCAACCTTACTTCCCCTGCTATTCCTATATACCTCTTTCATAAAGAAACAAAATGGGGCTATGGTCCCCTCTCAGTGGACACGTCCACACTCCACACAGCTCACCCTTCTTTGCACTATATGTCGGGAGGAATCCTGCTTCTACCTCATAAGAGGTGAAGGGAGCCCAGCCCCTTCGCAATGGAAACCACCATGCCTACACCAAATTCTTACTGTCTACATGCCGGGCCGCCTCCTCCTTTGTCCTCCTCCAGTCTGCATTGTATTCCGACACGTAATAACAACTTTGATGCAAAAGGGTAAACCCCGAAAACCTAAATTACATTGGCTTACTCCTTACTATTAAGTCTAACATTTGGGTTACGATCCCTTATCTTCGGTGACAGTTGGTTCGGTTTGCTTTTACACAGTAATGAAAGGTACTGTACCTCAAGTACATTCTAGGCTGATTGCGCTTATCAACATTTTCACTGTCACAGACCCAACAACTCAGGTCTACTGCTACTGTTTTATCATGCAGCTCGTATAAAGATTTACGCTCACAAATGGGTGTCAAAATTGACCATAAATTTTTAACACCCATGACTTACAGAACTGCCTCTACACACTACAGTGAAAGACACATATACGAGAACTTCCGCTTGTTCTCAAGCATCACACAACGAAAAATACACTTCACATTGCATCCATTCAAATTCAAGCACTGGACTACAGCCACAGATAATGTAGACCAGTTGGCAGCGAGGCTTGGAGTTTGCTGTTAGTATACGCGCCACGGATGAGAGAAACTGTGCATTGAACTAAACCCTACCATATTCCTTCATAACTATCAGTATTGTGACTATTATTACAGATCCATGATTATTATATTATTAAAAAGCGTTTAAATGCGGGGTGTTAATTACTTATCATCGCATCTTTCAACTATCCCTCTTGTGCTATGTAGTAAAAGAACACTTTACATCTACACGCCACCAGGTGCGGAAAAGCCTGTCTTAACCACAGTCCATGGGTGAACTCTTAGAAACGTTTTTGCCTTTCCTTGTCAGTAATGTCCACAACCATCCATCAAACGCGTTTGAACTACGGACTCTGGATGCAATCGACGTGGGTTAAAACGGTTCGTTCTAAATTTCAGCATTATCTGCATGCTTGTGGTTACACAGGTTTTGGTCACTCAGGGAGGTTGTAGTTGTGCTTTAATGTAGTAATAGGAAATGTCATATATGAACGAATCTTTACAATCTTTCATTTTAATCAGAGTTTATGATCCTGACCCTATCAAAGAAATGCAAAAGCACACAACTGCACGACAAACAAATTATAAGCCACTGCGACATTTGCGGTTGTGAAATCTCCATGTATTTTGACACCAGATCGACTGGTAAATATTTACGAATTTTGGAAGACACTGTCGCATTACCAATCCACACAGTGCCGCATCCAAGAGCACGGATTTTCAAATTATAAGCCAATTTTCCAGGCTGGCTTTTCCTCTTCCGCTCGAAGTCGGCGATGAAAAACATGATACTTCACAATAGAAAGTGAAAAACACTAGGACAACTATGTTCTTATCTATGGGGTGCTACTGATGGAGAATTTACCCACTTAATGATAATCTGTAGTTAACACTTTGGCAGTACACCTTTTATCGTGGGGGTAAACAAAGAATTTTTCAGATTGATAGCATCAGGGACGTTTCGTTTTATTTTTGCGGATTTCCAGCGCACTCTGTTGGCGTCATTGTTAACAATTTGGTACTTATCACAGATCATCAAGTACTCATGGAACAGAGTAGTACTCATCGCGTGACGGATAGCGAAACAATTGGAACCGTGTCAGTGCAATGTGTTAGATGTGGTGCATAATAGTAACTCAGCAAGTGGTTACTTTAATTCACGTGGAGAACCATTGGTTTTAAATTAATTGCGATAGTATCTATTTTGCCGAACTGTAGCCAGGTTAGTGTAACGTAAGTCCAATGGAAAGGAGTTTACACAAATTCTTGGACGACATGTAAGTATATTTCCCCTCCTTGACCATACACTTTGTGAGAGCTTACAAAAGCAGTGCGGGTTTATTTCTTCAGGTCCGTAACAGACTTTCCTTGGCGGTGTTGGAATGAAGTAAGACCTCAAATTGCTTAATCTTCCATGTACTCTTGTGGCCTGGTTTTCAGAGTAATATCTTAATCTTTTTTATTATACCAGTGCCACCGCGTTCGACAGTTTTCTCTTTATGATCCGCTGCCAGCAGAGAGAGAGAGTGAGAGTGAGGGAGAAAATTCCATTTATAAACTGAAATGAAAGATAACCATGTTAAAGCATTTTGTTGTGATATCTACAGCAGGCACTGTAAGTGCAACACAAGTATGCCTGCTGCCACTCTCACTAGTTATAAGAAAGGTGTGCTTTGTGTAGTACCCTTGTTTCTCTTCCATCTAACATGGCACTCTGAAATCATGATGTATAAGTAATTAGGTTATCTATTAGCTCACTTCATACGCTGCATATATTTTTCCAACTGAAAGCTCATAAATAATGCACATATTATGGAGTAATTTTTGATACATGCACCTTACTATATTTTTGGTATGTATAATATAATATTCTTAAATACTGTTAATAGGCACACAAACCATATATTTTATACTTGTGTGGTGTTATATTTATACTGTGATCCTTTTTGCATCTTTGTACACGAAACATCTGTGGAACATAAATAAATTCTAACTTCTGTTTCTCTAGTATTGCCAATAATGCATTAGAAAACTGTTTACTCTGATATGCAATATACATTTTTGCTCTTGTGAGGGCAGACATCTAATGTACAGTGAGTTGAGGGAACTCATACTGACAGCTGTTTTGAGGTTACTTAAATTAGTGGCGTCTTATTGGCCCACGTAGGAGTAGTGGAGAGACTGAGTGTGCCAGGGCAATTTTATTGGACTTTTCTTTTTGGCCCCAAGTAGCAACTGGGGGTGGTAATTCCTGAAGAATAATGTATTGTTAGCTTATGGGCCAATTCAGTGTGAAGTTTAAAAATGCATGAGGATGGAGGTGCCCCTTAATTATGCTTCATATATTAGAGTTCACATGATTTCATACTATTCATGAATTTTTTTTTAATGAAGCCTTATGGGCACCATGACCCTACTTTGGAATATTTGTGTAATAAAAATGAAAGGGGGATTCTTTACTGAATTTTTCATACATTAGCCAATGCATGTAATTATTTCATTTGTGCATATATTTATTTCAGGTCCCAAGTTGCTAGTGTTAAAGGTTGTCTCTTGGCTGATGAACAAGGATTATGTTTAGGGGGTAAGTACAGCATTTCATAGTGAATTTTGGATTTATGGTGGATGAAGATACATTGTGGCAGGGGATTGTGACACTGTTTCAACTGCAGAGGTATAACAGAGATTGAGGGAAGATGAACATGAATAATGAGTATATTAAGATTTGGAAGAAGGCAGGAAGATAGATACAAAGATCTTGATCTGGGCATGATACAATGTTACCAATTTACTGACCAGTTCTGTGGCAATTATCTATGGCCTCTAAGTAGCATTTCTGTACATTGTTTAAAAAGAATGTGGATAAACAGTAAAGATAATAGAGGATTTCTTTTACATTTGTACCGTGCATCTTGATATTATCAAAGTTTTATTTATTCACCAACTGATGCACTATTGAGTTGTCTTGGAAAAACAATATTAAAATTTACATTAAAACAGCTCCGATATGTTTCGTTGCAGTTACACCATCATCAGGGAGCGCATTAATTCATACTTACTAAAGTTACAGTTGTTAAAATC
>JGI20166J26741_11777029_pt1 | contig 10319 bp, 5 predicted proteins | sample TergutCu122P5_FD_26741 | JGI IMG/M metagenome (IMG submission 26741) | reverse complement strand
CTGCACATTTTAGCTCAAAATTTAAATACCCTGTAGAAAAACCTTCCCACATCACAGTATGAACTGGGGTTTAAATGCCCCCACGCTGAAGGGTTAATTACAAATTGGCATATTCATACCTGAATCACAAAGATAATGAGCATATTAAATTTTGGAAATGCCATCGACCCAGACGTTCAGAATTTGTCTGCCTATCAGCTATCTAAAACCATAGTGATTAGTATAAAACAATTAAAACCAGTACAGAATATACAGGCATATCTGATCTAACACAGCCACTGAAGTACAGCAACCACCAACATAAAACAGCAGACAGCAACACACTGTAACCAGGTAATGTAAAAAGAATGGCAAAGTATATTACTTCTGCCTAAACCCATTCCTTTCCCTCCCTTGCCTTGATATACGGCTGTACTGGCTCGTGTTTATCACAATGCAGTTTTTTTGCCTATGTATATTTGTCTACCTATGCACATGCTGCCTACACAACACTGAAAATGCTAAAATCGACTGAGACTGTTCACAGAACATAGCCAGACTCCAGACCCAACAACCATAACTGTTAGACGAGACATTTTGGACCTTGCTAATATTATGGCAATCAAGGGTAACCTGTGTTATGCAGCCACATACATGGGTGATGTCACAGCACCGTCCATTCCACTCTCACTGATGTAAGCATTTGTAACAATCTGTATGCCTGTAGTTGCAGTCAGCATGATGCAGGTACCATGGATAGCATTTATATACACAAAACCCAGATCTTAATTAAAGAGCAAGCTGTTTTGTCCAATCACTATGTAAAGTGATCAACACCATAACCCTGCCTATACACACACAAACACAAACCCAACCACGCCATGGCTCAAACAATCAATTCATGGTCTGTCACTACTGATGCCCAGGTTCTGTCCCAGGCAGGGAATGTGAGATTTGTGGTGGACAAAGAAGCACTAGGGCAAATTTTTCTTTGAGTACCCCAGTCTTCCCTCATCATCATCATTACACTTATGACACACACCTATTTCATTAATCTACCAATGAATATCATCTTAGCAACTGATGGTGTAGGAGAAATGCACACACACAAACTGTAAGGCACTGTTGTGTAAAGTGACTAATACCATAACATTATTGAAACATACACAATCCCAAACGCGGCATGATTAACCATCAACAGACAAAACAATCAATGCAGTCACATTACATATACAATGTTTTTGCCCCAAATCGAAAACAGTATCCCGCAGTGGGATATTAAAGTGAACAGTGTTCTGGCTGCAGCAGGAACATGGGCATATAAAAGGCCACATGCTAAAGGTTACCAATCTAACAGTATTAACAAACACTCAACCCCAAACTGTACCCAAGGCAAAAATGAAATGGTCTGTATGTACTCATGTGTAATATGATTAATACTATAACATTATTTATACACATAACACCAACAAAAGCTTCATATTACAAGTGCAGTCAAGCAACAATGCACACACTAATAACAATGGGGTACTGCCTTGTTAAACTGAATATGTGTACGCTATACAATCACTGTTTTGTCTGTAAAATATATTGCATAGGAAAACAAATGTTAAAATGGTGAGGTGGCAGATGATATAAGGATTTGTAAATTTGGTGCCATTATTTTAAATGACCCAAATCACCAGTCACTTCCCATTAGGTCCCTTATGTCATACACTCAGTCTACTGGCTGACAAATTTCCACACTGCTCATCTGAGAGGCTGTGAGGTCCCTGAGGCTCATAAGCACCTACAAGTGGACATCTTTATGATGCGTAAGCTGGAAACAATTGTTACAAGAAATGTCATTAATTACAAACAAAATTCCTGGACACACCAGTTTTAGAGAACAATGTACAAAAATGTTAGAAGGTTACAAACAAAAGGTTCCATTTTAGAAAGTAAAAGCAACATGCTCAAGACATCAGGTGAGGAAAAAAAGTATGAATTTTGGGCCTACTGAAGACACGTCCAAGAAAATCTTTGGTGAGACTTGAATGACAGAAGGGTGCATCTGCATCATCACAACAAACTGCAAAAAACTGCTGTATTTCCATCCACATATATTAAATGTAGATCATAAACCCTACATTGCAACTCGCGTAGCAAAACTTAACATCTGTGAACTGCTATTCTCAGGAAGTAGATAATGAAGATATTGGCACCACTCATTCTGTTCGGCAACAAAACTTGTTTAATGTCAGTAATGTACTAATCCTCAGAGTAACAAGTAAAAGGCAATGCTATCCCTACACAGACCTGGACAGGCCCTTAGGGACCCCAGAGGTTGACCCTCCCAAAATTTCCAGATAAGTGGCATACGGAGGTGGCAAGGTTGTCAGCCCTACACACAGGCCGCCTTTACCCCAAGGAGATATTCCTAGTAGTCATTTCTGTTAGAGGCTGAGTTCAGAATAACAAACATTCGTCTGAAGAAAAATCTCATGTAAATCCACAGTGCTATTATATTATGTTAACCCTTTGGCACCGGAATTTCCTTTTAAATTTTAGCACACCTGTATTTAAAATGTGAATAATACAGGAACCGAAAAAGGTAGCATTATGAAATAAATGGCATTTTGAAGAGAAAAAGACGGAGATTATGCAGCATGTTTAAAATATTCAGTACATATGTTTGGTGAATAAATAAATAAAATGCAGCATCTGGAGGTTAGCTGTGTGGTACGACCCATACAGTGGCCGTTAGGCGTCAAATGGTTAATGTGTATGAATGATGTATTTTAACTGCAAAAAAGTTTACTTGGCCCATTTTTTCCCCCAGAAACTATAAATTCATATCAACATAACACACATGCTGACAGTATGTTCTGACAGGTGTCAGAACATACGAAAATGTTCTGACACCTGTCAGAACATACGAAAACATACGCCTTATTTCAGCAACATAACAACTCACACTATAGTCTCCAGCCCTGCCTTTAACCCAATGGAGCTGGAAATGCCCAGTGTGATCTGCAGGAGACCCAAATTTAAACAGGGGCTGCAGAAGAGCAGGAATATTTATGTGATGTTTGGCATAGTATCACAGTATGTTACAAGCACATAACACTCAATGCCAAAGCGTTAACACGGTCGGTAAAAATGTAGTATTAAATGTTATGTGTTAAACTAGAAAAAGAACAATCACTACCATGCCTGTCATGTGGACCACAGTCAATGTAGTGATGCATGGGGCGATTTACAAATATATCCTTGTAGTTGTGAATAGTGCTGGGTGAGAAGACTAACAAGTGGCTCACCTAATATACACTAAACAGAATAGTTTTACCTGTTGTTTTGTGTCTCAAGTTAGGGGAAGAATATATATATATGAAAGACATTCCAGAATGTGGTGCTGACAATACCTGGACCCAAGAAAAAGGAAATAAAAGAACACTAAATAATTAATAATCTCATGTATTTTAATCCTTGTCAAACATTAGGTTGGTATCAAATTGTGCAAAGGAAAGAAGATATAAACATACAGCATTTTGGTGGGAAAACCTTAAAGAAGAGACCATCTGGAAAACCTGGACAAAGTGAAACATTCGTGATTTCAGGCTTCTACCGCAACATAGATGAGAAATGTGCTCTTCTTGGTTGTTACACAGTGTGTAGTAGTAATCCCTTACCGATGCATCGGGACAACCTATTGGCCCCATCTTGACTCCCGAAGATGACTACCAGTTTGTCATGAAATGGTGATAAAGAATCACCACTACATGCTCTGTACCACCCAGAAGAGAACAGTATTAAAATGGATTTTGATGAAAAAGCATGTGAGGATGAGGACAGAATTCATCTGTTTTAAGTTAAAGGCTAATGGCTGGCACCTGTGAAGATGATAATACACCTTAGCATTCAACAAAATATGGGAAATGTCTAGACTAGCCAGGCAAGTTTCTACCCCCATTCCCCCCCAAAAAACTATATTCCCAGTAATTAGATAATGATATACATAAATGATACATCATACAGGAAAGCTCTGAACTTGTAGTTGGGTTGTAAAAGGTCCTAATCTTGTCCAGGAAACAGAACATTCTGTATTTGGGGGGGGGGAGGGTTCCTTAGTCCCTCCACACAAATGTCAAAAAAGTACCTTCCAACAGGCAACACCAACATCCTTCCACATCGTGTCAAATTTCAATAAAAACTCCTCAGGCAGACAACCGTGTCAAAATGTGAAAACTATATGCCTATACAGCATATACAAGGACAAGTTTACCTGTACAAAATAAACGATTGTTTATTGAATAATGAAATACATCACCTTAACAATTAAAATACAGGCAGTAACTAAGATTTCGGTTACCACTTAATATGGCGCAAAAGTGTGTTGGATGAAAGAAATGCAGGCTATAGGGAAAGTATTATAATTTGCAGTGCCACTTAAAATATCGTTTCCCTACTGGCACAGCAGTATTTAGAATGGTTTGTGAATGCCGAAGTGAAACAGTTAAGCGTGACAACAGAAACTGCGAGCGATAAACTATTATGGATATAAACGAAGCGGGAAACCTAACCTCTACAAGCGTATATTACATGTATCAAGTTTCTACGTATCCCTTAGTGTTATCAGCCCTCCTACGTCTTCGACGTATAACATGGCTTAGCAATAAAGTATACAATGAATACACATCGGACCCACAGCAATGTTACACTACAAAAGACTGCCTAATAGCAAGTGGCGGGGGGACAGCAATACGACGTTCATTTGTTTGCGTCCGGCATTTTCACGTGCGTTAAACTTTGTTTATACGTGTATTTACAAGATACTGCACTGCTGCAAAAGATATCTGAATAAGCACATGTCAAGGGCTAGCGGCATCTGTAACGAAATAGATAAAGCACTACTCTCGATTATTTCACAACATTAACAACGTATGTCCTAAACAACGTTTGTAGACAAACATGGCGGACGCAGCCAAAACACTCACCCACCATACATACAAATTATACTTTTAACAAGATCACAAAAAGGATACTGCAGTAACCCAAAAATTTGGTATCCTCTTGATAATGTCGTTCCTCTTTTCGAAATACGGCTTTCTCAATTTGTTGTACTTCTGTTCAACCTTCAGAATTTCCTCGCTTGCCTTTTCATTCAGTGCATCGATTTCATTTTGACAAGCATCTATTTCTTCCAGAGCTTTCTGCGTTTCGGCATCATAATCTCGCCCTTCTTCTCCTTCGCCTGATGCGCTGGCTCCTTCAACTTTCTTTAACTTCTTCGGTGTTGCCCCACTCGACATTTTAATGATAGAAAATTACAAACACAGCGTAAGTTTCCTACACCTCACACACTATTCAAACTGGCCAGATGAGAGAGAGATGGTCTAACACCAAGCTGATTTCATAGAATATCGATGAATGGTCACAGGGAAACTGTAATGGCGTACCTTCAGCGAATAGTGAAGGAACGCGGCTTCCAAACAACCAATAGTATTTTGTGTTATAAGACATCCAGTCATCCCGGGTCTATGCAACAAAATTAACATGGCGTCCGAAAGTGTGAGGAGTTGTGTGTCAAGTGATGAGTGTGAAGTAAATAATACGTTGTCCGATGATTGTGAAGAAACATCAGATAATATCAATGTTTCGAAGTGTACGTCAATGACAGGGCTTTCCATGAAAGTGTTTGAAAAACGTGAATTAAATAGCTACCGTAACTTACCTGGTTTGTTAGCAACGGCGTCATCGGTGGATGAGATTGATGTAAGAAATCTAGATAATGAAGACGTTCTTGACAGTGGCATCAGATCTGAAGATACGGTAAATTCAGATCACGGCAAAAGAAAAAGGGTTCATCACGATTACCGGAAGCTCTCAAATTCTGGTTACGTTGATGATGCAATGGGCAGGCGATATTCTTCTAGCACATCAAGTGCTAGTGAAAGCGATACACCAACCAAATTGGTAAAAATAAAGACAAATGGTCAGTCCCCTAATGATAAGACGACACTTGATCACCATAGTATACCAAATACTGTAAACAGCGGTTGTAGTCGAGATGGGAAGGAAGGTAAGTGATTTTTGGAGGTTTGCTTAAGGCTTTAACTGTCACGTATAAAGTGAGTTGCAAATGGTAAAAGTATATAGCCAACTAATGGGTGTTCATGGTGCATGTATATTATGGGAAATATGGGAATAAGTCCAGAATAGGATGGCACCTATTCAGTGGTTACACTTTGCAAGATTTGAGTTGTAAAAGAAGTATAATTTTAGTGCGAAAGCACGAAAGTAATGCTTGATACATAGTTTATTTTATTCCATGGAAGTGGCATTGTCATGAGGAGAAACAGTGTAAGAGATTTCCTGACATTGATTGTGACTGAGAAGTATGTGCTGATTGCAAGATTTGCTGCATGTCTTTGTCACAGAAGTGCCTATTGAGAGCTGAACCTCTGTCAGAGTTGTGGGATGAACTCTGAAAGTTTAAAATTTTTGTAACTAAACTGAATACTTGCAAAATATCCATAGATCACAATTTAATGTGTGTGCATTGTGTTCAGACCTAACCTTGGAATGTGTGTTGCATCATGACCACTGGAAGTCCAAAGTTTTTGTGACAGATGAATACAGGAGTCGATGGTTGGCACATTTGTCAAAAAACTGCAGTGTGTGTGTGTGTGTGGTGGGGGGGGGGGGCAGGGGGGAAATTGGGGTTTGATGATAAAAAAACACTTTAAACATAAAAAAGTGACATTTTTGTTGGCATTTGTTGGACTGATTCTTTGTGTGTGTGTGTGAGACCCTTATCCTATAAGGTAAGTTTCTAGTTCATTGCTCAGGCACTTGGAAGTGAGACTTTGGACACATGACTTGAATTTCTATCAATGTAATGGAACTTCCATGCCTAATCTTGGTGGTAATATGAAAGGCCTGCCATCCTGGAATGCAGGTAGTGTTGTAAGATATGTTAGCAGCTGTAAATCCAGTTTCTGCCAGTAAATTGAAACCTCAAAGCCCAACCGTGGTGGATTGAATATTTTTTCATGTATGATGTTTAACATGACATTTTGGTGAGATGTTTGTGTTTGCAACCTTGATGTACAGAAAGATTCATTTATAGTGCCCTTGCATGTAGAAAAATATAAACTTGGCATGTGTGGGCATGTTTGCTGACACCCGGCGGTGTTAGTGCTGCTGATGACTGAGTGGCTGGAAACTTGTTCGGTATTCAGTTGAACAGAGGGTGCTGTCTGCACTGCCTCTGCAATACATTAATCATGGAAAATTTGTAGTTGAAAGTTTTGTAAAATATTACACTCGTTAATAGCATAGTGTAAAAGAATATACATAGCGAAAGAAAAATTATGAAACACGTTCAGTGCTGGACAGACAAAATGTGAAAATTTGTATTATTCGTGGATGCATGAGGAATATAAACAGCCAAAGTAATAGATGATGCTTTTACAAAAATTGCTGGGCACTTCATCAAGTTTAATTTATGTTGCCTTAATGTCAGAGTCTGCTGTTCAGTGAGTATGTACAAAATCTTGGGGCTTATCTTTTTGGTGAAACATCCAAGAATATGTTAAATTAATTCCCACATACTTCTTCAGGGAGTCAGATGAAGAAGAGTAATGTAAAACATTCCACTTTCGTTATATGAATTGACAGTTTTCAAAGAGAAATTGTTGACATTTCAAGATGAGTGCCACTGCTGCTGCCTTTTTATTTATTTATTTATTTATTTTATAGAAATATTTTCAGAAGGTTGAAGGCCCACTTGGAAATTGGAGTTTTGCACTTTGAGACTCCTTTGAAAAATAATGCAGGTTGAATTGCAGCTGAAAATTGGATTATAAATTTCCAGCAAATGCAGACTTTGCATGCAGGACTGCTTCTGTGACAGCTGCCTTGATAAGGGACATGATTAAAAAATATCTCTTTTGTGGTCTGAAATGTATTTAAGAAATGAGAAATTTGAAAACAGTGATAGAAGTAGATTTTATATGTAGGTATTCATATGTGTGAGAATGTGTATGGAACTGATGTGTAGGCAAGTGCATGGGGATCACACTGTGGGAACTGAGTAAAACACAGTCTGATACTGCAGCCAGTGGCACGGGTTTCACTCTGTAGGTTTTATGACACCAAACCCAAGAGTAACTTCATCTGCTACTGAAATGTCTTGGAATATGAAAATATAATGCCTTTTCTGTGTGCTGATGTCGGGACCTTAATGCATTCGACTTCTGCAGCAGTTTTGCCCTTTTAAGTTTCTTATTTTCACAAAATGTATGGCACCCCCTTTTTTTTAAGGCACGGAGTATCTGTTACATTTACCTCATTATCTCATGGCAAAGCAGCTGCAAATTGTGATTATAATAATTGCTCATCCTCAAAGTATGATGTCTTTTCCAAGGAGGTAAATTTCACAACAGTGATGGAACTTTGGAGATTGTTGGTTATATTAACCCTTTGACACCTAACAACTTATATAAACGTCGTAACGCACAGCTAACCTCCAGACACTGCATTTTATATATTTATTAAACAAATATGTGTACTGAATATTTTAAACATGCTGCATAATCTCTGTTTTTTCTATTCAAAATGCTATTTATTTCACAATTCTACCTTTTTTGGTTCCTGTATTATTCACATTTTAAATACAGGGTGTGCTAAAATTTAAATGTAAAATTCCGGCGCCAGAGGGTTAATATTTGTGACATTACTATTATCCCCAATGTACACAATCAAATCTGACAGGTAAGCTGAAACATTTCAAAGGATTTTACATAGGTCTGACAACCGTGAATGTTGACTATCTCTGAAAGCTCAGAATATCCGTCACAATGAGTCATTTGTAGTCACATTTTATCCTGGCAGACATGCTAACTGAAAACAATGACAAGGTATGTCAATTGTCTGAACTTTTAAAGGCTTTAGTGGTGTGGAACAAGTGTGTGTGGTGTATTTGTTATTGAATTTTAGATATGTTGAGATACTTTTTTAGTCTGTGTTTTGTAGTGATTTATTAAAAGCTGAATGTTTCAGTAAATCTCTGAACTACAGTACTTACATACCTCTTGGTGTCCCAGACAATTAAATCTGCTATCTCTAATCAAAAAGTGATGATAAAGCGTCAAAAACACTGCTTTCAAGTTCCTGTGTAACGTTTGTGTAAGTAAATGGTAATTCTGTGTGCTGCATCGTATTTTTGTAACAAGTTTCTAGTCCCAATTTACATGTGCTGTTTTCTTCCTGTTGTACCAGTTCTAGTAGCTGGCAGGAAACACAGGGGCCAGTTGTACATGCTGCAGTTCATATAGTTTCAGTATTCCTCAACAGAGGGCTGTGTGAATGCTTCAGTGTGCTGCAAACGACACAATTACGTTTATATAGCCACCGATAAAATAGTTCTGAACAGTGTGTATGGGTACAAAGTAACAACTTGATGCGTGAATGGCTGTCAGTGTGTTCAGTGTCCTAAAGTTTTGTGACCGTTGTATCATATTTTATTCAAGAAATCTATTCAGAACCACTCACAGTTGCACAAAATGGGAGTTTTTATTTTGTACTTGAGTAGGATGAAAAGGATGACTTCCCTTCCCTAGCATTGTACAGTTATAACGGTACAATGATGAGAGTAGATGATATACCCCTGTTATTTTGTATGAGATTGAAGCTGACCTTGGGATTACAAGCTGTTGTGTTGACATTTGATAAATGATAAGCCTACCCTAAATAAATACATAATTAGGTTGTATCTGTTAACAACTGTGCATTTGAATTTTCCTTTCTCATATTTCAGGATTAATTGATTTCTTAGTACAGAACCAGATTTTGGATGACTAATTTTCATAGATTTAAAGTTGTCCATTCTGTGCATTTTTATAGCTAAGTACACCAATTATTAAACCATAAAATTATGCAGTCTTAATTAAATATTAAAAGAGCATCAGTAGGGATAGTAATAATTCAAAATTAAAGGTGCACTACAAATCTTACTGCTTAATTTTGTCTAAAGTAATTAAAGCTGCCAAACAGCTTTATTACAACAATAAGATTTTTAAGTCTAATAAAATAAAAACTACCTGGGATATTATAAAAATGGAAACATGCAAAAACCATACAAATAAAGGTACTCAACTCATAAATATAGATGGAAACTTAAGTACTAATCAACAGTCAAGTGCAAACACTTTCAATAACTACTTCTTAACAGTAGCTGACAAAACAACTAGTAACATTAACCCATTGGAACACTAATTTTTTAACCCTTCAGCGTGGGGCATTTAAATCCCCGTTCAGGCGAAAATGGCAGTTTTGTACATTTGTATTTTATTCAT
>JGI20166J26741_11776918_pt1 | contig 10321 bp, 6 predicted proteins | sample TergutCu122P5_FD_26741 | JGI IMG/M metagenome (IMG submission 26741) | reverse complement strand
GCGCCCCTATCGCTTTGTCCGCCAATTCGCCATCTTTGAAAAAGAGGATGGTGGGAATATTACGGATCAAATATTTTTCCGGAGTTTCAGGATTTTCTTCCACATCGACTTTGCCTATGAAAGCTTTCTTCTGACTTTGAATAAAATTTTTATATTTTTCAATTAATAGATTTATAGCATATTATAAAAATTCCCCAAGATTTTTGGGTGGCGCAAAAATTTTTCAAAAAATATTGATCCAGAAAGATTATTGCACTTATTATCAAAAAGCATATCCCAGTTTTATTTGACAATTATCGCATTAAGGGATTCCTCATTTCGCTTCGCTCCATTCGGAATGACTGACATTCATACAGAACGGGGTAGATGTCTTAAAAGTATCACAGCACACAGATGACACTGATTTTTACGATACACGCAGATTTTTAATTACTTGAAATTATGCGTTTTATCATATTGAATATTTTTTTTTATCTGTGTGCTTTTGAGACAGCCCCAAGCCCTAAAAAGTCGAAATGTCATTTTCTCCTTTTAGTCGAAGACCGTTGGTTCAGGCAGTGATTATTGCTTGTTTTGATCGCTTCCGCAGGCTGCGCTTTGCTTACCTGCAGTTATGAAAATTTGGCTTTTCAAGCCTTGATGTTAATCTGTTAAAGTAGAACTCAGTTACAATAATAACAATGCCTTAATCAATAAAAGCAAATATACATGAATACATCACAATATATATAAATTAATATACATAAATCATAAATAACAATAATTGCAGAACACTTTAAAAGTATTTGCTCTATATTTGTGGCGAATTTCTTATTCAAATGTGGTACAATTTACATATTAATCTACAAGACGCAAGATATGTGCTGAATATCCTGCGTGAGAAGGCGTTTGCCGTTTGCAGATTTTGGATTGTTGAATTTACCCCCCCCCCCCATACAAAAGCCTAATAATCAACAAATTATATGTTTGCCGTCTGCAAACGGCTACTCATTGTGTTGCGGCCAACAGGCTGCGGCAGTTATTGCCATGTCCCGAAAAGAACAGCATCAATTTTTTGGAACGTGGCAAACTGTTGAGAGGCGCTCAGAATGTGATTTTATTAAAAAGTTTAACAGTTTTATCCATGATGCATAGTGTTAAAAATTAACAACCATACTAAATCTTAAACAAATAATTATGTCATGAAAGTAAGATTATTGCTATTGTTTATCATTATTTCAGTTTTCCCTGCCTTCGGGCAGCGAACTGTTTCCGGAGTTGTAACTTCAGCAGAAGACAACTTGCCGGTTATTGGCGCTTCTGTAATAATAAAAGGTACATCTACAGGGACAGTAACAGACATTGGTGGAAAATATGTCATTGCTGCGGTTCCGGAAAATGCCACATTAGAATTCTCTTTTGTAGGAATGACCACACAAAGTGTGAAAGCCGATAAAGCTGTTATTAATATGGTGTTGCATACCTCTGCCATAAATATAAACGAAGTGGTGGTTACGGCTATGGGCGTGAAGTCAGAGAAAAAGAAGCTGAACTTTGCTGTTCAAACCCTGAATGCTGATGAATTGACGGCGAGTAAGAGTGAAAATTTTTTGAGCGCCTTGCAGGGAAAAATAGCCGGTGTTAGCGTAACCGACCAGGGGGGAACTCCTAATGGAGCTACTTCGCTTGTGATTCGCGCTATCTCTTCCGTCAATCCGCAGATGAGTAATGAACCTCTTTTAATCCTTGACGGGATGCGTATAGGAGGCGGGGCGGGATCCATAAACCCAAAGGATATTGAAAATGTAACGGTTCTGAAAGGCGCTGCCGCCTCTGCCCTGTATGGACAGGATGCTGCGAGCGGAGTGATAATGATAACCACGAAGTCGGCTGCTGCAGGCACATTGGCGGTGAACGCCAGCGCAAGCATGCAGGTGGACAATGCGATTAGAGTACCTAAAATACAGTCGCTTTGGGGACCGGGAGCGCGTGGCGTATATAAAGACTTCACTATGGGCGGATGGGGTCCGTTTTTGCAGCCGGGAGAAAAGGTATATGACAATGTAAACAATTACCTTCAGACTGGAACCATGCAAAAATATGATCTGTCGATGTCCGGTGGTACCGACAAGTTCAATGCGTATGCTTCAGTAACCTATAACAGACATGCCGGCATTGTGCCGAATGACTACCTGAACCGGCTCGGAATAATGGCAAAAGGCGCCTATAATATTTCTAAAACGGTTTCATTAAATGTGATGGCAAATGTCATCAACTCAACTTCCCGTAGCGCCGGCAGTTCAATGGGAAGTGTTTACAACTGGCCAATCAATGATGATATGAGTAACTATCTGAATCCGGATGGAACTATTCGCTGGCTCTATTTATCGCCTTATCCCAATAAGGGCGATTCGCCGGTAAATCCGTATGTAGCGCGCTACATCGACAAAGGCAAAACGGAATCTACGCGTAATATATTGCAGGGGGCACTTATATGGAAAGCTTTTAAGGGATTTGAACTGACGGGAAGATTAAGCTACGATCAGACAATGACCGTATCAGAATCAACCAAAATGCCCCGTTTTCAGAAATCGGACTTTCCGGTGATGGTATTGGACGACGGCTCAACCATAAATACGTTAGCAACCGTTAGTGATTTTTCTCTGTTTGGTTCGTACAGTGTAACAAACGGGAAGAATTCGATATTGACGCCTCAACTGTTGGTGACCTATTCTCTTTCCTTTTCAAAAGATTGGACACTCAACCTGCTGGCAGGTACGGAAGCCAAGCTAAGTGATGGTTTTTCTTCTTCGATGTATGGAGCCGATTTCCAAATACCCGGAGGCTCTTATAGCATCCAGAATACAGGAACGGTAAACATTGGTCAGGATCTTGCCGACAACCATCAGACACGGAGAATGTATTCCTACTATGGAGAAGCGCGGGTTGAATATAAAAACATTGCTCAATTGAGCGCTTCCTATCGCAATGACCGCTCTTCGACTGTTGATCCGGATAAGAGTTCTTACTATTATCCATCGTTTACGGGGGGAGTAATTTTTACCGAACTATTTAAAATCGGAAGCGATTTTTTCCCTTTTGGAAAGTTGAGAGGCAACTGGGCAAGAGTTGGTAAGGACGCGTTGCCCTATCAGTTTGATCAAAAATTTAACCAGAAATCGACATTTCCCGATGGTGGATATGGCATAAATCCCATATTTAGTGTGGCTCAAACTTTAGCTCCTGAAATGACCGATTCGTGGGAAATAGGTGCCGATTTACGCTTTTTCCAAAACAAAACCCGTTTGGATGTAGCCTATTATTCAACGACTGTCAATAATCAAATTGTTCAGGTAAGGGTATCGCCATCTACAGGCACTATTCTTCAGACACGGAATGAAGGGGCGCTCCAAAACAGAGGAGTTGAAGTTACATGGGATCAGGATATCATAAAGAAGAGAGATTTTCAATGGACAGTCAATGCCAATTTTGCCCTGAACAGGGGAAAAGTGGTAAGTCTTCCGGATCAGATTGTGGAATTAGACAACACGAGTGCACAGATAGGAGAGATATACCCTGCAGCTTATTTGCATGGCTCCACGACGGCTATTTCGGGGAAAGACTATCTGCATGCTCCGGATGGAAAAATTTTGTGCGACGCAAATGGAAATCCAATGATTGATCCCCAAAAAGGGTTGTTGATAGGGAACAGGGAGCCGCTGTTCATGGTTGGTATTTCCAGCAACCTGAAATATAAGGACATTTCCCTGTCGCTTTTATTTAACATTCGCAAGGGAGGCGATGTGGTCAATGGCACATCGCGCTACTTACTGATGCAAGGACAAAGCAAAGCGCTGGAGACTTACCGGAATCGGCAAATTCTTATCGATGGAGAGGTGCAACAGGCTGACGGCTCGTATCTTCCCAATACAAAACCGGTTATTTTTGATCAACTTTTTTTGAACAACTATTACATACCGGTCAGTACCAACATTATTGAGGACGGCTCTTTTATCCGGTTAGGCTATGTAACATTAACCTACGATTTGACGCGGTTAGTAAAGCATACGGCTTTCAAGGGATTAAATGTGTCCATTACGGGGAAAAACCTGTTCTTACTGACAAAATATACCGGCTCCGACCCTCAAGTTAATATTGGTTACAACAGTGGTTCCGGCAGTATGGGGATGGATTATCTTGGAGTTCCAAGTACACGCAGTTTTAACTTTAGCATCAATGCTGTTTTTTAATACTATAGAATTATGAAACGGATAAATAGATATATTATCACTTTGTTTGCAATAGCGCTTTTCACCAATTGCAAAGGTTTTTTGGATGTGAATACCGATCCTGACACACCTACCAGTGTGCCTATTAATCAAGAGCTACCCGTACTTATGTTTTATGCAGCCCAACTTAATTATGATCATACCGAATATGGCGTCTTTCTGTCGCAGGCGCTCACCACGGGAGGCAGAAGCCAAACGGGTTCTTTGCCCTACAGGAGTGGATGGGAATTCCTTTCTATAAACAGAAATCCCCAATGGCGCCGCCACTACTATGATATTGGCGAAAACTTTAATCAAATGAATACGGTCGCAGAAAAACAGGGAGCCTATAATTACATTTTAATTGGGCGTACTATTCGGTTAATGTCAACGCTCTTTACTACCGACATGTTTGGTGATATGCCGCTTACAGATGCCTACAAATCTATTGCACCCAAATATGATACGCAAGAAAGCATCTACCAGTGGATGTATGATGAGGTGGACGAATTGATTAAATTGTATAATGACCCTTCGTGGGTGCAAGCTTCGTCCAACAAACCTATTACTGCCGATCAGGATCGAATCTTCGGAGGAGATTTGAACAAGTGGAAAAGGTTTACGTATGGATTAAAAGCAAGAATCTATTTGCGTAAATTGCCAAACATGGATACATCTCCTCAAGCATGTCAAACTATTATTGATGCCGTAGACTCTGCTTTGGTTAACTGGCAGGAACCCGATTATAATTATCCGGGAGGTTCGGGAGAGAAAAACTGCCCTTGGGGTCCGGCTCAACCGGTTATCAACAGTTGGGAAAGCCGTGCAAACCTGTTGGATCAAGCCATTCCGACAAAATATTTATGCGTAAATATTATGGGGGTCTTTAATACTAAGAACCCATTGTTAGGGTGGGCAGCCGATCCTCGGTTGGAAAAAATAATGACGCCCCGTCCCGGACCTACTGGTACCAATGATACGCAAACAAAACCAAGATATGTAGAAAGTAATTTTGGAATTGACGCTTCGTACACAGTAACTCAAAATTATCCCGATTTGTTTAGTTCTACTTCAGCGCCTAAAGTGTTTACCAGCAATACCAGCTATATCTCTTTAATGCTTACAGAAGAGTTGCTGCTGATGAAAGCGGAAGCGCAATACTGGAAAGGCAATAAAGATGACGCCTGGCGGACAACGGTAGAGGCTGCCACTGATAATATGACACGTCATGGAGTAATTCAACGGTTAATAACCAGCTATTTGGCTAATGCAAATTATCTACCGCAGTCGGGATTCAACATAGGGCATCTTATGCGGCAGAAATATGTGTGTATGTATCTTCAGCCGGAGATGTGGACAGATATGCGCCGGTACAAGTACAGCAATGACGACAACCAAATCAAATATGACGGGGTAACCGTGTATCCCGGATTACGGAGACCGTATAATTTATATACCCCCTATTGGGGCGATAATCAAAATTGGGTACAACGCATCAACTATGACCCTGAAACAGAGGAAAAATATAACCGTTCCGAACTGGAGCGGCTGGGAGCATTCCGGAATCCGGCGTGGTTGTGGAAACCGATGATTTGGGCTCAATGATAATAACATGATTAGTATCACTTAATATGAAAAAACTATGAAACCTGTTATAAAAATAACTTTAGCTCTCTCTATTGCTATTTACCTTCTGTCCTGTTCTGTTCATGACCCTATTGACAGTATTGCCCGGATAGGCGAAAAAGCGCCAAACACCTATTGGGAAATAGTTTCCACTACCGTACTTGCAGGCGATTCTGTGCCGTTTATTGCTCAATATTATGGGTATGACAGTGATATAGATCACAGCGAAGTATGGTACAATATTATGCGGAACGTTCAAACTTCCGTAACCTGTCCCTTGTCCACAACGTTCAAATATTCCGTTACCTCAAACCATACAGATATTGTGCGGGAATATCAGTTGATTACTGCTTATCCCCACAGTTTATCCGTTTGGGACGACTCTAAAAAGGCGTTCGTATTGAACACCAAATTTCCAACGAGTAATACGCTACAGTCCTACACATGGAATAAAGTAACCGATTATGATCAACAGAAATTTGAAACACTGTTTCCGTCCACATTTGCTCAGGCATTTCAGGACAGCGTGTATAAACGGCTTCAAGTAGCCGATCTCCAAAAAATTCTGACAGTTGACAATCCGCGCATGACCCTTGCCAATTTTAAGCAGGTTGTTGATTCTACTTTTGATGCGAATGCCGGAAGATATGTTTATTTCATTAAAGAAGCATCAAAGAATATGATTAAAACACAGTTTTATTCCATTCCTTTCGATTCGCTCTTATACGATAAAACATCATCTACGTTTTCAATCAGTTACAACAGAGTCTATTCAATCAATGCGCGGTTTCATGTTTATGATAAAAAAGGAGCTGTCGGATTTTCTGACTATAAGTTGATAACTTTCCGTTAATGTGCAGGAACAGAATATTTATTCTAAAATGAAATTAATATGAAAAAGATAATTTATAAAGCGCTGTTCATCTCTACCTTGTCAATACTGTTTGCAGCATGTGTAGAGAATAACCCGACAATAGAAAAATTTCCGGGCGATAAAATAGCTTTTACCTATAATGTGGTCGGCGATTATGCACTTGATTATTTGGTAGGCTCTACCATTCAGTTTACCAATACATCTGCAGCAAGCGGTAATTGTTCATGGGACTTTGGCGATGGGCAACAAACCACAGGGGATGCACCTCAACATGCATTTCAGACTGCCGGAGTATATGATGTTAAACTCACAGTTACCGGACAGGGCGAAATAGTTCAAAGGCTTATGATTAGCGATATTCGTCCTATCTTATCATTTACTACCTCCGATCAAATTTGCGAAGTGAATACTTCTACCGTTTCGCTGCATGTGTATCTTCCCAATCCGGAATCTTTACAGGAAGAGTATCAATGGACGTTTCCCGCCGGAACGACAGACGTGAATGGAAATCCGCTGACGACAAGCAATTTGAAAGATCCCGGATTATTGAAATTCAAAAATGTGGGATCGCAGAAAGTAACATTGGATGTTAAATTGGGAGGACGTCTTCTGGAAGAGGGAACGGTGAATGTACAGGTTGGCTATAACCAGCCGGTAAAGACCATCTATTATGCTGTAAAGGGAGGTAATCTGATGGCGTTGAAAGTAGTGCCCAATCCGCCTGCTGGAACTACCATTGCGCCATTCGACTTAGGCGTCAAATCAGGACAGCATCCGTTTAATATCCTGTTTAATGATTCAATCGTCTATGTACTGGATGCAGGGCAGCAATACTATTACATTGACGATACTAAATTCATGAATATGGGAGACGGGAAAATATCTGCCATATCCAAAGACGGCAAAGTAGTGGAAACAGTGGGTGATAATATTGGAGGATTTGCCTTCGACGATCCATTTTTTGGATACATTGACGCTGCTTCGAGCATTCTTTATTTTTCAGACCGCAATACAGGCATCTCTAAGATTGGGCTGAACCAGCGGAATCAGAAGCTTGATAGAAAATCCAGCTATCCTTATTGGGTGCAGAATGCCACATTGGGATATTATGGGAACCCCATTGCTTATGGGGCTATTAATGCTAATTTCACAAAAGTAGGTGATACTTGGTGGTGGGGTAAATATTCTTTGTCGTATGGTATTTACCGTTTTAAAGATTCAGACATATTACCAGCTATGATAGCCACAGGCACCGGTACTCCACCGGCTTCGGGAGCAGTCTTGACAACTTTTCCAATCAAATCCTTTGTGGTTGATCAGAAAAACGGTGTTGTCTATATTGCAGTACCTTCCGGCGCTGACGCTGGTTTTTACAAGGTTGCATTGTCTGTATTAGCCGATGTCGCTAATCCCATTACAGATGCTCAATTCAGAGCCGATCGCATTCTTGCTTTACCCGGCGATACGGAAGGGTCAAGTTCAGAACCTATCTATATTTGCCAGATGGTGCTGGATAGCGATGATGGATCAGTCTATTTTGGCTACAGAGCAGGTCCCGGAACGACAGAAGTATCCGGCTTGAAACGGTATAATCCGGCAACGAACAAAATAGAAACTATTTTGTCGAATGTGGATATATATGGTATAACGATTAATGATAAAAAAACGAAATTATTCTAAATAAAATGAGAAGAGCGATTATTTCATTAGCGCTATTGGTTGGTTTTGGGCTTGCAATGGCTCAATCGCCCAAGCGAGAAATGCGTGCTGTATGGACAGCTACTGTATATCAGTTAGATTGGCCGAGTTCAGTTATTACTACTACAGGCAGTATTATTCAGATCAATGCGCAGAAAAATTTGATGATACGTTTACTCGATTCATTGGTTGCTGCTAATATGAATGCCATCTACTTTCAGGTGCGTTCCCGTTGCGACGCCATGTATAAATCTTCTTACGAACCATGGTCCACCGATTTGGTGGCTACACGGGGAATGGATCCGGGATACGACCCTCTGCAATTTGTGATTAATGAAGCCCACAAACGCGGACTTGAGGTACATGCATGGCTGAATCCCTATCGTTTTGAAACAACGTTGAATGCATGGAGCGGACAAGCGGGGGACTACAGATCAACTAATCCGGATTGGGTATTGACCTATTCATCAGGCTATTCCATTCTCGATCCGGGTCAACCCGGCGTATTGAAACGCATCAGGGATATTGTAGCAGAAATTGTCAATAATTACGATGTTGATGGCATTGTATTTGATGATTATTTTTATAATTATGGAGGAACGCCCTCTACCCTTGATGTAGCTACTCAAATAGCGTATAAACCCATGAATATGAGCATAGACGACTGGCGGCGCAAGAATGTAAATGATATGATAGCAGCGGTATATGACACTATTCAGAAAACAAAACCGTATGTAACCTTTGGAGTCTCTCCTTTTGGCATTTGGACTACAAACAGCAGTGTAGCCGCTGCAAACGGACTGACTTTGCCTGCGGGAATTACAGGACTGAATGCCTATCAGGATATTTATTGCGACCCTGTGGCATGGCTGACGCAAGGCACGGTGGATTATGTTTCTCCACAGCTTTACTGGCCTACTACTCAAGTTGGACAGCAATATGGTATTCTTTGCCCGTGGTGGTCGGACGTGGCATACAGGTTTGGCAAGCATCTCTACTCCAGTCAAACGCTTTCCGGTATTTCTTATTCCGGCGCTCATGGGTTGCAAGGCGCTGACGATATCGGACTGCAAATAGATATTAACCGGACTTCTACCAAAAATAATGCTCCGGGTAGTGTGTTATACTCTGCAAAAACGCTCTATAATGTGGGTATGTTCGCTCAGTTTTTGAAAACACGGTTTATTAATAGGGCGCTGGTTCCTGCCATTGACTGGAAAGAACATCCTGTGTATGGCGCTGTAGAAGGATTGACTCAAACAGGGACTCAGCTATCGTGGAATAACATTCCCGGAGTAAGATACAGCGTGTATGCCGTTCCACTTTCGCAAGCCTCGCAACCGGATAATTTCTCCACTTCTCGCTATTTGCTGGGAGTAAGTTATACCAACAGTTATACCGTTCCGGCTGCGCTTGCTTCGGGCGACTATTATTTTGGAGTAGCAGTATATGACCGGTATGCAAATGAATATACTGTTACCACCACATCGCCGCCTACCGGATTGCAACCTGTAAATAGCGATGCGTTTGACTGCATTGCCTATCGCGATGCTGCCGGAATCAGCTATCTGAAAATAACCTGCAAAAGCCGAATTACAGTAGTGAGCGCTTCACTGGTGAATATGTTGGGGAGTGTGCAATCTGACTTGATAACAAATAAGACCATACCAGCAGGCGAATATCTGATGCCCCTTCCGGCAGGATTGCCCAAAGGAGTCTATATCATTCGGGTGAACAGTACGGCAGGAAATAGGCAGATTAAGATAATTCTTTAATTACAGAATAGATATTTATTAGTTATTAATTTTTTAAAAATGTTACAGTTATGAAAAAAATTTTACTCGGAGCTATTGCTCTTTTTGGCGCGCTTGAAGTA